>Ga0181537_10003019_pt1 | contig 14602 bp, 12 predicted proteins | sample PEATcosm2014_Bin_39_FD_119765 | JGI IMG/M metagenome (GOLD analysis project Ga0181537, IMG submission 119765) | Peatland microbial communities from MTU Mesocosm Facility, Houghton, MI, USA - PEATcosm2014_Bin23_10_metaG | ecosystem: Environmental > Terrestrial > Soil > Wetlands > Peat | place... | reverse complement strand
GGACTCAAGGTCGGGACGAACGGCGGCACGCAGTGCGTGGATGTGACCGTCCGGCGGCTGGATGAATCCGGGCCGCTGCAGGGTTTGATGATGATTGTTTTCACCGACGTCACCGCGCCCGTGGCAGCCAAGGCGACCGGTCAGCCGAAGAAGCCGGACAGCCGCAGCCCGCGCGTGGCGGAATTGGAGCAGGAACTGTTGCAAGTTCGCGGCGAGGCGCGCGCGACGCACGAGGAGATGCAGACTTCGCAGGAAGAACTCCGTTCCGCCAACGAGGAATTGCAATCCACGAATGAAGAGATGCAGTCCACCAACGAGGAACTCACTACCTCGAAGGAGGAGATGCAATCCATGAACGAGGAATTGCAGACGGTCAACACGGAGCTGCAGGTCAAGGTGGACGAGCTGTCGCACGCGAGCAACGACATGAAGAACCTGCTCGACAGCACGGATATCGCGACGCTCTTTCTGGACAAGCATCTCAACGTGCGGCGGTTCACCCCGCAGGCGACGAAAATCATCAAGCTCATCGCGGCGGACGCGGGCCGGCCCATCACCGACTTGTCCTCGGATTTGCACTACCCGGAACTGGCCGACGATGCGCGCGCGGTGTTGCAGAAACTGGCCGCCGTGGAAAAAGCCATCAGCGCGCGCGATGGCCGCTGGTTCACCGTGCGCATCATGCCTTATCGCACGCTCGACGACCGGATTGACGGCGTCGTGATCACGTTCGCGAACATCACCGTGGCCAAGAATCTGGAAGGAAAATTGCGCGGCAAGCACACGGCTTTGGAAAAACGCGTCGCCGAAGATTCTGCGGAGCGAGCGGCATCAGCCACGGCTGGCAAAGCGCGGCGCACGCGCAAAAAGTGAAGCGTCCGCATCATGCAAAAGCCGCCGTCATCATCAGACAATCCCGCCGAACTGCGTCGTCGGGCTGAAGCACAATTGCGCGAGCAGAAAAAATTGAAAGCTGGCGTGGTGAAGACCGGAGCGGATTCCCGGCGGCTGCTCCACGAATTGCAGGTCCATGAAATTGAACTGGAGATGCAGAACGCCGAATTGCGGCAAGCCCGTGATGAACTGGAATTGGCGCTGGAGAATTACACCGACCTCTACGATTTTGCACCGAGCGGTTATTTTACCCTCGCCGCAACCGGTGCCATCCTTCAGGCCAATCTGACCGGGGCAACGCTGGTCGGAATCGAACGTTCCCGTTTGGTGGGCCAGTCTTTTGGGCAACTGGTTCCCGCCGGGTTTCGTCCGGCTTCCAGCACCTTTCTTGAACAAGTTTTTGCAGCCGAGGCCAAACAATCCGGTGATTTTGAGCTTGCTTGCAAAGGCCAGCCGCTCCGGTTCGTGAACATCGAAGCCCAATGCTTGCTCAACGGGCGGGAATGTCGCGCCACTGTGGTGGACATCACCGCACGCAAGGTTGCGGAGGCGGCCCAGCACCGCCTGGACGTAATGACCGCCTCGAACCAGAAGTTGGAGCAGGAAATTATCCGGCGCAAAGCGCTGGAGCAGGCCCTCAAACTCAGCGAACAACAATTACGGCATTTGTCCCACGAAATTCTGCTCGCGCAGGAAGCGGAACGAAAGCGCATCAGCCGCGAACTGCATGATACGGTTCTCCAAACTCTGGTGGGTATTAGTGTCCATCTGGCGTCCTTGACTCCGAAGCCAGCGGACAATTCCACGAGCCTCCGACGAAAAATTGCGCAGACGCAACGGCTCGTGGAAAAATCACTGGCCATGGTGCATCGGTTCGCCGTGGAACTGCGCCCGACGGTTTTGGATGATTTGGGACTGATTCCCGCACTGCATACTTTTATGAAGGATTTCATGAAGCGGACGGGCGTGCGGGCGCGTTTAACTGCCTACGCGGCGGTAAACCAATTGCCCCTCGACCAAAGTGCCATTCTCTATCGCGTCGCTCTGGAAGCCCTCAATAACGTGGCCATCCATGCGCAGGCCAGCGCGGTGGAAGTTCATATTAAAAAACTGCCGGACTGGATTTGCTTGACGATAACCGATGACGGCAAATCTTTTGATGTGAAACGTGTGCTCCGCACGAAAGGAAACGGTCGCTTGGGCTTACTCGGCATGAGGGAACGGTTGCAGATGATCGGCGGTAAATTCTCAATCAAATCCACACCCGGTCATGGCACCACCGTCACCGCCCGGATTCCAGTCAAGTGAACGGATCATTTGAGCATCCAAATGGCGGCGGCTTGAAAAGCCAAAAATTTCTCGATCGGTTTGGAATCGGGCGTGTTAAGAACTAACCCCGTTACGCCGTCTTTTTGAAAATCCGCGCGTCGGGATTTTTATCCGCTTAAGGAGGCAGCAGATCCGTTCGATATTTCGCAGCGAGTTTGTCGGATTACCACTATATCGAGTTCAAGGACGCGTCCTGCGACCGTGACGAAGAAGACCATCGTGTGCTATCGAGAAAATTTTCCCGGCGCAGTCCACGGTGGTAACAGTAGAGGAGTTTATCGCGGGGTAGGTGGAATAAAACTTCTGCCTACGACGGTTCCAATCACGCTGCCGATGATGGCTCCGGCCACGAATTCAGAGAACCAATGGATGGTCACGGAGACGCCCAAGCCGATGTAGAACGCATAGAGCAGCGCGCCCGCCACCAGCGGCTTGTTTTTAGACCAGAGCATGATCAGGCAGGTCATCATGGCAAATGTCACGGTGGTGTGCGACGAGGGCCAGCCCCAGAAAATGCCGCCTTTAAGGAAACCAAATTGGAAGCCGTGACTGGAATCCACCAGCGAACCTTCGTTCATCGCCGACATCCGAAATCCATGGAACGGCGGCGGCAATCGTCCGGTGAATGCCTTGTAGCCGCATGATATGAGATAACCGAGCAGCGCAGCCTGCCCCAATGCCCAGGCGGTAGTGATGAAGCGGCGGTTTTTCGTAATCGCACCGACCAGCAGGAGAATCAAAATCGCGGTGAGCGGCAGAAATGTCCCGATGATTATGGCCGGGCGCGCGAGCCGGGCAAACGCATCGCCCCGCGTCCAGCAAAAATATGTCCAGTCGAAACCGGACATGACGATCATGATGGTCAGGAGAATGGCGAGCGCGTGCCACAGGAGATTGCGTCCGCTGAAGATGGTAAGAACATTTCGCGATAGCCGGTGAAACAGTTCGGGCATGGCGCAAGCATAGCGTGAAGAAAATTCAGCCGCACGAATTTTCAGGAGCGACAGCAGATGATTCTTCTTCTCTGGGGTTAAGACCCCATAGCCACCATGCGGCGGCGTGTTATTTTATTGGCAGGAAAAAGTGCGAGGCAACGCTTAGGAATGTTTCAATTTTTAAGTTAATTGCCACGGCATTGAACCGGCTGAAAAAGCAAACGATCAACCACAAAAATTAACATCATGAACCAATACAAGAATCCAACCTGGTGGAACCACGAAAACGATTCCGCATGGGAACGCACCAAGGCTGCGTTCAAGCGCGATTGGGATCAAACCAAGCACGACCTAGGCGGCCACGAGCCGGATACCGATCAAAAAATCGGCAATACCGCCCGGCAAGCCTCCGGGAAGGAAGTCATTCCGCCGCGCGGCGTGCCGACCTATGAAGAGGTGGAGCCAGCCTACCGCTACGGTTTCGGCGCGCGGGCAGAATACGGCGTCGATTATCCTGAATGGGATGATGAATTGGAAATACAGCTAAAAGGCGAATGGGAAGAGATTGCGCCGGCCAGAAAGCAAACCTGGATGCAAGACCGCGCTGCCATCCGTCGCGGTTGGGACTATGAGGACGAAGCCGTCGTGGAGACCGCTGACCGGTAAAATTGGAATCACAGTTCATTCAAAACGAAATCCGGGCCAAGACGAATGGTTCGGATTTTTTTGTTGGAAACTTGGAAGATTTTACCGGCGCAGGCCACACGGTGGTGATGGTGGATGAATTTATCGCGGGACAGGGCGAATGATTGCCTCGCCTTTGGTCAACGCCGGATTCATCCAAAAAAACTACGCGCATTGAACTGGGGCGGTGGTTGCATTAGCTTCAGCGCATGGCAAAAAAACTGGCGGCGGCAAAGGTCAGCCCATCGGCTGATGCCGCTGTCGCGGCGGTGCCTTCGGCAATTTCAATCGAGGCGGTGAAACGCTTTTTGCCGTGGCTGGTGGCGGTGGCGTTCTTCATGCAGGCGCTGGACACGACGATTCTGAACACGGCGGTTCCTGCGATTGCAAAGGCGCTGGCCATTGCGCCCTTGAGCATGAAGGCGGTGCTGTCCAGCTACACGTTGAGCCTCGCCGTGTTCATCCCCATCAGCGGCTGGATGGCGGATCGTTTCGGCACGCGCCGCGTTTTTGCGTGGGCCATCGGGACGTTCACTTTAGGCTCCCTGCTGTGCGGGATTTCCAACAACATCCATCTGCTCGTGGCGTGCCGCGTCCTGCAAGGTTTTGGCGGGGCGATGATGGTGCCGGTCGGTCGGCTGACGCTGGTGCGGACATTTCCAAAATCGGAACTCATCCGTGCGATGAGCTTCGTGGCGATTCCCGGTTTGATCGGCCCGATGCTCGGCCCGGTCGCCGGCGGTTTCATCGTCGGCTATTTTCATTGGCGGATGATTTTTTTCATCAACCTGCCAGTCGGTCTGTTGGGACTTTATTTTGTCTATCGCCATCTGCCGGATTACCGTCAGGAAAATCCGCCGCCGCTCGATCTCGTGGGATTGATTTTGTTCGGCCTGGGCATCGGGCTGCTGGCATATGTGCTGGAAGTTTTTGGCGAACATACCTTGGGCGACGGCACGCTGCTGGCTTTGCTGGCCGTGTCCGCGATTTGTCTCGTCGCATATGGAATGCGGGCGGGGCGCATCAAGTTTCCACTGCTGCGGCTGACGTTGTTTGGCATCCGCACTTTTCGCGCGTCGGTCAGCGGCAGCTTTTTCACGCGGCTTGGGATTGGCGGAATTCCATTTCTGTTCCCGCTGCTGTATCAGGTCGGTCTTGGCTTCACGCCGATCCAATCCGGCCTGCTCATCATGCCGCAGGCCGCCGCCGCCTTGAGTTTGAAGTTCGTGCTGCGGAAAATTTTGCAACGGTTCGGCTATCGCCGCGTTTTGATTTTCAATACGTTGATGCTCGGCGTGATGACTCTTTCCTTCGCGACCATCGGCGCGGGCACGCCGGTCTGGCTGATCGTGGTGCAGGTGTTTATTTTTGGAATGTTCACCTCGCTGCAATATTCCAGCATGAACACGCTGGTCTATGCGGACGTGACGGAAGAAGAAACCAGCGGCGCGAGCGCCATCACCAGCACGGTGCAGCAAATGTCCATCAGCTTTGGCATCGCCATCGGGTCGCTACTCACGGCGTTTTTTATCCCGGACCGGTTTCACACCAGCGCGCCGCAGATGATCCACGGCATTCATCTGACGTTCCTGATCCTTGGCGGCTGGACGATTGTTTCCGCTTACACTTTTCTCGAACTGAAAAAGGATGACGGCAATAAGTTGAGCCTGCACAACGCGCTGCAACATGCCGGGACGTGATAACTCCAATTGAGCCAGCTTCACTCGCGCTGAAAATTGCCGTTAATTTTTTAGAATGTAAAAACCTCCAGTGGCCTTCCATTTTAAGATTTAGGCAGGCAGGATTGACGCCACGCTTTCCGCGTTTCGTTCACCGCTTTGGCCTGCGTGATTTTGTAAAACTCGTCCGTCTTGTCGGCGTGATTGGTGATGTTCACGTTGCGGGCTTCAATTGTTTTGGCGATTATGCCGATTTCCTCACGCATAATGGATTGCAATTTGGTCTAAAAAATGTCAAACAGTATCAGATTGCAGTATCAGGAGTCTTGTATTTTATGCCGAATCAATTTTCTGACTTACAAAAGTGAAATCGCATTTTTACTCTCCTTTATTTTAATATACTGGCGAATCTACTTGTCATTTATTTTTAGCTGGCCACAATAAAAGCTTAATGAAATTGGGCATATTTTGTGATTCTGATTCTAGGGCTAGCACGGTTGCATTAACGGCAAGCGACCTTCGGATTACCGAGTGGAATTGTTAAATATCCCAATAAATTTATGGTTCGGGGCGTAGCGTAGTCCGGCTAGCGCGCTTGCTTGGGGTGCAAGAGGTCGGGAGTTCAAATCTCCCCGCCCCGACCATTTTTAAATCACTCGTCTGCGAGTTTGGGCGTGAGGGTGAGGTTCATGCCGCCGACGGCCACTTCAAAAGTTTTTCCCGGGCGCGTGACGACTTGCGTGACGATCAACCCGGTGGTTTTTCCGTCGGCCCTTTTGGATTCAAGCGCCATGGTGAGCAGAAGGTCGTGGCGGCCGATGACTTTTGGCGTGATGCGGCAGCTTTTGCCCGCGCCGAGTTCGATGTTGGCTTCATAATAATTCGTCAGCTCAAGCTCGCCCAAATCACGGTTGGTCGAGGTCGCGGACATTTCCATCGCGCCAGGTGAGTGCGATTGAGCCGCCGAGCCTTTGCCGTTCATGCTGGTGCAGCTTGATGGAAGCAGCCCGGTCAGGGCCACCATCAACGCTGTGAAAATTTTTGCCATCATATGCCTGCCAAAAAAGCAAGTGTCAGGCCGTTTTATCTGCGGCATCACAGGAGAATAAAAATGCAAAAAAACAAAAGTAGTCGCCGCTGGAGTGTCTCAAAACAGGAAAAAAAGTGTCCTTGAATCAGTCTTCGCGGTCGAAGATCAGCGTGTTTTTGTCGTCCTTGAGCGTCAGGCGTGCGCCGTCGGTTTTGGCGGTCATGGATTTGTTTTCACCGTTGCTGGTGAGCGCCACATCGTAGTTTGTGTCGTCCGCCGTCCACGAACCTTGCCAAGTCGCCTTTTCGGTCGTCGGCGGTTTGCCGGGCTTGAGTTGGGGCAGGTTTTTCAGGAAGGCCTGTCCGTCGCCGCCGGCCACGAAAGTCGTGTCCGCATACGCCTGCAACATCCACGCGCGCACGGCGCGCATTTCGCTGGCCGGAATGTTCGGCCGCGATTGGCGCAAAAACGCGATGGTCACACCGACGTTGAAATCCCACCGGCCAAGAATTTCTTCCGGGTCATACTTCGCCGATTTTCCGGTTTGGAGATAGGCGAGCAGGTCGTCTAGATTGGTCTGCACCGTCATCCAAACGGTGTCTATCAAATCGTTGTTTTGAAGAACCGCTTTGAAAGCTGGCTGGTTCAGCAATTGTCCCATCGGCGCCTGCGAAGCCCACGCGTTGCTGAAATCGTTGTCCTGCGCGAGTTGCTGGAGGTCGTCGCGCTCGATCAGCGAAAGGAACGGCGGATAATGCGCCAGCCGGTCGCTCAACTGCGGGTTCTGGCAGATCAATCCCGCGAGGTCGGCCACTTTGTAAAAATCATCCGGCAGCGGCGCGACGGAATGCGCGGCCCTGGACATCCCCGTGCTGTCGAGGTCGCGCCCGAGGCGGTTGACCAGTTTAGTCATCCGCGTCTCGTTGTCCGACGGCGCGATCTGGACCGTCCAGTAACTGAAATTGTAAATCGCGAAGCAAACCAGCACGAGATACGCCGTGCCGTTCAGCACGCCGACGCACGCGCCCAGGCGGGAATTCAGCCGCGTCCACAACGACAGCCGCAAATCGCCCGCCTGATATTTGTAAAACATCTCCGTCTTGCGATGCACAAAAAATCCGGCGGCTTTGAACAGGACCAGCACGAGCACAAACGCCTCAACCGGCGCAATCATCCAGACCAATGTCTGGTTGTGGATGCCGACGTGCGCCAGCAGCGGCTTGAAGATCCTTCCGGCTGGCGCGGCCAGCAGGGCGGCGGACAGAATGCCCACGAATGAAAACGCCGCGCGGATCGCGCCCTGCCGGAGACCCATGCCAACCCCCGACCCCAGCAGCACCAAAGCAAGAATCCAAATGGTCATTCCCCTAATAAAAACCATTTGCGGGAAAAAGCACGAAAAATTTTCGCGCGTTGAAACCCGGCTGGAAATGAAGCAGATTACGGCATTGAAAATTTCAATCATTGTCCCCGCCTTCAACGAAGAACGGCTGCTCGGCGAATCGCTCGGGCAAATCAAATCGGCGTCGGCGGCGTTCACGCGGATCGGCTGGGAAGTCGAATTGATCGTGTGCGACAACAATTCCACCGACCGCACCGCGGAAATCGCGCGCGCATCAGGCGCAATTGTCGTTTTTGAGCCGGTCAATCAAATCGCGCGCGCCAGAAATTCCGGCGCGTCGGCGGCGACCGGCGACTGGCTGGTTTTCGTGGACGCCGACTCGCATCCCGGCGCGGAACTTTTTTCCGATGTCGCGGAGCGAATTCTTTCCGGCAAATGCCTCGCGGGCGGCGCGACCATCCGGCTGGACGAAAATTATTTTGTTGCGGGCATGATCACTTGCGTGTGGAATTGCGTCAGCCGCAGCTTCAAGCTTCTTGCCGGGTCGTTCATTTTCTGCGAGGCGGCGGCTTTCAGAAAAACCGGCGGCTTCAGCAACGAACTGTTTGCCGGGGAAGAATTGGAATTAAGCCAGCGTCTGAAAAAACTGGCGCGCGGCCAGGGCAGGCGGATCGTCGTTCTGCACAGGCATCCGCTCGTGACTTCCGCCCGCAAGATGAAACTTTACACCGCGCGGGAGCACCTCCGTTTTTTTCTGCGCGCGATTTTCAACCAGCGCCGCGCGCTGGGAAGCCGTGAGGCGGCACACTTGTGGTATGATGGGCGGCGGTGAAAATTAGCACTGCGCGGCAGCAACAGCGGCCTTTTTCCCGGCGGTGAGAAAATCCAGATAAGCGATGAGTTGCGCTTTCATTTCCTTGCGCGAAACAATCGCGTCAATCAGCCCGTGGTCGAGCAGGAATTCTGCGGTCTGAAATCCCGGCGGCAGTTCCGCCTGCGTCGTGTCCTTGATGACTCGCGGCCCGGCGAATCCGATCATCGCGCCCGGCTCGGCCAGGATCAGATCGCCGAGCGTCGCGTAGCTGGCCATCACGCCTGCCGTTGTCGGATGCGTGAGCACGCTGATGTAAGGCAGTTTTTCCTGCGCGTGATACGCGAGCGCGGCCGAGGTTTTCGCCATCTGCATCAGGCTGAACATCCCCTCATACATCCGCGCGCCGCCGCTGGTGGAAATGATGACGACGGGCGATTCTTTTTCCGTGCCGCGCTCAATCAGCCGCGTCAGTTTTTCGCCGACGACCGAACCCATCGAGCCGCCTAGAAAATCGAAATCCATCACGCCCAGAGCCACGCGATGCTCGCCGATTTTGCAAAGGCCGGTGAGGACGGCGTCCTTGAGCGTCGTGTTCTTTTTATATGCCTCAAGTTTGGACTTGTAAGTCGCCGCGCCTTTGAAGCCGAGCATGTCCACGCTCGTCATGCCCGCGTCCATCTCCTCGAACGTGCAGGTCTCGACGAGCGAGTGGATGCGCTCGCGCGAACCGATTGGAAAATGGTGGTTGCACTTCGGGCAGACTTTCAGGTTTTCATCCAGTTCCTTGTCGAAAATCATCGTCTCGCACGTCGGGCATTTCGTCCAAAGACCTTCGGGAATGTCGCGTTTTTTGGTCTTGGATTTGCCCGTGCCGATCTTGGTTTTTTTGGCGAAATTGGCCGGGGCGATTTTCGTAGGCGGCGTCAAAGCCGGTTCAACCGTTTCCAAGCCGATTGATTTCTTCGTGAACGAAGTCGTGTCCATTTGATTGATAAAAAGATACTAAAGTCCCCGCGCCACTGTCCAGACGCAAACCTCGCCCGCGCCCGCCGCCCGCAACGCCTGCGCGCACGCGCTCGTCGTCGCGCCGGTGGTGAAAACGTCGTCAACCACGATTATTTTTTCGCCGTTCAATTTCACGCCGCCGCGGATTGCGAATGCGCCGCGCATGTTTTCCGCGCGCTGTTGTTTGGTCAGGCGGGTTTGGGTCATGGTAGGTGAGACACGCCGGAGCAATTGGCTGTTCAACGGAATTTTTACAGCGACGCTCAAATGTTTTGCGATCAATTCCGCCTGGTTGAATTCGCGTTCGCGCTCTTTCACGGAGGGCGCGATGAAATCCCAATTTTGTCCGCGCAAGGCGGGCAGCGCCTCGCGCAAAAGCAAATCGGCGAGAAACGGCTCGAACCAAAGCTCGCGCTGATATTTGAAGCGATGGATGATTTCAAGGACGATGGTTTTGGCGACGACCGCCGAGCGCGCGGACGAAAAATGCAATTCCATCTCGCGGCAATTCGTGCATTCAAAAACCGTCGTGATGTCGCCTTCAAACGGCAAACCGCAGCGTTCGCAAAACGGCGGGCGGATGAAACGGACTTGCGTCCAGCATTTCGAGCAGACTAATCCGCTTTTGGCCGTGGCGCGCTCCGTTTCGCAAATCCGGCAGATTTCGGGATAAAGAAATCCGAGGCCGGTGTTCAACCAGTTTCGGATTGGCGCGACGGCTGGATTCATTCTGGGATTTGAAACGGCGAGCGCTTTTCGCCCAACGGCAGAAATTTGAAGATGAAAAGCGTGGATGCCAGGACAAAAAACGCGAGCCAGCCGTCAATCATTTTTCCGCTGCCCCAAAACCAGACGGCGGCCTGCGGTGCTTCGGTTGTGAACGCGCCGTAACTTTTCAGCCAGAAAATCCAGCCCGCGTGCAGGCCGATGGAAAAATAAAGGTTGCCCGTGCGCTGATACGCGAGGCCGAGCAAAATCCCCGCGAGCGTGAGATTGAAAAAGCCGGGCACGAGCGCGTGAAAATCCGCGAAGCCGCGCAGCATTTTCGGAAGCAGTTCGAGTCCCGAATGCCATGTGACCGCGCCGGTGATTTCCGCGCGCTGGAGAAAATGCACAAGCGCGTAAATGACACTGCTGATGGCAAGCGCGAACGGCCAGTAAATGAACTTTCGCAATCCGCCGAAAATCCCGCCGCGAAACAGGATTTCTTCGAGCGTGGCGACAACCGCCGCCGTGGCGATCGCGCCGAAAACGGTTCCGACAATCTTGTGCGCGGTGACGTTTTCCGCGAGAACACGGTCATGGAAACCGACGGCCATTCCGGCGACGACGGCCAGCGAGAAAAATCCGAGCGCCAGCCCGCCGAAAAGTTTTTTGGACTGGCCGTAAGGCGGGACGACTCCGATTTCGCGCGCAGATTTCGCGCCGAGCGCGCGCAGCAGCGGCCATAGCCCGGCGAGCGCGAGGATCAAAAACGAGCGGTCGACAAAACGATGGAACGGCGCGCCGGCGATCTTGGGGAAATCCTGCGCGCTGATTTGCGCGAGAGACCAGAGCCACGGCGCGAGCAGCGCGCCGCCGATGAAAACCACGACGATGTAAATGGCCAGCGCGGACAATGGGCGCATGACGCGACGATAATTTTTCTGTCACCAAATGCAATCCGATTCCGTCTATAAAAAAGTCGCAAACAATTTTTATTCGCGCCGACGGGCGCAGCGTGATATTTTGAACGAAGGAAAAATGGCAAGCGCATTGCAGGACATGGCGGTGGAAGTGCCGAAGCAAGAGCGGTTCGCGGGGAAATTTTACCTGCACGAACTCATCAACAGCGGCGGCATGGCGGAAATCTGGCTCGTCACCGACACGCGCGGCAAACCTTACGCGCTGCGGAAACTGAAAAAGGGACTGCGCTTCAACTTTCTCGCCCGCCGCCGCTTTTTGCGCGGCTGCGAGGTTCTTTCAAAATTAAATGAAAGCGAAAACATCGTCGGCTACGTCGAGCATGGCAAGGCGGAAGGCACGCATTATCTGCTGATGGATTACGTCGAGGCGGCGAACCTCAAGGAACTTTTCAAGAACCAGGACCCGATCCTCGTCGAAAACGTCGCGCAAATTTTGATTGATATGGCCGCCGGACTCGGACACGTCCACGAAAGCGGTTTCATGCACCTGGATTTCAAGCCGGAAAATGTTTTGGTCACGCGCAACGGAAATGTCCGCCTGATTGATTTTGACCTTGCACAGCCGATTCCCGAAAAGCCGTTGAAACTTTCAAAAAATCCCGGAACGCCGGGCTATATGTCGCCGGAACAATTGAAGCGCGAACCGGTTGACCCGCGCGCGGACATTTTCGCCTATGGCGTCGCCGCGTATGAATTGCTGACGAACCACAAACCGTTTCCCGGCGAAACGCCTGCGGAAATTCTCGCGGCCCAAATGGATGTCTCCAGCCCGATTCCCGTGCGCGAACATAATGCCGAAATTCCGCCCGCGCTCGAAAAGGTCATCCTCAAATGCCTCGCGCGCGACCCCGACAAGCGCTATCCCTTCATGAGCGTGCTCTCGCACGATTTGCAGAACGCGCTTTACGTTTGAGATTTATTGCGGCTTCACGATTGAAACCACGAACGCATCCGGCTTGAGAAATTTATTCGCGGCGGCTTTGATTTGTTCGAGCGTAACGGCTTCAAACTTTGCGTCCTCCGTGTCGCCGTAATCAAAGCCGAGGCCGTAAAGTTCGTCGAGCGCCTGCGTCTGCGCGAGACCGCCGAGTTCCTGCCGCGCGATTTTTCTCTGCCCGATGACTTTTGCTTTCGCGCGTTTCAATTCTTCAGCAGACAAACCTTCGCTGCGCAGCAATTCGGCTTCCTTGAGCAATTCAGTTTCCACTTGCGCGGCCTTCGACGGTTCGGTGCCGGTGTAAAACGCAAAATATCCCGGCGCAAGTCCCATGAAATTTTGCGCGCCGACGTAATACGCCAGTCCCAATTTCTCGCGCACGCGCAAAAATAATCGCGATCCGAGGTCGCTGCACGATTCTTGGATCAATTCGAGCGCGTAACGGTCGGCGTCAAACAATGTCGTGCCGCGAAAACCGACGACGAGCACGGCTTGTTTTTTGTCCCGCAATTCTTCAACGCGTTTAGTTTCCTTTAATTCTGAATTCTGGATTCTGAATTCTTGATTCTTGTTAGTTCCCCAACTCGTAAATGCCTTTTCAACCGCCGCTTTGACTTCGTTTGTTTTGACATCGCCGTAAATGGCGAGGACGCAATTGTTCGGCGCGGTGAATGTCCGGTGAAACGATTTCAAATCGGCGGCGGAAATTTTTTGCACGCTTTCTTCAGTGCCGAGTGAATCGAGTCCGTAGCCGGTTTCGCCGAACAAACTGCGGCGCATGGCGACGCTCGCGCTTTTGAGCAGATCGTCTTTGCGCGCGAAAATGTTGGCGATCTGCACTTCGCGTTCGCGTTCGAGCGGCGCGGCGGGAAAAATTGGATTCAGTAAAACGTCCGCGAGCAAATCTAGGCCGACTGAAAAATCGCTGCTCAAGACTTCCGCGTTCACGCCGAAACTGTTGTTGCCACCGTAGCTGTCAATGTGCCCGCCGACGGATTCGATTTCCGTCGCGATTTTTTCTGCGGAACGTTTTTGCGTTCCTTGCAAAAGCATTTTGCCGAGGAGAAATGTGACTCCGTTGTTTGTTGGCGTTTCCGCAAGAACGCCGCCTTTGAACGCCGCGCGAAATTCGACGAACGGCAGGCGATGGTCTTCCTTCACGAGCAAACGCAGGCCATTCGATAAGGTAAATTTTTGAACCGGATGATCGGTGTTCTTTTCAATCGCCGCAGAAATTTTCGGCGACGTGCCATTCGACAGCAGCGCGTAGAGCGTGCGGTTTTCCGCCGTGAGATAATGGCGGGCTACGCGCTGAACATCGGCGTGCGAAACATTTTTTACGGCGGCGAGGTAGCGTTCGGAGAAGTTGAGGTCGTTCGCGGCGAGCCAGTTTCCGCCAAGATTTTGCGCCTGGCCTTCCATCGTCTTGCGCGCGGACAAAGTGGCAGAGACAAATTGCTTCACTGCTTTCTGAACTTCGTCGGCGGATACGGACATGGATTTTATTTTTTCGATTTCCGCAAGCATCGCGTCGCGCGCGGTTGGAAATTTGTCCGCATCCACAATCGCGCTCATGCCTAGCAAGCCGGTGCTGCCGGGATTGTAAGTCCACGCGTCAACGTGATGGACGACGCCCTGACGTTCGCGCACTTGCTGATACAGGCGCGAGCTGCGTCCGCTGCCGAGCAACACGGCGAGCACATCGAGAATCGGCACGTCTGCGTGGCGCAGTTCGGGAATGTGCCATGCGAAATGGAAATGACCCATTTCAATCGCCGCTTCCTCGATGATTTCGCGCGGCGCGGTTTGTTTCGGTTCGCTCGCCAAATAATTCGGCGGCAGCGCGCGAGCTTTTGTTTTTTCGTAAGCGGTTTTGATCTGCGCGACGACTTCGTCGTTCTTCACGTCGCCGGCGATGACGTAGAACACGTTGTTCGGCGCATATTTCTCGTGATAATAATTGCGGATGTCGTCCGGTTTTAGTTCGTTGAAGATGTCGGGATAGCCGATGATGGTGAAACGATATGGACTTTTTGTGTAAGCAGTTTCAAAAAGCCGCCGACCGGAACGGCTCGCGGGGTTGTCCTGGCCCATGTCCATTTCGCGGCGGATGACGTCGAGTTCCTTCGCGAGTTCGTCCGGCGGCAACGTCGCGTGCTGCATGATGTCGCACAAAATGTCTATCGCCGTGCGCGCACCGGTGTTCGGCACGTCAATGTGATAGACCGTGCGGTCAAAGCTCGTGTAGGCGTTCATGTAACCGCCGGC
>Ga0181537_10003018_pt1 | contig 14604 bp, 14 predicted proteins | sample PEATcosm2014_Bin_39_FD_119765 | JGI IMG/M metagenome (GOLD analysis project Ga0181537, IMG submission 119765) | Peatland microbial communities from MTU Mesocosm Facility, Houghton, MI, USA - PEATcosm2014_Bin23_10_metaG | ecosystem: Environmental > Terrestrial > Soil > Wetlands > Peat | place... | reverse complement strand
GTACCGTATGCGTCCACGGTGCCGACACCGAGAAAGCGCGATCCGGCGTACACCCGGACCCCGCCGGCTTGCGCCGCCGGCGGCAATGACACCGCCTGTCCCTGGCCAAAACGTCTGGCGCCCTCCTCATCGAGTTGCGCCGCAGGCAGCCTCGCAACAAGGGAATCGACGGGTCGCAGCAAATCGTCGCGCGCGGCCTGTGGCAAGCCTTCCAGCGCTTCCAGTGTCACTGCATCGGCCAGGTCCAGGCTGCCCACGCGCGTGCGCCGCAAGCCCGCGAGATGCGCGCCGCAGCCGAGTATCCCGCCCAGGTCGTGCGCCAGCGTGCGGATATACGTTCCCTTGCTGCATTCGACCATCACACGCAGCCGCGCGCCTTCGAATTCGGTGAGCTCCAGCCGGTGTATCTTGACCCGCCGCGCCGCGCGCTCGATTTCGACGCCCGCGCGGGCGTAGGCGTACAACGGCCGCCCCTGGTGTTTCAGCGCCGAATGCATGGGAGGCACCTGCTCGATCGCGCCGCTGAGCCGCGCCAGCGCGGCTTCCACCTCGGTGCGATCGACGCGGACTTCACTGCGCGCCAGCACCTGCCCTTCGGCGTCCTGGGTGTCGGTGACCACGCCGAGCACAATGACAGCGTCATAGGTCTTGTCGGCGTCCAGCAGGTCCGAGGAAAACTTGGTGGCTTCGCCGAAACATATGGGCAGCAGGCCGGTGGCGAGCGGATCGAGGGTGCCGGTGTGCCCGGCCTTGGCAGCGTTGTACAGGCGCTTGGCGCGCTGCAGCGCCGCGTTGGAAGTGAGCGCGCCGTCCTTGTCGAGCAGCAGGACGCCGTCAATGGCGCGGCGAGGCGTCTTGCGCTGTTGCTGCACGGTGTTTGTTGTCCGCGCGAGTCGTTAAGCGTCGCGGCAGGCCCGCGCGCTCAGCCGCCGGCGTCCTCGGGCGCGGAACCGGATGCGACGGCGCGATCGATGAGCTGGGACAGGCGGTCGCCGCGTTCGACGGATTCGTCGAACACGAAGTGCAATTCGGGCGTCGCATGCAATTTGATGCGGCGGCCGATCTGCCCGCGCAGAAAGCCCGCTGCGTGGGTCAGCCCGCGCTGCGCGGCTTCCTGCTGCGCCGGGGTGCCGAGCAGGGTAAAAAACACCTTGGCGTGCGTGTAATCCGAAGTGACTTCGACCCCGGTCAACGTAACCATGCCCACGCGGGGATCTTTCACCTCCAGCCGGATCAGTTCCGCAAGCTCGCGCTGCATCTGATCGGCGACACGCAGGGTGCGGGAGTAGTCTTTAGGCATGGGAGAGGCAGGGCGGGAGTCAGGGCGGGAATCAGGGCGGGAATCAGGAATCAGGGTTCAGGTGTGAAGCAAAGGCGCCTTGCAGCCGGCGCCGGCAGACCAAAGGGGAAAATGCTTAGCCATTTCGACGCGGGACTCAGCTTTTGCTGAATCCCGACTCCTGAATCCCGTTTTACTGAATCCTGAATCCTGCCTTATGACAGCGTGCGCGCGACCTCGACCACTTCGAACACCTCGAGCTGGTCGCCCTGCTTGATTTCGTTGTAGTTCTTGATGGACAGGCCGCATTCGAAGCCCGCCTTGACCTCGCGCACGTCGTCCTTGAAGCGCTTGAGCGAATCGAGTTCGCCGGTATGGACTACCACGTTTTCGCGCAGCACCCGCACCTGTGAACCGCGTTTCACCACGCCGTCCAGTACCATGCAGCCTGCGACCGTGCCCACCTTCGAGATTTTGTAGACTTCGCGGATCTCGACCAGGCCGATAATGCTTTCCTTCTGCTCCGGCGACAACATGCCCGACAGCGCGGCCTTCACTTCGTCCACCGCGTCGTAAATGATGTTGTAGTAGCGGATGTCGACGCCCGATGCCTCGGCCAGCTTGCGCGAGGCATTGTCGGCGCGCGTATTGAAGCCGATGATGACGGCCTTCGACGCCGCCGCCAGGTTGACGTCGGACTCGGTGATCGCGCCCACTGCGCTGTGCACCACGTTGACTTTGACTTCCTCGGTCGACAGTTTCAGCATGGCATGCACCAGCGCTTCCTGCGAGCCCTGCACGTCGGCCTTGATCACCAGGTTCAGCGTCTTCACCTCGCCTTCGCCGATCTGCTCGAAAATGTTTTCGAGCTTGGCGGCCTGCTGCTTGGCCAGCTTGACGTCGCGAAACTTGCCCTGTCTGAACAGCGCGATTTCGCGCGCCTTGCGCTCGTCGTGCAGCACGATGACTTCCTCGCCCGCGCCCGGCACGTCCGACAGGCCCTGAATTTCTACCGGAATCGACGGCCCCGCGCTTTGTATCGCGTGCCCGGCCTCGTCCAGCATCGCGCGTACGCGGCCGAATGCGGCGCCGGCCAGCAGCACGTCGCCGCGCTTCAGGGTGCCTGACTGGATGAGGATGGTCGCCACCGGCCCGCGGCCCTTGTCCAGGCGCGATTCGATCACCAGCCCCTTGGCCGGCGCGTCCTTCACGGCGCGCAGGTCGAGCACCTCGGCCTGCAGCAGCACGGCGTCCAACAGCGCGTCGATGCCGGTGCCGGTCTTGGCCGATACCGGAACGAACATCGCGTCGCCGCCGTATTCTTCCGGCAATACGTTTTGCGCGACCAGTTCCTGCTTCACGCGGTCCGGATTGGCTTCGGGCTTGTCGATCTTGTTCATCGCCACCACGATCGGCACCTTGGCCGCCTGCGCGTGGTGGATCGCCTCGATGGTCTGCGGCATCACGCCGTCATCCGCCGCCACCACCAGGATCACGATGTCGGTGGCCTTGGCGCCGCGCGCGCGCATCGCCGTAAAAGCCTCGTGGCCCGGGGTATCGAGGAAAGTGATCATGCCTTTCGGCGTTTCCACGTGATAGGCGCCGATGTGCTGGGTGATGCCGCCGGCCTCGCCGCTTGCCACCCGCGTGCGGCGGATGGTGTCGAGCAGCGACGTCTTACCGTGGTCGACGTGACCCATCACGGTCACCACCGGCGCGCGCGGCTCCGCATTCGCGTCGTGTTCGACATCAGTGGGTTCGTCGGTCAACAGCGCTTCCGGATCGTCGTGCTTGGCCGCTTTCGCGACGTGGCCCATTTCCTCGACGATGATCATCGCTGTTTCCTGGTCGAGCACCTGGTTGATGGTCACCATGGTGCCCATTTTCATCAGGGTCTTGATCACTTCCGCTGCCTTCACCGTCATTTTCTGCGCGAGCTGCGCCACGGTGATGGTTTCCGGCACCAGCACCTCGTGCACAATGGGCTCGGTGGGCATGGTGAATTGGTGCGACGTATCCTCCGTCGCGCCTTCGGTCTTGTGGCGGCCCGCTTTGCGCTCGCGCCAACCCTGCGCGCCGCCGGCGTCGCCGCGGGTCTTGATGGTGCGTCGCTTGGCGGCTTCGCTCTTCCAGGTGACGACCTGCTTGACCGGTTTCTTGGCCTTCTTCTCGGCCGGTTTGCCCGAGGGCATATGCAACGTGCCCTCAACCGGAGCCGGCACCACGCCTGGCGCCGCTGCCGGAGGTTGGGCAGCTGTTGCCTGTGCGGATTCCTGTCGCGCCTGCGCTTCACGCACTTCCTGCTGGCGTTTTTGCGCTTCGAGTCCCTGCTTCTCCTTGATCTCGGCGGTCTGCCGCGCGACCAGTTCGGCGTGCTTGCGCGCTTCTTCCGCGCGCAGCGCCGTTTCCTGTTCGCCGATCACGTGTTTCGGTGCAACCGCCGCGACCGGTGCAGCGGGAGCAGGCGCGACCGGTTCCGGCGTCTCGACGACCGCGGTCGCCACTGCGGCGTCGTTATCCAGCCCCGGATCGCCGGCGTCGCGCTTTACGAACACGCGCTTGCGGCGCACCTCGACCTGGATGGTGCGGGCTTTGCCCGTGGTGGAGTCCGCTTTCTTGATTTCGGTGGTCTGCTTGCGCGTAAGCGTGATCTTTTTCTTCTCGTCGGTCGAGCCGTGCGAGCGGCGCAGGTATTCCAGCAGGCGCGTCTTGTCCTGCTCGCTGATCGGATCGCTCGCTAGCTTCTTGTTCACGCCGGCTGCGCGCAACTGCTCGAGCAGCGCCGTGGCGGGCATCTTGAGCTCGCCAGCAAACTGCTCGACATTCATTTGTGCCATCTAGTCGTTTCCTCGAACTTCCTGTCCGTTGCTTATTCCTGTTCGAACCAATGCGCGCGCGCCGCCATGATGAGCGTCTTCGCACGCTCCTCGTCGACATCCGCCACTTCCACCAGCTCGTCGACCCCCAGGTCGCCGAGGTCGTCGCGCGTCTTGATGCCCGCGGCAGCCAGTTTTGCCGCCAGCTCCGGGTCCATGCCTTCCAGGCTCTGTAAATCTTTTTCCTGCGATTCCACTTGTTCCTCGTTGGCGATGGCCGCGGTGAGCAAAGCATTGCGTGCACGGTTCCTGAGTTCGTTGACCGTGTCCTCGTCGAATACGTCGATCTCGAGCAGCTCGTTGATCGGCACGTAGGCGATTTCCTCGAGCGTGCTGAAGCCCTCCTGGATCAGGATGCCGGCGACGTCCTCGTCGATATCGAGCTTTTCGATGAACACCTGGCGGATCGACGAGGTCTCTTCCTCGGTCTTGGCTTTCGATTCCGCTTCGGTCATCACGTTGAGCGTCCAGCCCGTGAGCTCGGAAGCGAGGCGGACGTTCTGCCCGCTGCGGCCGATCGCGATGGCAAGATTTTCCTCGTCCACCACCACGTCCATGCTGTGCTTTTCCTCGTCGACCACGATACCGCTCACTTCGGCGGGCGCCAGCGCGCCGATCACGAACTGCGCCGGATCCGCGTTCCAGTTGACGATGTCGACGCGCTCGCCGGCAAGTTCGCCCGTCACGGCCTGCACGCGCGAGCCGCGCATGCCCACGCAGGTGCCGATCGGGTCGGTGCGGGGATCGTTGGATTTCACCGCGATCTTGGCGCGGATGCCGGGGTCACGCGCGGCGGACTTGATTTCCAGCAGGCCGTCTTCGATTTCCGGCACTTCGAGCCGGAACAGCTCGATGATGAACTCGGGCGCGGTGCGCGACAAAATCAGTTGCGGTCCGCGCGCGGTGCGGTCGATCTTGACCAGGTAGGCCCGCACGCGGTCGCCGGGACGCAGGTTTTCCTTGGGAATCATTTCGTCGCGCGGCAACAGGGCCTCGATGCGGCCGGACTCGATGATGGCATTCCCGCGCTCAAGGCGTTTGATGGTGCCGGTGACCAGCTTCTCGTTGCGCTCCAGGAAATCGTTGAGGATCTGCTCGCGCTCGGCGTCGCGGATTTTCTGCAGGATCACCTGCTTCGCCGCCTGCGCGCCGATGCGGCCGAACTCGATCGGCTCCAGCGGCTCCTCGATAAACTCCTCGGGCTGGATGTCGGCGTGCACCTTCACCGCCTCCGACAGCGGGATCTGTGCCGGCGGATTTTCCACCGCGTCGTCGGGCACGACCTGCCAGCGCCGGAACGATTCGTAATCGCCGGTCTCGCGATCGATGGCGACGCGCACGTCGGCTTCCTCCTGGAAGCGTTTCTTGGTGGCGGATGCCAGCGCCATTTCAAGCGCGCCGAACACGACGTCGCGATTGACGTTCTTTTCGCGCGCCAAAGCATCCACCAGCATCAAAATTTCACGACTCATTTCAACTCTCCACTTGCATCAGGCGCCAAGCCAGGGCTGCCTAGAACTTCGGCACCAGCCGGGCCTTCTCGAGATTATCGAGCGCCACCGACACCAGCTTGCCTTCCACCTCGATTCCCAAAACTTCGTCGCTCAACTCGCGCAACACGCCGGTCACGGTGCGGCGGCCGTCTTGCGGCACTCTCAACCGCAATTGCGCCACCTGCCCCGCGAAGCGCACAAAATCAGTCGCCTTCTTCAGCGGCCGGTCCAGCCCCGGCGACGACACTTCGAGGCGGTCATAGTCGACGTCTTCGACCTCGAATACCCTGGTGAGCTGATTGCTCACCTCGGCGCAATCGTCCACCGTAACGCCGCCCGGCTTGTCAATGTAGACGCGCACGAACCGTCCGCGGTTCACCAGCTCGAGATCGACAAATTCGTATCCCAGGCCGCTTACCGTGTGTTCCACCAGTTCCTTCTGCTCCATGGGCATGTGCGTCCGGCACAAACAAAAAATGGGCGAACCGCCCATCTGCTTGAAACTTTTACATTATAGCAAAAATTCCTGTCCCGGTAAATCAGGATGTGCGGCCAACCCCCTTTCGAGGCAGGGATTTTTGCTTGGCGGGCGCGGCCCGGCGGCCCAACGGCGCGCGCTGCGGCGCCGGGCCCGCAGGCGCCTTCATCCCGGCTTCGGCGAGCAGGGCCGCCGTACGCGCCGCATCGAGTTCGACCCATTGTCCGCGCTTGAGTTGCGGCGGCAGTACGAGGGAGCCGAAACGGGTGCGGATCAGCCGGCTTACCGTGAGCCCCACCGCCTCGAACATGCGCCTGACTTCGCGGTTGCGGCCTTCGTGCAGGGACACCCGGTACCAGCGGTTGACACCCTCGCCGCCTTCCTCCTCGATGCCGTCGAAGCGCGCGGTGCCGTCGTCAAGCTCGACGCCGGTGGTCAGGCGCAGGGCGGCTTCCGGTCCCACCCGGCCCAATACACGTACAGCATATTCGCGCTTGACTTCATAACTGGGGTGGGTAAACCGGTTTGCAAGCTCGCCCGAGGTGGTGAACACCAGCAGGCCCTCGCTGTTGAGGTCCAACCGTCCCAGCGACACCCAGCGGCTTTTCGCCAGTGTCGGCAGCTTGCCGAACACCGTGGGCCTGCCTTCCGGGTCGTCGCGGCTCACGATTTCGCCTTCGGGCTTGTGGTAGAGGATGACCCGCGGCAAGATGCTCTCGAAGGCGAAACGCACCACCCGGCGGTCGAGGCGCACCACGTCGTGCGGACCCACGCGCTGGCCGGGCGTCGCGCGCGTGCCGTTGACGGTCACGCGGCCGGCCGCGACCGCGTCATCCATGTCGCGCCGCGAACCGAAACCGGCCTGCGACAGAAGTTTTTGCAGCCGCTGCGCGTCCGCCGCCGGCGCCGCGGGATCAGGACCCCGGCTGCGGCGCATCGGCCGCCTCCGCGGAGTGGCGTGGGGATCCTTCATGATCGGCGGCGGGTTCCTCGATTTCGCCAGATGCCGCTTCGCGCGCCCCCCCGCCATTGGCGCCGGCGTGCCCGTCTTGCGTCTGATCCAGGCCGCCAAGCTGATCCAGCCCCTGCAACGCGTCGAGCGGCGGCAATTCGGCGAGCGTGAGCAGGCCAAAATCGTCGAGAAACGACTGCGTGGTGCCAAACAGCGCAGGCCGCCCCGGCACCTCGCGGTGGCCGACGGTGTCGATCCAGCCGCGTTCCTCGAGGGTCTTGATTACGTTGGCGGAAACGACAACGCCGCGAATGTCCTCGATGTCGCCGCGCGTCACCGGCTGCCGGTAGGCGATGATGGCGAGGGTTTCCATCACCGCGCGCGAATAGCGCGGCGGCTTTTCCGGGCTCAGGCGCTCGAGGTAACGCTGGAATTCTGGACGCGTCTGGAAACGCCAGCCGCTCGCCAGGTTGACGAGCTCGACGCCGCGGCCGCTCCAGTCGCGGCGCAATTCGTCCAGCAGGGCGCGCACCGTGTCGTGGTTGATGTCCTCGTCGAACAGCTTTCTCAACGCCGGCAGGCCGAGCGGCTCGCTCGCAGTGAGCAGCGCGGCTTCCAGTATTTTTTTTACTTCACTCGGGTTGAGCATGGGCAATCCGGATATAGATTTTTGCGTAAGGGCGGTCCTGGGTCACCTCGATCAGCGCTTCGCGCGCGAGTTCCAGCAGAGCCAGGAAATTCACCACCAGCACCGGCACGCCTTCGGCCGGCTCGAACAAATCGGTAAACTCGACGAAGGCCCCGCCCTGCAGCCGGCGCAGGATGCTGCTCATGTGCTCGCGCACCGACAGCTCCTTGCGGCCGATCCGGTGGTGCTGGATTCTGCGCGCCTGCGTCAGCAGCGTGCGCCAGGCCGCGGTCAGGTCTTCGACCCCCACAGTGGGCAGGCGTTTGACCATGGCCTGTTCGATCCAGACCTGGACCCAGTCGAAATCGCGGCCGGCGCGCGGCACCGAATCGAGCTTGAGCGACGCGCGCTTCATCGACTCGTATTCGAGCAGGCGGCGCACCAGCTCGGCGCGCGGATCTTGTTCCACCGCTTCTTCGTGCGGGTGGCGCGGCAGCAGCATGCGCGACTTGATTTCGATCAGCATCGCCGCCATCAGCAGGTACTCGGCGGCAAGCTCGAGCTGCCGCTCCCGCAGCTTCTCGACGTATTCCAGGTATTGGCGGGTCAGGCTCGCCATCGGAATGTCGAGCACGTCGAAATTGGCGCGGCGGATGAGGTGCAACAGCAGGTCGAGCGGACCCTCGAAAGTGTCGAGGAAAATCTCCAACGCCTCGGGCGGAATGTAGAGGTCATGCGGCACCTCGAACATCGGCTCGCCATTGACCAGCGCGATGCGCGCGGCGGGCGGCGCCGGCTGCAGGTTAGCGCCTTCGGTTGCCGTCGTCATGTTCAGGAGTAACCCAGACCCATCGCCTCGCGCACGTCGCGCATCGTGTCCTGCGCCAGCTTGCGCGCTTTCTCGCAGCCGTCGGCGATGATGTTTTTCACCAGCGTCGGGTCGTCGAGATAAATCTGCGCGCGTTCGCGCATCGGCCGCTGTTCCGCCAGGATGGACTCGATTATCGGCTGCTTGCATTCGAGGCAGCCGATGCCAGCGCTGCGGCAGCCTTCGTCCACCCACTTGCGGCGCGCTTCGTCGGAATAGATGAGGTGCAGTTGCCAGACCGGGCATTTTTCCGGGTTGCCCGGGTCTTCGCGCCTCACCCGCGCGGGGTCGGTCGGCATGGTCTTGATTTTTTTTGCCACCGACGCTTCATCCTCGCGCAGGAAGATCGCGTTGTCATAGGATTTCGACATCTTGCGGCCGTCGAGTCCGGGCACGCGCGCGGCCTCGGTAAGCAGCACCTGGGGCTCGACCAGGATCATTTTGCCGCCGCCTTCGAGATGCCCGAACAGCCGTTCCTGGTCGCCGTGCGACAGGTTCTGCGCGGCGTTCAACAGCGCCTTGCCGGCTTCCAGCGCTTCGGCGTCGCCCTGCTGCTGGTAGCGCGTGCGCAATTCGTTGAACAACTTGGCCTTGCGTGCGCCAAGTTTTTTCACCGCCGCCTTGGCTTTTTCCTCATAACCGGGCTCGCGCCCGTACACGTGGTTGAATCGGCGCGCCACCTCCCGCGTCATCTCGACGTGAGCCGCCTGGTCCTCGCCCACCGGCACCAGGTTGGCGCGGTAGATCAGGATGTCCACGCTTTGCAGCAACGGGTAGCCGAGAAAACCGTAGGTCGAAAGGTCACGGTCCGGCAGGTTGGCCTGCTGGTCCTTGTACGAAGGCACGCGCTCGAGCCAGCCCAGCGGCGTGATCATCGACAGCAGGAGATGCAGTTCCGCATGCTCGGGAACGCGCGACTGGATGAACAGCGTGGCCTGCGCCGGGTCGACGCCGGCCGCCAGCCAGTCGATCACCATGTCCCACACGCTCTCGCCGATGACGGCGGGGTCGTCATAGTGGGTGGTGAGCGCGTGCCAGTCGGCGACAAAAAACAGGCAGGGGAATTCCGATTGCAGCCGGACCCAGTTCTTGAGCGCGCCGTGATAGTGCCCCAGGTGCAATTTGCCGGTAGGGCGCATGCCGGACAGGACTTTTTCTTCGTACATCAGATCTGGAACAGGCTGTGAATCAAATGGGCGGACATATCGAACATCGGTGCCATGATCACGCCCAGGGTCTGCGACATCATGAGGGCGAGCAGGATAAACAAGCCGTAGGGCTCGATTTTTGCGAAATTCCAGGCCAGGCGATGCGGCAACAGGCTCACCGCGATGCGGCCGCCGTCGAGCGGCGGAATCGGCAACAGGTTGAGCAGCATCAGCGCAAGGTTCACCTTCACCCCCGCTTCACCCATGCGCGCCATCGGCAACGTATAGTCGTTGCCGGGCAGCACCAGGGCCAGCTTGATCATGAAAGCCCAGCCCAGCGCCATCGCCAGGTTCGCTCCCGGACCAGCCGCGGCGACCCACAGCATGTCGCGCTTGGGATCGCGCAGCGCCGCCATGTTGATCGGCACCGGTTTCGCCCAGCCGAACAGAAATCCGCCGCTCCTCCAGCTCACCCACAGGATGATCAGGGGCACGAGGATGGTTCCGACGGGGTCGATGTGGCGCAACGGGTTGAGGCTAATGCGCCCCTGCGCGTAGGCCGTCATATCGCCGAAATGGCGGGCAACGTATCCATGCGCGGCTTCGTGCAGGGTGATCGCAAAAATCACCGGCAGCGCGTAAATCGCGATGGTGCTGATAAGACCCTGATCCATTGCCGTGAGGCCGAAAAATACCGGATTTTAACAGAATCCACCCGGCAGCCCCGCGCTTGGCGACGGCGCGTCCGGATTGGTCCGCTCAAAAATCGAAAGGAGCGAGCGCGCCGCGGCCTTTGCGGACGAGTTGCGGCGTGTCAGTGGTGAGGTCGACGATGGTGGTGGGTTCCAGCCCGCAGTGGCCGCCGTCGATGATGAGATCGAGCTGGTGTTCAAGGCGCTGGCGGATGTCCGGCGCGTCGGACAAAGGCGCGTCGTCGCCAGGCAGGATCAGGGTCGCCGACAACAGCGGTTCCTGCAATTCCGCCAGCAACGCAAGTGCGATCCGATTGTCGGGAATGCGAATGCCGATGGTCTTGCGTTTTGGGTGCAGCAGCCGGCGCGGCACCTCGCGAGTAGCCTGCAGGATAAAGGTGTAACTTCCCGGCGTCACGCTCTTCAGCATCCGGAATTGCAGATTGTCGAGGTGGGCGAACGCGCCCGCCTCCGCCAGGTCGCGGCACATCAGCGTGAGATGATGATTCTCGTCAAAGCCGCGGATGCGGCGCAGGCGTTCGAGCGCCGCTTTATCGCCGATATGGCAGCCCAACCCGTAACTCGAGTCGGTGGGATAGGCAATGACGCCGCCGGCACGGACAATTTCGGCGGCCTTGCGAATCAGGCGCGCCTGCGGGTCCTCGGGATGGATCGCGAAAAACTGGGACACAGCTTACTTGGCGACCCCGTCAGGTTTGGTGTCAGCGTCGAGACCCCAATCGCGCCAAACCGGCTTCAGATGCGCCGGCAAATCCGGGAGCTTGCCCAGTTCCACCCGGCTTTCCCCCGGCCCGTGAAAATCCGAGCCGCGCGACGCAGCGAGGCCGAATTCATGCGCAAGAGCCGCGTACTGACCATATTGCTGGGGCGTATGGCTGCCGGTGACGACTTCTACGCCTTCGCCGCCCAGCTCGCGGAATTCGCCCAGCAACTGGCGCATGTCGGCAGCAGAAAGTTTATAGCGGCCAGGATGCGCGATGACCGCGCTGCCGCCCGCCGCGTGAATCCATTCGACGGCTTCGCCCAATTCCGCCCAGCGATGCGGCACGTAGCCCGGTTTGTCCTTCACCAGGAAACGCTTGAATACTTCGCCCACATTCGGCGCGTAACCGGCCTCGACCAGGAAGCGCGCGAAATGCGTGCGGCCGACGATCGCCGAATTCTCGGCATGGCGCAGCGCGCCTTCGAGACTGTCCTCGATGCCGGCCATCGACAAACCTTCTGCAATGGCATCTGCGCGGCGCAGCCGACCTGCCCGAATTGAAGCCAGCCCAGCGGCCAGCACGGGATTTTGCGGGTCGATCCTGAGGCCAACCATATGAATGGTGATGCCGCCCCAAGTCACCGAGACTTCGACTCCGTTGACAAAATTAAGACCCAGCTCACCTGCGCGTTGCCGTGCTTCGGCAAGACCGCCCAGCTCGTCATGATCGGTGAGCGCGAGGACGTCGACGCCGTGCAGATGCGCGCGCTCGACCAGCGCCGCCGGCGGGAGCAGGCCGTCGGATACGATGGAGTGACAATGCAAATCGATGTTCGGCATCAGGAATCAGAAAACAGGTAACGCGGCAGTGTGATAGTTGGCCGGCGTATATGTCAAACCGGGTTGGCGTCCATGAACGCCTCGACGAGACGGGCGAGCACCTCGGGCTGGTCGTGATGCAGCATATGGCCGGAGTCATCGATGATGTGCTCGGTAAGCCGCGCAAAACAGCCTTTGCGCGCCGCGTATTCCTCGGGCCGTTTGGCAAAGCCCTGCATCACGAACGATTCCGCCGCTCCGATCCACAACACCGGCACGGCGACTCGCTGCCAGCAGGCCATGGCTTCCTCCAGCCGGTACAGCGTCGCGTTTATCAGCTTATGGCCAGGGTCGCCGGCGAGGATGATGGCGTCGCCTTGCGGCCTGCCCCAGTGCCGGGCGAGGAAATCGGCCTTGGCCTGGCCCAAACGCGGGTTCTGGCTCATCAGCCTTGCCGCGAGCTCGTCGTAACTCGAATAGGGTTTGAATCCGGGCGGCCTGGCCAGCTGATCCAACCATTTTGCATAGCGGGCCGGAGCATCGCCGGGTTTGGTCGCCGGCAATCCGAAACCTTCGACGTTGATCAGGCGCGCCACGCGTTCCGGACGAATCCCCGCGTACAGGCTGGCGAGGTTGCCGCCGAGGCTGTGGCCGAGCAAATCGACCGGCGTGTCGGGCTGGTAGTGACGCAGGATCGCGTCCAGGTCGCCGATGTAGTCCGGAAACCAATAGCAATCGGCTGCGGACCAATCGGAGAGCCCGAAGCCGCGCCAATCCGGCGCGATGACGAACCAGTCGCGAGTCAGCGCATCCACCAGGAACTGGAACGAGGCGGAAACGTCCATCCAGCCGTGCAGCAAAAACAACCTGGGCCGCGCCGGGTCGCCCCACAGGCGCACGTGATAGCGCAAGCCGCGTACGGGTATGAATTCGGAACTGCTGGGTTTCAACCGCGCCCCCATGGAACTCCCAAAAAGGGCGCTACTCTAGACCGATTTGCGTGGGCTGTCAGATCGGCAAATATTACTGCTCGGCAAGAGTAAGGCTCGCGTGCGTGCCGTGGGGAATGCCGAATTCCAGCAGCAAGCGGTCGTCTTCGAGCGCGCGCACACCGATGATCAATTCGAGTCCGTAGATGCGCACGGAAATGTCTTCTCCCGGCTGCAGCACCTGCGTCACTTCGCGACCGAACACGCGCAGGTTCGCGGTAATCGAGCCGCATTCGGCGGCCGATCCCTGTGGCGGCGTGATCGACAACACGCCCGACTGTTCCGCATTTTCGCCGTGAATGAACACGTCTTCATTGAAGCCAACCCAGTAGCGTTTCAGCGGGCTTTTGAAATTGCGAACGCTCCATATCCTTGTTACACTGCCCACGAGATTTCTCCTTGCGCCTGCCGCTGTTCGCAGTGGATTTGATGGTCGGGCGTGCACCGCGCTGATGACGCAAGCCTTCAAGGGCATTAACGGCCATTCAGCGCCTGAGCTTTAGCCGCGGCGAGGCTCGCGCCAAGCCCCCAGCCAAACACACAAAGTCTTTTAAAACAACGAGATGGCTTATTATTCGCTGGGAAAGCGCAAGGTAGAATTTCGCGGGCCGGACTGGTTCATCGCGGACAACGCGACCGTCATCGGCTCGGTGGTGCTGGAGAACAATGCGAGCGTCTGGTTCAACGTCGTGATTCGCGGCGACAGCGACGTCATCACCATCGGCGAAAATTCCAACGTGCAGGATTCCGCGGTCCTGCACACCGACGCGGGCTACCTGTTGACGTTGGGCCGCGACGTTTCGGTCGCCCATCTCGCCATGCTGCACGGCTGCCGCATCGGCGATAACAGCCTGATCGGGATCAACGCCGTGGTGCTGAACGGCGCCGTCATCGGCAAGAACTGCCTGATCGGCAGCAACGCCCTGATCCCGGAGGGCAAGAGCATTCCGGATGGTTCGCTGGTGGTGGGCTCGCCTGGGCGGGTGGTGCGCGGCCTGAACGAGCAGGAAGTCGCCGGCCTCAAGTCGATCGCCGACCACTACGCGGAGCGCTTCAAGCGCTATAAGGCTGAACTGAAGAAAGAGGGCTGACGGGAAGCACCCCGCAAAGGGTGCGTCCGCCGCGTCAAGCCTTGGTGAAGCCGATTCCCCCGCGCTTCGCGTCGGCCCGGATGGTATCGCCGGGGCCGAATTTCCCTTCCAGGATTTCGCGCGCCAGCGGATTTTCGATCTGGCTCTGGATCGCGCGCTTGAGCGGCCGCGCGCCATACACCGGGTCGAAGCCCGCCTTCGCAAGCTCCTCCAACGCGGCATCCGTGGCTTCGAGCTTCATGTCCATTGCAGCGACGCGTTTTTGCAGGTAACCCAACTGGATTTTCGCGATGGCCTTGATGTTCTTTTCGTCCAGCGCATGGAACACCACGATCTCGTCGATGCGGTTGACGAACTCGGGCCGGAACGTCGCCTTCACTTCCGCCATCACCGCGAGCTTGATTACGCCGTAATCGCTGCCCGCCATGGCCTGGATCTGTTGTGAACCCAGGTTCGAAGTCATCACCACCACGGTATTGCGAAAATCCACGGTGCGCCCCTGGCCGTCGGTGAGACGGCCGTCGTCGAGCACCTGCAACAGCACGCTGAACACATCCGGGTGCGCCT
>Ga0181537_10003017_pt1 | contig 14609 bp, 8 predicted proteins | sample PEATcosm2014_Bin_39_FD_119765 | JGI IMG/M metagenome (GOLD analysis project Ga0181537, IMG submission 119765) | Peatland microbial communities from MTU Mesocosm Facility, Houghton, MI, USA - PEATcosm2014_Bin23_10_metaG | ecosystem: Environmental > Terrestrial > Soil > Wetlands > Peat | place... | reverse complement strand
GCCGTAGATCGTGCCCGAAGCGCCGGATATGCCGACAATCAGCCGCGCCGGAGATTTGGCCATTCCGCCCTCGTTTCCTTCGGCGCCGGTTGTGCCACGGCGCGGCGCGGCGTTCCAGTAGGTGGGCTGGCGGCTCAGGGCAGGTTTTTGAAGCCGTTAGCGAGAATGTCGACCGCAGTTTTCGGAAACTTCTTTCCCATGGCGCGCTCGTAAGCACCGATATTTGCAACCGCTGCGTCCGCCGGCTGTGCCTGGGCGCCGAGCGGTCCCTTATTGGTGAATGCGTGGAGCGCTTCCTGTTGCAGGCGCTCAGCCTCGAGTTCGACGGTTTTGATCTTGTTACGGAAAGCTTCCTGCTTTCCCGGTTCGACCAGCGTCGTCGCGCCCTTGAGCTTGCGGCGCACCTCACGGATCGGAACGATGGTGAGCTCGCGCCAGCTCCGCACCTGATCGTCGAGCTTTTTCACTTCTTCGGCCGACAATTGGCGGCCATCGCCGGCAAGCCAGAACAGGAATAGCAGTAGATTGACGTCGACGCCGAAGCTGTCTTGCAAAGCGATGCAGGCGTCCGATACTCCAGCTTGCTTGTAGAAGCTCAGCGAAAACCGCCAGAACGGCGTCGTTTCGGTTTGCGTATCACTCATCGGGTTGCCTCATGCCGCAAACATTTTTTCATAAGCGCCGGCGGCGCGCAGCGCTGCGACGATACGCTCCGGCGTGAGCGGCGTCGTGGCGAAATGTACGTTGAAAGGCGACAGCGCGTCTTCGATCGCTGAAATGATCGCCGCCGGCGCTGGGATTGTGCCGCCTTCGCCGGCGCCTTTGACGCCGAGCGGATTGAGCGGGTTCGCGGTCTCGACATGGGCGATGGCGCAGGTCGGCACGTCGGGCGCCATCGGCATCATGTAATCGGCAAAGGTCGTGGTCAGCGGCTGCGCGTTGCTGTCATATTGCATCCATTCCAGTAGCGCATTGCCGATACCGTGGGCGACGCCGCCCTGCACCTGGCCATCGACGATGAGCGGATTGATGACGCGGCCGCTGTCGTGGGCGACGGTATATTTGAGGATTTTCACGCCGCCGGTCATGTGATCGACCTCGACCTCGGCGACATGCGTGCCGGAGCAATAGGCGGCTTGCGATGGCGCATAATAGGCGGTCTGTTCGAGCCCCGCCGCCTGACCGGCCGGCAGCGACACGCCGGGAATGCCCTGCGCCATCCGCGCCAATTCGCCGAACGGGACCGTCGGCTTGTTGCCGGTCACGGCGATCGCCAGACCGTCTTCAAGATCGATGTCTTTCTCGCTGACGCCGAGCGCGCGCGCTGCCAGCGCGACGATCTTCTTGCGCACCGCCTGTCCGGCGTGAAACGCGGAGCAACCGGCATTCACCGCTTGTCGGCTGGCAAAGGCGCCGACGCCTTGTGCGATCGCGCCGGTATCGCCGATCGTCATCACGATGTCCTCGATGCGGCAACCGACCTGCTCGGCGACGATCTGTGACAGCGTGGTGCGCGTGCCCTGACCCTGATTGGTGGCGCCGGTGGCGACCGCGACTTTGCCGCTCGGCAGAACGCGCACCGTCACGCCCTCGAACGGTCCGAGGCCGGTGCCCTCGACATAATTGCCGATGCCGATGCCGATCAGGCGGCCTTCATCGAGCGCCTTGCGCTGGCGCTCGCGGAATCCAGCATAGCCGGCGAGTTTCAACGCCTCGTCCTGTCCCTTCGGATAATCGCCGCTGTCATAGACGAGCGGCTTGCCGTCGCGGAACGGCAGGCCGACGGCGTAGGGCATCTGCTCCGGCTTGATGAAATTGCGCCGCCGCACTTCGGCGCGATCGAGCTGCAACTCGCGCGCCACGCGGTCGAGCAGGCGCTCCATCGCAAATACTGCCTGCGGCCGGCCGGCGCCGCGCACCGGCGTGGTCGGTACTTTGTTGGTGAGAGCGACAATGGTTTCGAGATGAAAAGACGGCACCACATAAGGCCCGGGCACCGTCACGGCGGCGATATAGGGCAGGATAATGCCCCACGGCACGAAGGCGCCGGAATCGTGCAGCATGCGGCCGCGCACGCCGAGAATGCGCGCATTGGCGTCGACCGCGATGGCGACGTCCCAGTATTGATCGCGCTCCTGCGTGGCGCAGAGGAAGTGCTCTCGCCGGTCCTCGATCCATTTCACCGGCCGGCCGAGCTTTTGCGCCGCCGCCGGGATCACCGCCTCTTCCGGGTAGAAGATCGCCTTCGGGCCGAAGCCGCCACCGACATCGGGCGCGATAAAGCGAATCGACTCGACGCTGCGGCCGAGCAGATCGGCGAGCGTGCCACGGCCGAGATGCGGCGTCTGCGTGCCCGACCACACCGTGAGCATGTCGGTCAACGGATCGTGGCTCGCCAGCACCGCGCGGGTTTCCATCGCCATGCCGCCGCCGCGATGCTGCCAGAGCACTTCGGTGAAGACATGCGCAGCCTTGGCGAAAGCGGCATCGGCGTCGCCATAGGCCAGCGGAAAGCGCGCGGCGATGTTGATGTCCAGATCGGAATGCGCGCGCGGCGCGCCTTCGCGGATGGCGTCGCGGCAATCGCCGACGGCGGCGCACAAGTCGTAATCGACATCGACCGCAGCGGCGGCATCTTCGGCGATGTAGCGAGAATCCGCGATCACCAGCGCGACCGCCTGGCCGACGTAATAGACTTCGTCGCGCGCCAACACCGTCTGGGTGCGCGGTACAGCGATCGCCGGATTGGGCAACAGCATCGGCATCGGCATGTGGCGCATCGGTTCGGGCAGATCATCCGCGGTCAGCACCGCATGCGCACCCGGTATCGACAGCGCCGTTTCGCTGTCGATGTTGCGCACCATGGCATGCGCATACGGCGAACGAACGAAGCAGGCATGCAGCACGCCCGGCAGCTTGACGTCATCGACAAAGCGGCCGCGGCCGGACAGCAGCGCCGGATCTTCGAGCCGTTTGACGCGCGCACCGAAATGTTTCGCGCCCATGCTTAGCTCCCCGGTCCGTCGCGCAGGCGCTTCGCGGCATCGAGCGCGGCGGCGACGATGCCGGCGTAGCCGGTGCAGCGGCACAGATTGCCGGTGAGCACCTCGCGCACTTCTTCTTCACTTGGATCGGCATTCTCGCGCAACAGTTCGGTCAGCGTCACCAGTATTCCCGGCGTGCAGAAGCCACACTGCAAGCCGTGATTATCGACAAAGGCCTGTTGCAGCACCGACAGCCCATTGTCCGGCGTAAGGCCTTCGACTGTCGTCACATCGGAGTCATTGGCCTGCACTGCAAACATCAGGCAGGAGCGGGCGGAGCGGCCGTCGACCAGCACCGTGCAGGCGCCGCAAACGCCGTGCTCGCAGCCGAGATGCGTGCCGGTCAGCCCAAGCTCGTGGCGGAGGAAATCGGCCAGCGTCAGCCGCGCATCGACCACGCGCGCGTGCGATTTGCCGTTGACCGTGATCCGCGTCGCCCGCTTACCCATTCCAACTCAACCTTACGCTACGCCACTCATTATAGATCGACGCCGGCGCGCCGCGCCGCGTCGATCAGCGCGCGGGCGCTCAAGACTTGCGCCAGATGCCGCCGGTAATCGCCGCCGGCGTGAATATCCGAGATCGGCTCGATCAGCCAGGCTGCGGCTGCGGCAGTCTGGATCGCGGTCGAATCGATCGCCTTGCCGGTGAGCGTCACCTCGGCGGCATCGACGCGCACCGGTTGTTCGGCGACGCCGAATAGAGCGAGCGCGGCGCGGCGCACGATGTTGTCGGCGCCGATATCGAGCAGCGCAGCGGCGCCGGCGAGTGCGAAATCGCCGTGGCGGCGGGCGAATTCACGAAAGCCGTAACCGTGGCCGTCCCGCCAGAGCGGCAGCTCGACCGCTGCAATCATTTCGTCCGGCTCGAGTGCGGTCGCCATAAAGCCTGTGGTGAATTCGGCGAACAGCACTGCGCGCAGCCCGCGAATGCTGGCGACGTGCACGACGGCGTCGTATGCGGCGCACACCGCAGGCAATTCGGCGGCGGGATCGGCATGCGCGAGGCTGCCGCCGATGGTGCCGCGATTGCGCGTCTGCCGGTGACCGACATGGCGCAGTGCTTCGCCCAACAGCGGGCAATGCTTCGCGATCTCGGGGGCGAATTCGAGATCGCGCTGGCGCATCATCGCGCCGATGCGCAGGCGCCCGTTGCCGACCGCGATGCCGCGCAGATCGTCGACGCCGCCGAGATCGACCAGATGATCGACGATCACGTAACGAAAATTCATCATCGGCACGAGCGATTGCCCGCCGGCCAGAATCTTGGCGTTGGGCAGGCTCGCCAGCAATTCGGCGGCCTCCTTGAGATGCCGCGGTGCGTGATAGTCGAATGGTGCTGGCTTCATGGGCCCCGACTTGCTTTGCCGTTCGTAGCCAGCCGCAACTTGGCGGAATCCTTGTAGAAACGATCGTGACTGGCGCGACAGACCGTGCCATCGAAGCATGCTCGTTCGGGCGGTGCAAGGAAGCGAGGCTACGCGCGGAAGCAGCGCGATAATCACGCGATTGCCTGGCACGGCCTCTAGTTCTGCGCCGGAAACCGAAGGTCAATGCGCTATTTCAATTGACCGGCGCCGGCGTGACGCTGACGGAGACGTCGATGTGCTGTCCACCGGAGCCGAAAATCACGCCGTCCATCGGCGCGACGTCGGTGTAATCGCGGCCGAAGGCGAGCGTGACGTGGGAGTCGGAGGCCAGCACCGCATTGGTCGGATCGAGGCCGATCCAGCCGGCCGCGGAGCCGCACCACAGCATCACCCAGGCATGCATGGCTTCGGATCCTTGCAAACGCGACCCATCTGTGGGCGGTGCGCTGCGCAGATAGCCGCTGACATATGCCGCCGGAAGGCCGATGCCGCGCAGCCCGGAAATCATGATATGCGCGAAATCCTGGCAGACGCCGCGGCGTAGCGCGAACGCCATCGGCGGCGTGGTGGTGACGGTGGTGGCGCCGATCTCATAGACAATGTCGGACTTCATGCGGCTGTTCAGCTCGGTGGCGGCCTCGAGCACGGGGCGACCGGGCGTAAAGCTTTGCCGCACATAATCGCGAATCTCCGGATCGAGCGAGATCATGCGGCTCGGAAACAAAAAATGCGCTGGCGACAGCGGGCCGATGCCGCTGGTCGCGAAAGCTTCCTCACGCACTTCTTCCCACGGCGGCGTCGTGCGCGGCGGCGGCTCAATCAAGGCGTCGACCGCGACGCGCGCCGACAGTTTGACGGTGAGCGTCTCGTGCGGTTCGTCGACCTCGATCCAGGTCAGGCGGTTGCCGAAAAAATCCTGGCCCTCGCGTCGATGCGCCGGCTCCGGCACGATCTGCAATGTCGCGAGATGCACGCGTTCGCCGTCGCGCGATACCGGAGTGAGGCGGAGCACGTGCCGCGCGTGCGCCACCGGCGTCGCGTAGCTGCAGGTCGTCAACTGCCGTAGGTCGTAGATCACGCCAGCGCCTCCCATTCCGGATCGGAACGCTCGGTGTTGGTTAGGTAGGCCGCACTGATCGCGTCCGACAGTTTCATCAGAGCCTGTTCGATCTCGACCATCAGCGCTTCATCGATTGCGGCCGCTTCGGCGGTGCGAAGCCGCGTGGCGACGCCGGCCGCGATCTGCTGCACCGGCGACAGCCGGCCGCCGGAGCCGCGTCTCGGTAGCGCCCCGAGATGATTTTCGATGCGGTCGAGCTGAAAAACCACCGAGCGCGGATTGTTCGGATCGAGCATGACGAGATCGATCACCGGCGCCAGCGCCGCGATCATTACATAGCGCTGGCGGTAGCTGATCTGACTGTCGGCAAGCTCAAGCAGTACGTCGAGCCCGCCCTCAGCCCCGCCCGGCTGCGCGAAGGCGCGGGTCAGCCGGCTGGTGAGCAAAGCGCGTTCGATGCGACGGCCGAGCTCGAGAAAACGCCAGCCGGCGAGCCGCGTCATGTTTTCCTGCGCCAGGCCCGAGAACGACGAAATGATGCGCAAACCGGCTTCGACACGTTCGGCGATCGCGCTTTCTGTCGGGCCGGCGGCGAGCGGCGCGGCAATCATGATGGCAAGGTCGTTGATCGCCCGCCACGCATCCGGCGAAAAACGGTCGCGGATCACGGACGCTGCAGAGCGCGCGGCGCCGGCAAGGTGGGGCAGCGCGCCTTCCAGGTCGTTGCGGGTGAGCACGGCGCGTGCGACGAAAGTCGTCGGTGCGCCATGGGTGTCGGGCGCGATTGCGTTCCAGGCACCGAGCAGCGAGCCAATGCTGGCAATGACCGGGGCCGCCGCGTCGTCGGCCTCGGCGACGCGGTTGATCAGCGCGCGGATGAGACGCAGCGTCGCTTCGGCGCGCTCCACATAGCGCCCGACCCAGAACAAATTGTCCGCAGCGCGGCTCGGCAAAAGCCCGGTGGCGCGCTGCACCGGCATCCGCTCCGGTGTGGGCAAAAGTGTCGTTTCCGCCACCGGACCGTAAGCCAAAACCCAGGCATCGGCGGTGGCGGCGCCGCGCTGCAGGCTGACCGCGCGCGCATCGATATCGTCGGCAATGCGCACGAAGCCGGCGGGCAGTACCCGCCAGCCGTCGCCCACTCGGGCGACGAACAGCCGCAGCGTGAACGGGCGCGGCTGCAGTCTGCCGTCGCGCCAGACCGGAATGCTTGACAGCGTCACCGCCTCCTGCGCGACAAAATCGAGGCCGCGGTCGCGGATCGACTGCATCAGCGCGCGGCGCTGCGCATCGTCGAGCTTGGCGCCGTCTATTTCGCTGCCGAAGCGCGGATCGGCAAATTGCTCGGTGAAGGCAGGCGCGATCACCATGCTGTCGAGCTTGCCCAGCATCTCCTCGCGCATATCGGCGCGGCCGAGCCACCAGGTCGCGACATTCGGCATTTTCAGTTCGGCGCCGAGCACGATCGGCGCCAGCGCCGGCAGGAAAGCGAGCATGGCGCGCGCCTCGACCAGGCCCGCGCCGAGCGCGTTGATAATCACGATCTTGCCGTCGCGGACGGCTTGCAGGAGGCCGGGGACGCCGAGCCGCGAGGCGGCGTTCAGTTCGAGCGGATCGACGAAATCGGCGTCGACGCGGCGTAGCAGCACCTCGGTGCGGCGCAGTCCTGATACGGTGCGGATGAAGACGCCGTCGTCTTCGACCACAAGATCCTCGCCTTCGACCAGAAGCAGGCCGAGATAGCGGGCGAGATAGGCGTGCTCGAAATAAGTCTCGTTCAGCGGTCCGGGCGTGAGCAGCCCGATCCGCGCATCGTCACGGCGGTTGAGCGCGAACAACTCGGCCTGCAAGGCCTGAAAGAACGGGGCTACGCGCTCGACGCGCGTGGTGCGGTAAATATCCGGGATGGCGCGTGATAGCGCCAACCGGTTCTCGATGGCGTAGCCGGCGCCTGACGGCGCCTGCGCGCGATCGTTGAGCACCCACCACTTGCCGTCTGCGCCGCGTCCGACATCGACAGCATAAAAACGCAAATGCGCGCCGCCGGGCGGCTCGACCCCGACCAGCGGACGCAAGAATTCCGGATTGCCGGCGATCAAGGTGGCCGGCAGCCGGCCGTCGCGGGTCAACGTTCCCGGTCCATAGGAATCCGCCAGCACCGCTTCGAGCAGTTCGGCGCGCTGAACCAGACCGGCTTCGAGCTGCCGCCATTCTGCCGGATCGATGATGAGCGGGATGTGACTCAACGGCCAGGGACGCTCGATGCCGGTAGCGTCCTCGTAGACACGATAGAACACGCCGGAATCACGCAAATATCGGTCGGCCGCGGCAAAGCGGCGATTGATCTCGTCGCCGCCCAGAGCCGCGAGCATGGTGAGAAACGGCTGCCAGTGCGAGCGCACCCGGCCGTGGCCGTCCATCATTTCGTCGAACACGCCGGCCAGCGGCCGGTAGCCGGAGATCAGGGTCTCCAGTCCGGGATTTTGCGCTTCGGTGGCGGTGTTGAGCTGGACGGACATCGGGCTTTAGTTCGGGCATCGCAGGTCAAGCGTGACCGGATATTCGAGCGAAAGATCGAGCGGCGGCACATCGATGAAACCGCCGGTATAACCGTGATCCTGGAAACGCGCGCGCCGGCGCCCCTCCGCCTCGTACGCATTGACCGGGAACGTCTCGAAATTGCGGCCGCCGGGATGCGCTACGTGATAGAGGCAGCCGCCGAGCGAGCGCCGGTTCCAGGTATCGACGATGTCGAACGTGAGCGGCGCCTGTACGCCGATGGTCGGCTGCAGCGATTGCGCGAGATTCCAGGCTTTGAAGCGCACGCCGGCGACATATTCTCCAGAACGCCCGGTCGAAGTGAGCGGGACGCGCCGGCCGTTACACATGACGGCGTGGCGGTCGGGATTGAATTGTGAAACTTTGATCTGCAGCCGCTCGACTGAGGAATCGACAAAGCGCGCGGTGCCGCCGGGCTGGCCTTCCTCGCCGAGCACGTACCACGGCTCGATGGCCTGGCGCAGTTCGAGCTCGACGCCGCCGTGCCGCACCGCGCCGCACAGCGCGAAACGGAATTGCCGCTGCGCCTCGAACCAGCCCGGATCGAACGGGTAGCCGGCATAGCTGAGGTCGTCCAATACTTCGAGGAAATCGCTCCAGACGAAATGTTCGAGCATGAAGCGGTCGTGCAGCGCCGTGCCCCAGCGCATCGGTTTGCCTTCGAGCGGCGTGCGCCAGAACCAGGCGATCAAGGCGCGCAACAGCAATTGCTGGGCGAGGCTCATGCGCGCATCCGGCGGCATTTCGAAGGAGCGGAATTCGACGAGGCCGAGCCGTCCGGTCGGGCCGTCGGGCGAGAACAGCTTGTCGATGCAGATTTCGGTGCGATGGGTATTGCCGGTGACGTCGACCAGAATATTGCGAAACAGCCGGTCGACCAGCCACGGCGGTACCCAGTCGGGGCCGCCCGGCCGCGGCACTTTGCTCGCCGCGATTTCAAGCTCGTAGAGCAGATCCTGGCGCGCTTCGTCGATGCGCGGCGCCTGGCTGGTCGGTCCGACGAACAGGCCGGAGAACAGATAAGACAGCGACGGCCGGCGCAGCGCGTAGAGTACCAGGCTCTTCAACAGATCGGGCCGGCGCAGGAACGGACTGTCGGCGGCGTTAAGGCCGCCGAGCACGACGTGGTTGCCGCCGCCCGTGCCGGTATGCTTGCCGTCGAGCATGTATTTGTCGGTGCCGAGCCGCGCCGCGTGCGCATCCTCATAAATGCCGCGGGTGATATCGACCGCTTCGCGCCATGACGCCGCCGGCTGGACATTGACCTCGATGACGCCGGGATCGGGCGTCACTTTAAGCACGTTGAGCCGGGGATCAGGCGGCGGCGCGTAACCTTCAATATGGATCGGCAGGGCGAGCTCAGCCGCGGTCGATTCGATAGTGGCGACGAGGTCGAGATAATCGTTGAGCGTTTCGACCGGCGGCATAAAGACACAAAGCTGGCCGTCGCGCACTTCGACGGAGAGCGCGGTGCGCACCGGCATATCGCCGCCGCCGAAATCCGCTGCCGTCGCCTGCGGCGGACGGTGCATCACCAATGTGTCGGGGGCAATCGGCGGCGATGACAACGCGCCGCCCCGTCCGTCGCGATAGACCTGCGGCTTGATCGGATGCGTCAGCCGCGGATCGCCGAGCGGCAGGCGTTCGGCGAACGGATCGGCCGGCACCAGATGCGGATAGGACGCTGGAGCAAGATGGGGCAGCGATGACAGCGGCAGGCGGAAGCCGAGCGGGGAATCGCCCGGCACCAGGAGCAGCCTGCCGCGGCGTGTTCGCCAGATTTCGCTCAGCCATCCTGGTTTGGCCTGCGCCGTCCAGCGTTGCAACGGCAGCACGAAGCCTTTCGGTGCGCCGACATTTTGATCGAACAATTTGAGGATGCGCGCGCGCTCATGCGGATCGTCGATCTTGGGATCGCTCGGATCGAAATTGTCCGGGATCAAGCCCTGTTTGAGCATCCGGTCGACCGGATCCTCATAAGCGGGCTGGACGTATTCGGCCATGATGCCGGCGCGCGCGGCGACGCCTTCAGCGAATTGCTGGGCGTCTTCGGTTGAAGCGGCGCGGCTTTTAGCCTCGCGCGCGATCAATCCGTCGTCGCGCCAGATCGGCACGCCGTCGCGTCGCCAGTACAGCGCGAACGCCCAGCGTGGCAGCGGTTCGCCGGGATACCATTTGCCCTGGCCGTAATGCAGCAGGCCGCCCGGCGCGAAGCGCGCGCGCAGCCGCCTTATCAGATCGTCGGCGCGCACACGTTTCGTTGCGCCGAGCGCATCGGTGTTCCACTCCGGCGATTGGTAATCGTCGACCGACACGAAGGTCGGCTCGCCGCCCATGGTCAGGCGCACATCCCTGGCACGAAGATCGGCATCGACCTTCTCGCCGAGCGCATCGAGCGCGTTCCAGGCGTTTTCCGAAAACGGCGCCGTCACGCGCGGCCGCTCGCCGATCCGCGTCACGGTCATGTCGTAGCCGAAAGTGACCTCGGCGGGCTCGACCATGCCGCTGATCGGCGCCGCCGCGCGGTAGTGCGGCGTTGCCGCGAGCGGGATGTGACCTTCGCCGCAGAGAAGTCCTGACGTTGCGTCGAGACCGATCCAGCCGGCGCCGGGAATGTAGACTTCGGCCCAGGCATGCAGGTCGGTGAAGTCGAGCTCGGCGCCGGCCGCGCCTTCGAGCGGTTTAATGTCCGGCCGCAACTGAATGAGATAACCGGAGACGAAGCGCGCCGGCAGGCCAATATGCCGCAAGATTTGCACCAGCAACCATGCCGTATCGCGGCACGAACCGGCGCCGGAAGCGAGCGTCTCCTCCGGCGTTTGCACGCCGGGCTCCATGCGGATGAGATAGCGGATCATCTGCTGCAGGCGCTGATTGAGCTCGACGAGGAAATCGACGGTGTTGCACGGCTCGCGCGAGATCGAGCGCACGAATTCTTGCAAGCGTGGACCGGCCGGCTCGGGCGTCAGAAAAGCGGCGAGATCCTCTTTCAGTTCGGCCGCGGGAAATGCGAACGGCCATTTGTCCGCATAGGGCTCGACGAAGAAGTCGAAAGGATTGATCACTTCCATGTCGGCGGTGAGATCGACGGTGATGGTGAATTCGCTGGTCTTTTCCGGAAAGACGAAACGCGCCAGCCAATTGCCGTGCGGGTCCTGCTGCCAGTTCACGAAATGCTGCGCCGGCGTCACCGTGAGCGAGTAGCTCGGAACGCGCGTGCGGGTATGCGGCGCTGGCCGTAAGCGCACGATTTGCGGGCCAAGACTGATCGGCCGGTCGTAGGTGTATCGGGTGGCGTGATGAAGCCCGACAAGGATCGACATGCTGCACCACGCTACACTGGAATTGCCCGGAAAACTGGCAATTTCCATGCAATTTCCGGGCCGCCGTCAATCGAATTTTTGCGCTGCGGCACGGTTCGTTACGATGCAATTTGCGCTGGCTGTCGGGCGGGACGAATGCTTAACCTTGGCTGCGGAAAACCTCTTGCTCTGGGCTTCTCCGCCACAAGATTAAGAGATTGAAACAAGGGGAACATTCTCCACCGACGCGGGTTGCGCCAGTTCGGGGGAAGTATGCGATGAGTGGTCAGGGTCCCAAGACCGTCTCGGCGCCGCCCAGTTTCGACGCCTTCGCCGCTATCGACCAAAACGCCTTGGATGCCATCCCGACGGGCATTTGCCTGTGCCGGTCCGACTCCAGCCTGGTCCGCTACAACCGGCGCGCCGTCGAATTGTGGGGAAAGACGCCACAGGTCGGCAACACCAGCGAGCAATATGGTCCGTCCTTCCGCCGCTATGGGCCCGGCGGCGAGCCGCTCGACTTCGATGCGACGCCGGTCGCTGCCGCTTTGCGAACCGGCAAACCGGTGCTTGGCGCCGAAATCGTGATCGAGCGGCCCGACGGTTCGCGGGTCCCGGTGCTGATGAATGCCGCGCCGCTCCTCGACCGCTCAGGCCGAGTCGAGGGCGCCGTTTGCAGCTTTCAGGAACTGACCGAGCGCAAGCGTGCCGAAGATGCGCTGCGCGCCAGCCAGGCGGAATTGCAATCCGTCATCAATCGCACGCCGTTCATGCTGGTGCGGTGCAGCCGCGATCTGCGCTACCGCTTTATCAGCGAGACCTATGCACAGATGATTCACCGCGGCCGCGACGAGGTCATCGGCAAGACAATCAACGAAATGCTGGGGCCGGCCGGGTTCAATACGCTGCACCCCCATATCGAGAAGGTGCTGCGCGGCGAGCCGGTGGATTTCGAGTGCGAGCTCTACTTTCCGCAGATCGGATTGCGCAGCCTTTACATCGCCTATCGGCCGGAAACCGACGCGAAGGGCAATGTCGACGGCTGGATTGCGTCGCTCCTCGACATCACCGAACAGAAACGTGCCGATCGCGAGCGCAATCGCGTCGAAGCCGAGTTGCGGCTGGTCAGCGAACAGCTCGAGGCCGAAGTCGAGAGACGCACGCTCGAGCGCGACCGCATCTGGAACGTGTCCGAGGACCTGCTCGCGGTGTCTAATTTCGAAGGCTATTTCCTGAGCATGAATCCGGCCTGGACGCGTTTGCTCGGCTGGAGCGAGGACGAGATCAAATCCATGCATGTCGGCGAATTGCGCCATCCCGACGATGCGCCGCATTCGAACGCCGGCCGGCTGCAGCTGGCGCGCGGCGTGCCGACCGTGCGCATGGAAAATCGCTTCCGCCACAAGGACGGCTCGTGGCGCTGGCTGCAATGGACCATGACCGAGAGCAACGGACTGATCTATGTCGCGGGCCGCCACGTCACCGCCGAGAAGGAAGCTGCCGCCGCACTCGAACGGGCGCAACAGCAGACCGCACATCTGCAGAAGATGGACGCCATCGGCCAGCTTACCGGCGGCATCGCACATGATTTCAACAATCTGCTGATGATCGTCAGCGGCCACGCGCAGCGCCTCAAGAGCCACCTCAAGGATCCGCGTGACGCGCGCGCCCTGGCGGCGATCGAAATGGCGGCGACGCGCGGCGAGAATCTCACCCGGCAGCTCCTGTCGTTTTCGCGCACTTTGCCGCTCAATCCCACGGTGATCGATCTCGCCGAGGCGGTGCAGGCTATCCGCGACGTGCTGTCAGGCTCGATGCACGTCAATATCGAGTTTCAGATCGACGTTCCGGACACAATTTGGCCGGTCCGCGTCGACAAATCGGAGCTTGAACTCGCTCTGGTCAATCTCGCGGTGAACGCGCGCGACGCCATGCCGGAGGGCGGCCGCATTCTGATTGCGGCCGAGAACGTGCATTTCGGCGTGTCCGACGCGCCGCAAGGCGTGGCGGGGGGCGATTTCGTGGCGCTCAGTATCAGCGACACCGGCAGCGGCATTCCGCCCGATCTGTTGTCGCGCGTCGTCGAGCCGTTCTTCACCACCAAGGGCCCGGACAAAGGCACCGGGCTCGGCCTGTCGCAAGTCTACGGTTTTGCCCGGCGCTCGGACGGCACCGTGTCAATCGACAGCGAACTCGGCCGCGGCACCAAAGTGACGATCTATCTGCCGCGCAGCCACGGCGCCGTCGCCACGCCGTCACCGCAGGACGATGCCCAATATATCGCGCTCGACCGGCGGACAATTCTGGTCGTCGAAGACAATCCCGACGTCCGCCATGTCGCGGTGTCGCTCCTGGAGCAGCTCGGCTACCGCACCATCGAAGCGGAAACCGCGTCCGCGGCGCTCGATATCCTCGCCGCAGGAGCGGGTGTTGATCTCGTCTTCAGCGATGTCGTGTTACCGGGCCAGATCGACGGCCTCGCGCTGGCGCGCGCCGTCACCAACAAATATCCCCGAATTCCGGTCGTGCTGACCACCGGCTATACCAAGGCATTCGACGTCAGTCCGGATTATCCGGTGCTGCGCAAGCCCTACCAGATTTCCGCGCTCGGCCGCGTCATTCACGACGCGCTCGATCCGTCACCGCCGACGCGGTCGGTGCTGGCGGGATGATGCTTCTCTACGGGGTCAAGCGTTGCCTACCGCTCATGCTGCACCGCGGCGCGCTTGACTCAGATCAAACTGCCGCGACGGTGGTTGGTGATAAAATAAATATGTTAGGATTGCTTGGTTGGCCGGCTGGAGGTCGAAATGACTTTATCGGCGGTAAGGTCACTTCTGTTCTTGGCCCTCGTTCTTTTGCCGTTCGCCGCGAGAGCTCAGCCTTCAGATTCGCCACCCACGGCGGCGGCTCAACATTTGCTGTATCTGGTCCTTGCTCTCACCTTCTTCTTCTTGCCGGGCGGTCAGACGGGTTGAGGCCGGCATGCATAACGCCGACGATCAGCAATACGGCAAGCCTGTTTGGCGGCCAACGAAGCTTCGACGGCTTTCATCGCCGTCTCATTTTGATTCAGCGCGCAATAATCCGCGACTTTCTCGGCATTCGATTCCACACTGGCGGAAAGCACTATTCGGAAACTTGGAAGGAAGATGAATTCTCCCAACCAACCGCCAAACCGCTTCTTGATGTTTTACAGGTGATCGTAGAAAAGCCGAAAGGAAACAATGGTGGGCGCACAAGGACTCGAACCTTGGACCCGCTGATTAAGAGTC
>Ga0181537_10003016_pt1 | contig 14615 bp, 7 predicted proteins | sample PEATcosm2014_Bin_39_FD_119765 | JGI IMG/M metagenome (GOLD analysis project Ga0181537, IMG submission 119765) | Peatland microbial communities from MTU Mesocosm Facility, Houghton, MI, USA - PEATcosm2014_Bin23_10_metaG | ecosystem: Environmental > Terrestrial > Soil > Wetlands > Peat | place... | reverse complement strand
GCAATTGGCCGCCTACGTCGTTACCAGATCGGGCGCGAATGGCGACAACGGCAAAGCTTCACCGGATCGGCTCGAACACTGGCACGGAACGTGGGAAATGCTTTTCCAGTCGGCCCTGGCCAGCAGTTCGGACCGGGCGACCGCGCTGAGAGACTTCGATTCCGTGGTGACGGGTTATACCGATGGCGAGAGGACCAAGGAAGAGGCGGAGGAATGGCTCGATTGCTCCCTCACGCGGATCCGGGCCTTGCAGCCGCGGCGCATTCTGGAAATCGGCTGCGGCAGCGGTCAATTGCTTCTCCGTCTCGCCTCCGAATGCGAGGAGTATTGGGGGATCGATTACGCCAAGGCGGCCATCGACGCGTTGGACCAGCACCTGCACTCGAGCGGGCTGCAACGCCCCGGCATCAAATTGTTCGCCCGGGAGGCCGATCAACTCGAAGGCGTGCCGACAGGCCATTTCGACACGATCGTCATCAACTCGGTCGCCCAGTATTTTCCCGATGCCGCTTACCTGATCCGGGTGCTGGAGAATGCGCTTCGCGTCGCCGCTCCGAACGCCCGGATTTATGTAGGCGATTTGCAGAGCTATTCGCTGCTGGAATGTTATCACACCGGGGCGCGGCTCCGGCGCGCTCTGCCCGGCCAGATGGTGACCGAACTGCGCCAGCTCATTGCGCAACGCATGGCCCACGAAAACGAGCTCATGGTCGATCCGGCTTTTTTCCGGGCGCTCCAATCCCAGTTCCCCGTCATTCAGCATCTCGAATCCCAATTGCGCAGCGGAAAAATCCGCAATGAAATCACCCAATTCCACTACGACATGGTTCTTCATCTGGGCAACGGAGGGGGGCTTCAGCAGCCTCCGCAGTGGCATGAGGGGAACCAATCCCTGGAAAATATCGCGACGCTTCTCGCGGCCCATCCGACCGAGGCCGTGGCCTTTCGAGATGTACCCAATGCGCGGTTGAGTCAGGAATTGCGCGCGGTCGAAGCGTTTCGGGCTGCCGCCGATCAGACGACCGTGGACGAACTGCGCGGGCTTCTCTCATCGGCGCCGGACGGAATCGAACCCGAAGATTTATGGGCCCTGGGCGCCTCGCATGGCCGTGAAGCCAGTATCCTTCCCGGCTTGGACGGTTCGCTGGCCACCGTGGACGTCATTTTTGGGCCGGCCCATCCAGAGGCCGCTCAACCGAAGCTTGTGTTGTGGGAAGGGACTGCGGATCGTCCGACCGCCGCTTATGCCAACCAGCCTTTCTTCGAATCGACGGAAAAGCCCCTGGTGACGGATCTCCGCGGTTTTCTTGAGAAAAATCTGCCCGATTACATGATTCCCGCTTTCTTCGAAGTGCTGCCCGCGCTGCCAAAAACGCCCAACGGTAAGATCAACCGGAAAGCGCTGCCCCGGCCCGGCGGTCAATCGGCCACTCCCGACAAACCTTACGTTGCTCCCCGCGACCCGGTTGAAACCACGCTCGCCGAGATTTGGCAGCAGGTGCTGGGACGCGAAAAGGTGGGGATTCACGACAACATTTTTGAGATTGGCGGCGACTCGCTCCTGATCTGGCAGATCACGGCGCGGGTCAACCAGGGCGGGCTGCCCTTGACGCTTCGTCAGGTCTTCCAACTGCGAACCATCGCGGAACTTGCGGCGGCTTTAAACACTGCCGAAGCGCCGCTCACCCCAAGCGCCGCCGCGCCGATCGCGCCCGTTTCCCGTGATGCCTTTCGCCGGTCACGAGCCAACGCCCCGGTCACCTAGGTCTCCTGCTGTAATGAATACAACTTTTTTACCTGAAATCGGGCCTTTACCCGAGAAAGCTTCGCCAGCCGAAGCGGGTGAAGATTTCGTCATGCCCTGTTCGATCAGCCAGCAGCGTTTCTGGGTACTCGACCAACTCACCTCCGGCAATTCGGCGCTCAATATCCCGATTGCCCTGCAACTCGAAGGTCCTTTGAACGTCGAGATTTTCCACCAGGCGCTCCAAGCTGTCGTCCGGCGTCATGAAGCTTTGCGCACCAGCTTTGCCTGGATTGACGAAGAAGTCAGGCAGGTGATCTCCCCGGGCGTCCAGTTTGACATTCAACTGGAGGACCTGATGGTCCTTCCTAAAGACCAACGACAGGAACGCCTGCTTCAAGAGATGACTGCGGAGGCCCGGCTCCCGGTGAGGCTGGCCAAGGCGCCCATCTTTCGCGCCAAGCTGCTGCGTTTGGATGCGGAGGATCATGCGCTGTTGATCACGCTGCATCACATTATTTGCGATGGTTGGGCTAATGGCGTGCTCATTCGCGAAATGGGTATTCATTACCAGGCGATACGTGAGGGGAAGCCGCCGGTATTGCCAGCACTTCCCATTCAATATGCGGATTATGCCGTGTGGCAGCGGGAGTGGCTCAAGACGCCCGATTTCCAGGATCAGCTCGCTTTTTGGGAAAAGCAATTGACGGCAGCCGCGCCGGTGCTGGATTTTCCCACCGATCGCCCGCGCCGGGACGGGCGCATGTTTCCCGCGTTCACCGAAAGCCACCTGCTGCCTATTCGGTTGACCGATGAGGCCAAGCGGATGTGCCAGGATCTTGACATCACCATGTTCATGGTTTTGTTCGCGACATTTGCCTCCCTCCTGCGCCGCTACACCGGTCAGACCCGGTTTATTGTGGGAACCACCGTGGCGAACCGCAACCGTCCCGAGTTGGAAAATTTGATCGGCCAGTTTGCCAATCCGATGATGCTGCCCGCGGATCTGGAGAACGAACCGACCTTCCGCGAACTTGTCTACCGGGTGCGCGACCTGTCGCTCGCCACGATGAGCCATCAGGAAGTCCCCTTTGAATCGATTCTGGAACGTCTGGGAAACTGCGTGGAAGGCAGGGACAGGCCGGCCATCCAGGCGCATTTTCTTTTTCAGAAGGCCTTCATGCAGCCGGGCCAATATGGTGAGTTGGCCATTCGCCCCATTCGTTCCGTAAGTCCCGGAACAACCTTTGAATTCACCATGGGCATAGTGGAACGGGCCGAGGGCATCCGGTTGCAGATGGAATATAACACCGAGCTTTTGGAAAACGCGACCGTCCGCCGCATGCTCCGCCACTTCGAGGCGCTGCTGGAAGCCGCCCTGGAGAATCTGGACACGCCAGTCAGCGAGCTGGCTCTTCTGACGGACGAAGAACGTGCTGCGAGTCACGAACGTTTCGATTCATCGTCAGCCGCCGTCCCCAGCCTGCGGGAGTCTTTTGACCGCGTGACGAAAAGTCGTGCCTCCCATCCCGCGTTAACGTGGGGAGGGTATACGTGGACGTTTGGAGATCTGGCTTACCAAGTCGAAGAGTGGGCGCAACATCTCGTGACTAATCTCTCTCCAGAAAACTCCGCCCTCAGCCTGATTCCGGAGTCAGGGCCCGACTCAGTCGTAGCACTACTCGCCGCCCTTCAAAGCGGACGGCCACTTGCGCTATTTGATCCGGAAATACCACGGACCGAAGTCGAGAAAAAAGCCCGGAGTCTTGGTTTGACCCACCTTCTCTGTTCCCCTCGCAAAGGCTCTGCTTTTTCACCGAAAACAACCCTGGACAAATCGAACATGCTGAGCGAGATCACCATGGACAAAGCCGACTCATCCGGTCTCAAGGCAAAAAGGGGAAATGCGATAACGTTTGTGCCATGGCACGGGAGTGAGTCCAACCTGCTTAATTTTAGTTTCGAGCAACTGGACAGGCTCATTGCTTCGCTCGTTGATAGCGGAGAAACATCGCTCGACAGTCGCGTGTGCGTCCTGGGCCGCTTATCTTCCGAGGCGTGGGTTGAGCAGGTACTGACGACTCTCACTGCAGGCGGAACATTGGTTTTTCCAAACTTTCCACTTGAGTCGAGCCGTCATCTCTTAAATTTGCTGCGCGAGCAACGGATCGACACTCTCGCGCTCGCGTGGCCCCAGAGCCGGGCCCTGCTGGCTCTCCTGGCCAGGCTGGACGCAAGCCAACTGGCCCTGCGCCGGATTATCGTCGACATCGACGCTGTGCAAGTGGGCGATTTGCTGGCCCTGCAAAAACGGTCGGGAAACCGCTGGGAGTGGATGGGCCGATTTGCCCTGCAGAACCGGCCCGCGGCGGCGCTTGCCCGCTTGATCGACGGACAATGGATGATCGAGCGCTCGCTCGCTCCGTCGACCCTTGCCGTCAAGGATAGTCACCAACAAATCGTCCCCTTTGGCGTGCCAGGCGAGGTCTTCATTGGCAGTGAGTCCGCGGCGCGCGCTGGAAAATATCTTGCTGATGGCCGGATGGCGTTACTCAGTCCGGTCGCCGGGCGGATTAAGTTGCACGGACTTACCTTTGACCTCGCGGAACTGGAAATGCATCTCTGGAACCACCCAAATGTGCAGGAGGCCGTTCTGATTAACCGCAAAAATGCGAAGATCAACCCTGTTTTGACCGCCTACATTGTTGCGATCGAAACCAAGCCCGACAACGAGTCGATATTTCGTCAGCGTCTTTTGGAAAAACTTCCACCCACATCAACGAACGTGGAGATTGTGCTCCTCGCCAAACTTCCCCGTCATGCGGATGGTACGATTGACCGCGAGGGATTGCCCCTGCCTCCACCTGCGGAGCGAGCCAGCGGCGCCAGCGTGAAACCCCGCGACGCAATTGAACTTCGGCTCCTCACCATTTGGGAACGCGTGCTCAACATCGAACACGTGGGGATTCACGATAGTTTCTTCGATCTGGCCGGAAATTCATTGCTCGCGGTGCGGCTTTTATCGGAAATTGAAAAAGCGTGGGATTGCCGGCTTCCGCTTCGAGTGATCTTCCATGCGCCAACGATTGAACTAATGGCCAACGTTTTGCGCCAGGGAGGCTGGAAAGCGCCCTCCACTTCGTTACTCAACGTACAACCCAACGGAACACGCCTGCCTCTCTTTTGCATCAGCGGCATTGGCGGTGGACTCACCTACTATCCAAGCCTGGCCAAGTACCTCGGCCCAGATCAGCCTATCTACGCTTTTCACCCCATAGATACGCAATTGACCGAAAATACTGTGGAGAACGAAGTCCGTCGCAATCGGTTGGTGGAAACGGTTCAACCCTACATTAAGGAAATTGAAGCCATTCAACCCATCGGGCCCGTATGTCTTTGCGGCCACTCCTGGGGTGGCATTGTCGCCTATGTGCTGGCACAGGAATTTCTGGCCCGCGGGCGTGAAGTCGGATTTCTTGGGCTTTTCGACACCTATTGCCCAACTTATGACTATAGAATTCCCTTCTCGAAACGGCTGAAATACTTCCTTGATATCGGCTGGTCTGAACGCTTCGTTCGCGCCTATCGCTATGCCCGCATCGTTCGTTTACGCTTGAGTCGGCGCATCCTCATGGCGTTGCCCGATTGGATTCTGCCCAATTCATTGATGAAAATGAAAATCATCCACTTGGAAGCGAGGAAAGACGGTCTGGCCATCAAAAACTTTGAACTCAAGTCCTATCCCCGCACCATGACATTATTCCGCGGAGATTACCTCAGCCCATGGCAACGCAATGATCCCGACCTAGGCTGGAGCCGGTGGGTTACCGGCGACCTCGGTATCATCCGCGTCCCAGGAATGCACGGGAACATTGTGGTCGAACCGCAGGTGCAGGTGCTCGCCAACCGATTAAAGGATTGCTTGGAAAAAGCTACTTTGAAAAAATAATAGGATACCTTGATCCCTAATAGCTTAGCTTAAGCCGGTGATGGTGGCATCCTGTTCAAATCGCCGCTCTATTCGTCTTTTCTGAGCTATTGAAAGCTACTTACGCGAGTCTCAGTTGGTTGGGCAATCGGCCGGAAGAGGCGAATCATCCTTTCCAAGTGCTTGTTCTTGGCTATAAAAAGGGCGCTGTTAATCGGGGAATGATGAAATGCGATCAAACCGTTACCATTTATCGACAACGAAACGAGAAGGCGCAACGATTCTTTACCTGCCCAAACATCTGCTCGCGTTTGGGTATGGTGGATTATTGATCTTGGCGACGCTCGGAAATCTCGTTGCAGATGAGCCGCCATCCCCCGTGGTCGCACCCAATGCCGGGCCTCTGCCTGATACGACTACGACTCCTGCTAATTCACAGAGTTCCGATAACACGCAGACTCCCGATAACTCACAGAATCCTGATAACTCGCAGACTCCGGTTAATTCCCAAGGTCTGAATACCCCTCTGCTCCCACAGCAGGGGGCCAATGCCTACCTGCCTTTTTCCTCCACGTCCTCTACTACGTACACCCAATCCCCGCAAATTACGACACCCGGCCTTTATACTACCGGTGTGAACAACGTGTCCCAAGTCGCCACTAATGCTGCACTCACGCAGGCCTTTAGTCAGCAAGCGGCTTCCGGTATCTACTCCGACCAGGGAATGAGCTATTCTTACCCTCCCATTGAGCAAATTCTTTTGGGGCCCTTCGACCTTAAGGCAGCAGTCGCGATGAATGTTGTGTCAGACGATAACCTTAGGTCGGGTGAGATGGGCGAAGGGAAGGTTAGTGACACGAGTTTCGGCGTTACTCCAGCGATCCTGCTGGAGTATGGCATGCAGGAGGGACAGAAGGGGTATGCCTCCATCGTCTACGCACCCAGCATAACGCGATTCTTTCACCAGACCGGCGAGAACAGTGACGATCAAAATGTCGCGCTCAACGTCCGGTACCCTTTTCAGAAGCTTACCCTGAACTTTTCCGAGACGTACACGGAGACTACTGGCATTAATCAAGACTCGAATTCACGCACCACGCAAACCTCCAGCTCGACAACATTTGGTGGAAATTATGACATCGACGACAAACTCTCGCTTTCCAGCAATGTCCAGGAGTCAATATCCAGTTTTTCCGGAGGGCAGGGAGGAACGCAAGGAGGCTCGCAAGGGGATGGGGACACGACCTCGTCCATCAATTCTTCGTTGACGTACCACCTATCCGACAAAATGACATTGGGCCCCAGTGTTAATCTGGGAGTGGACAAGCCTCAGGACGCGAAGCAGCAAACGTATGAGCAGGCGCTTCTTGGGTTGACTTACCAGCCAACTGAAAAAATTAATCTCTTCGCGCAAGCTGGCTCCGAGTTTCGTCAGGGTAATCAGGACAACTCGAGCAACCAGACCAGCGGGGGCGGCGATACGACGAATCCGGTTTTTAGCGCGGGCGTGGGATACGCCCCTTTCGATTCGACCAATCTCTCTGTCAATGGGAACCAGAGCGTCTATTCATCCAGCATCAACTCCGGGCAAACGGTGGTAAGCACGGGCGTCGGGGTTACTGCGACGCAGCGTTTCTTCCAACGGTTCTTTCTCACCTTGAACTTCAACTATTCACACAATAACGGTCAGGCTGGCACAGGCGGCGTTTCCACCACCGCCAGCAGCAGCCAGGACACTCTGACCTATCGACCCTCTCTCTCGTTTGCTCCAACGGCATGGACATCGGTTGCGCTTTATTATCAGTATTCGGATAACGAATCGAATACGCCGGGGGGAACTTATTATGATAATCAGATGGGGATTTCCGTTTCGGCCCAGTTTTAGGAGTTTTGATGTTCCACATTCGTTCTTTTGTTGTTCAGCGTGCTTCGGTAGGCTAAGGCCAACTCATGTAGTTGATTGCCGCCTATGAATCCCCCCCGTAAAACTTCGTCGAGCCGTAGTTCGCAAGAAAAAGAGGCCGCACCCCTTTCGCTCGACTACGACCACCTTGTACGACTCTGTCTCAAGAATTGGAAATGGCCGGTCGGGGGTCTTATCGTGGGGGTTCTCGCCGGCTTTCTCTACGGGGCTTCCCAGACTGCCATCTATGCCGCAAGGGCCACCATCGTTGTTCCGGCAAGTGACCCCAATGTGTCGAGCGTCCAGGACGTTAGTGAAACGGATGACACCAGCGGCGACATGATCAAAACCTTTGAACAGCTTCTTCAGACGAAAGACCTGCCGGAAAGAGTGGTAAAAACCGACCACCTCAATGAGAATCCCGAATTCCTGCCGGAAGGCGTCACAGATCCCATTTCCGAAGATGAAGCCGCGGGCATGCTGGAGGGTGACACCAGTATTCACATCCGGCCCTTTACCCGGTTGATCGACATCACCGTGGAACACCGTTCGCCCCAAATGGCCCAGTTGCTGGCCAACCGGCTGGCCCAGGAATCGATTTTGCAGGAGTTTGATCAAAGGGCCGACAGCGCCAGCGAGCTTTCCGATCATCTTCAAAAGGAAGTGGACCGGCTTCGGCAAAAGGTTTTGGATTCCGAACGTGCCCTGCAGGACTATCAGACTGCTCATAACATGGGCGGAGTCGTCGGCGATCCCGATGACGTCGCGGACACTCGCTTGAAGGACTTGAACCAGGAATATATCAATGCCCAGGCTCAGGTGACCTTGTTGGAAGAACGTTATGGCCCGGAACATCCCAAACTCATCCAAGCCCAGGCCATGGTGGAAGAGTTGCGGGACGAAGTCAGCAAGGCCCAGGCGGATGCCGTGACTTCAAGCGGCAAAAATATTGAGTACGACACGCTGAGCAGAGAGGTCGATTCCAATCGGGCGCAATTGGACAGCATGCTCAAGGGACTTCAAAACGCCAATAGTGCCGAGCATGTGGAGATCCCCGGCATGCGCGTTGTTGAGGAGGCCGAGGCTTACGGGCCCGTTCGTCCCAATAAAACAAAGGCGATGGCGGTTGGCGGTTTCGCCGGGCTGATCTGTGGTCTGGGCTTCATCCTGGGCCTCTATTTCATCGACAGCTCCATCCGGACCGTTTCCCAAGCTGAAAGTACATTGGGCCTGCCCGTTATTGCGGCCGTGCCGATTCTTACGGAAACGGATGGGAAGACAATTCTCCCGACCTACTCCGACCCGCAATCGTTCGTGGCCGAGTCTTTTCGAGGACTTCGCGCTTCCCTTATTCTTCACGACAGGGAAAATCCGCTGAAAACGGTCCTCGTCGTCAGCGCCATTCCGGGCGAAGGAAAAAGCTTTTGCGCCGCCAATCTGGCGGTTGCGTTTGCCCAGGCGGGGCTGAAGACCCTGCTCATCGATGCGGATCTTCGGCTCCCCACGCTTCACACCTACTTCAACCTCCCAACGGATGAGGACAATACCGGCTTTTCGGATGTGCTCGCGGGCCGAGCAACGCTCGCCTCGGCTGTCATCGCTTCCCCGATACCAACCCTGGCCCTGTTGTTGACGACCACCCCTGTCGACTCTCCGGCGGAGTTGCTTTCCGGAATTCATCTGCCACTTCTTCTGGATGAAGCGGTGAGTCAATACGATCGCATCGTCATCGACAGCGCGCCCCTGAATGCCGTGAGTGATACCATGCTCATCATGCAGAAGGCGGATGCGATTCTACTCGTGATTCGTGCGGCGCAAACACCCGCGAGCGAATGCAAATCGGCCTTGCAAAAAATTTCCGGTAGCAAGATGAAACCATTGGGTCTTATTCTCAACTATCTTGCTCCCCATACTCTTAAATCTTACTCATATGGCTATTCATATGGACAAAAGCCCAAGGAGAAATATGCAAAGTAGACCCCGATACCATGGCTCGTTTTTTAAACTGCACGCGGTTGCCGCCTTGATGGTGGTGCTGTTTGCCGGCGTGACTGCAGGCGCGGCTGATCCCTTGTCCACGGACTCGTCATCTTCAGGTGAAGGTTCGTCGTCAGGCCAGATCATGCCCGAAGCCACCGTATCGAGCACCTACGAGCTTTCACCCTATGACGTCATCGACGTCTCCGTTTATAACGAGGATGACCTTCATACCCGGGCCAAATTGGGAGCGGACGGCACCGTGCTGCTTCCGCTGATTGGAAGTGTTTCTCTCGACGGTAAAACGGTGACGGAAGCCAATGACTTGATTCAGAAGCGTTACGCCGCGGGTTTCGTGAAGGATCCGCATGTCCTGGTAACGGTGATAGAATATCGAAAAAGCACCTTTTCCATTCTCGGACAGGTCATGCGGCCTGGTATCTATGAAATCCCCGAGGGAACTCACATGAGCATCGTCGACGCCATTCTTCTTGCCGGAGGATTCACCCGCACCGCCGCTCAAAATGGCGTCAAGGTCAAACGTATGGTCAAAGGCAAACCGGTCGTTTTTAAAGTCCATGCTGGAGACATGGCCGATTCCACCGATGTACTCCCCTTTGAAGTCCTGCCCGGGGATGTCATCAAGGTTAACGAGAGTTGGTTTTGATTAGAGGCTGTCGGACAGCCTCTAACGATTAGCTTTCATTAGCTCCGGCGATGGGATGGGCAGACGATAACGCTTCCGGCGCGAGGAGGGGTCTTTAGGCGGTGTCGTCAGTAGTTGGGGCGAGATCCAGCAGAAGGCCAGCAGGACGAAAAAAAACAGCCGAAGGGAAACCACCTGAAGCGGAAATTCCACAAAGGATTGCGCGAGAGTTGCGCAGACGCCCAGGATGGCCGCAAGAAGCAGATGCCGGTCGGTCTTGCTGGGGAACATTTCGCGTTGCGCATAGGTCCTGATCGCCCGATAAAGGCCGACGGCGACCAAAAGAGTCCACCACACGGTGCCTAACCAGCCCCACTCCAGGACAGTCTGCAGGTAATCTTCATGTGCATAGTCCTGCGCGAAGTCACCCACATTACGCATCGGACTCAACTGGTACGGGAAGGCGAGTTGAAACAAGCCCGGGCCGAGGCCAAACCAACCGACTTCCGGCACGGCCTCCAAGTTTTCTCGATTAGATTCCCATCTTCCACTGAAGTCAGAGGAAAGTTCGGTGCGATTGGTTATGCGCTGGAAGGAGGCTTCGTGGGTATATTGCGACAAGACGGCCAACGCCCCAGCGATGAAAATCACCGTGCCGACGGCTAGAAAAAGCAGGGTCCTTTGTTTCAAGCGCACCAACAGGGTGTAAAACGGCCAGGGCAAAATCAGTAGCCCGATGACCATCGCGGCCTTGGCGGCGTTCAGAAAGAGCGCGCTTCCACAAGCCAGGGCAGAGAAGGTCCATAGGATCCTCTCAACTAATGTGCCCGTCGGACGGTAGGCGCGACGGGTAAAGACGAGGATGAGAGGCCACACCAGGTTCAGGAAAGCGCCGGCATTCCCGTGATAGCGGAAGAGGGCAAAGTCATTCCAATAAATGTCTATCGGCTTCCAAAAATAACGCATGAGGGGCTCTCCGGCAATTTTCAGCACATCCCCGATCACGCAGATCAGCACCCCGGAAATGGCCGCGGCCAGGAGAAGGAACCTCCGCAGGTTTGCATTGCCGAAGAGCCCGCAAAGCACGATGAAAGCGCCCAGCAAAAAGCTTGTACTCGTCATGAAATTGCTGGAGAGGCGGCGAATATTTTCCAAAGTTGTATCCACCAACCCCTCATTCGCGGATGCCGTGGATGGAAAGACCGGATTCCAGGTCATCCACCAGCCTTGAAGCAGAATGGCCGTGACGCAAACCAGCAGCAGCCTGGGAATGTCGGGCCAACGTTGCATGGCCGCAAAACCGATCACACCCGCCACGATGGAGGCAGTGAGCAGGCCGAACAGCGCGGGCAACATCTCGGGACGCGTGCAGCCGTAGGCCAGTGGCGCATAAAACAACGCGGCGGCCACAAAAAATGCGCTGGCTGCCGCAATTCGAGAAGAGATATTCACGGGGTGAAATAGGGCTGGAGGCTTCCTGGAGGTGCGGGGCTCACACCGCAAGATAAACATACTTGCGGAAGAGCCAGCAAGCGGAACCGGAGCTGCCGCGTAGCGCCTCTTGGCTTTGGGCAAAACCTTTCGGCGTGACCTGCGCCTACTTTGCAGACACCCTCTAGAGTTTTGAAAATTCTTTTCGTCTGCAATTGCCTCGAGCCCGGCATGGACGGTGTGGGTGACTACACCCGGAGACTTGCCGCAGAGCTCAACGCGCGCGGCCATCATTGTTGGTTGCTCTCGCTGGCAGATTCCAAAGTCAGCAAAGCCACCGCCTGTCATTTTGATGGGATGAACGGAGTCATCGAGGGCCTTCGTCTTCCGGCGGCGGATTCCTGGCCGGAACGGCTCCGCCAAGCGAAAAGTTTTTGCGAACGCATTGCGCCCGACTGGGTCAGTTGGCAAATCGTTCTCTATGGATTTGATCCCCGGGGGCTGAGTTTTGGCCTGGGCGGGCGCTGCAAAGAAATCTCCGGAGATTGCCGGAACCAGATCATGTTCCACGAAATCTGGATCGGCAATTCGGAGCAATCATCGCTGAAAGACAAGATCATCGGAAAGTTGCAGAGGTTCGTTATCAAGGATCTCCTGCAAAAACTCCGCCCGCTCGTTATCCACACGCACACGCCCCTTTATCAGCACCTTTTGGGCAGGCTTGAATACCAGGCCACGATCCTGCCGCTATTTGGAAATATTCCCATAACCGCTCGTCCCAGTTCTGAATGGCTGAAGGAAAAGTGGCCTGAGGGTTGGGGTCAATTCAATGGGGCCAATCGGGAGGCATGGTGGATTTTCGTCCTATTCGGCACCATCCACCCGGAGTGGGATGCCGAGGATTTCTGGCAAAGGGCATCGACGCCCGCACAACGGGCCGGGAAAAAATGTCTCCTCATTTCGATCGGCGGGGCGGGCGCGGACGGTGAGCGCATTTTGCGGGAACTTCAGAAGCACGAGGGGGATTCCTGGCGGTTTCTCCATCTGGGCCGGCAATCCGAGGATGATATTTCCCAATGTTTGCTGACGGCCGATTTTGGCGTTTCGGCCGTTCCGCCGGAGTACCTCTATAAGAGTGGGACGGCAGCCGCCATGATCGAACATGGCCTGCCCATCATCGCCACACGCCCTGCTTACCGCTACCCTCATTGTCCGCCGGAAGTGCTGTCGGTTGGCATGAGGAATGTTGTCAGGGATTTCGATTTGGAGGCTTTGAAAAAATCAAAAGCGGATAGTCTGCTTTCGGCGGTGGCCGACCGGTTTATCGAGGATCTGCAACAAGCATCGCTGCTTCATCCATGAAAATTCTGCTGACCTCGCTCCTTTTCGCTCCGTCCATCGGCGGTATCGAGACGGTCTCCATGTTGCTGGCCCGGGAATTTGTGGCGGCAGGGCATTCCGTGAAGGTGGCGACAATGACTCCGGGCGATGACGGCGCGTCTTACGATTTTGAAGTGTTGCGGAAACCCTCCTTCGCCCAACTCGCTCAAGCGGCGCGCTGGTGCGACGTTTATTTCCAAAACAATATCAGCGTTCCGCTGGCGGCGCCTCTCCTGATCGTTCGCCGGCCCTGGTTCATTTGCCATCAAACCTGGATTCTAGAACCCCATGGTTTTTCCGGACTGAACCATCGATTGAAGCTGTTCCTGCTTCGCTTCGCTCACTCCATCTCGATCAGCCGGGCGATTGCGGCGGCACTCCCGGTGAAATCAGAGCTGATTCCGAATCCATACGATGCTAACCTCTTCCATGTTCACGATTCCATCGCGCGTTCGGAAGACCTGGTTGCCCTCGGTCGCTTGGTTTCGGACAAGGGCTTCGATTTTCTCATCGAAGCGCTAGCCCTCCTTGCGAAAGAAGGATGCAAGCCGAAGTTGACGATCATAGGCGAAGGCCCCGAAAAGGAGGCGCTCATCCGGCAGGCCCGTGATCTGCGCGTGGCGGATCAAATCACGTTCCTCGGGGCGATGACCGGAACCAAACTGGCGGAAGAGTTGAATCGTCACCGCATCGCCGTGATCCCCTCGCGCTGGAAAGAGCCTTTTGGGATCGTTGCCCTTGAGGCCATCGCTTGCGGATGCGTCGCGGTCGGATCGCAGGAGGGAGGTTTGTCCGATGCAATCGGTCCTTGCGGCCTGACCTTTCCGAACGGTGATGTCCAGGCTCTTGCCGCTGCGCTGTCCCGGTTCTTGAAAACCCCCGGCTTGCTGCTTCAATACCGCCAGCACGCGGAGGAACATCTGCGCAAGCATCACCCTTCCGCCATCGCAAACCACTATTTGAAAATGTTCGAGGATGTTGGTTGAACTTGACGGTATGGAACCTGCATCCTTCATGATCGACTTGGTTCATCCCACGGGCAACCAGTTCGTGCGCCATCTGCTCCAGGCGCTGGAGGAGAGGGGAATGCTGGGCGCTTTTCATACGACCCTCGGCTTCCCGGCATCCAGCTGGACACGATTTTTTCCCGATCCGATTCGCACCGAATGCGTGCGCCGGACCTATCCGATGTCCCCGGACAAATTGCGAACGCGTCCGGGCCGGGAATTCCTGCGCCTCGCCGCCCAGAAGCTGGGATGGTCTTACTTGAGCCGGCATGAAAAAGGATGGGCCAGCATCGACCAAATCTACCAGGACCTCGATCGTGCCGTTGCCCGCAACATCCAACGGGATAACCTCGGCCCAAATGTGGCCGGCATGTATGGTTATGAGGATGGCTGCCTGGAAACATTCCGTGCCGCAAAAAGCCGGGGCCTCAAATGCTTTTACGATCTGCCCATCGCCTACTGGGAAACCGTCCGCGCAATCCTGGATGAGGAGGCGGCGCGTCTTCCCGCATGGGAGCCCACGCTCTGTTCCACGCGCGATTCCCCCGCGAAGCTCGCGCGCAAAACCCGAGAGATCGGGCTGGCCGATGTCGTCGTCT
>Ga0181537_10003015_pt1 | contig 14618 bp, 8 predicted proteins | sample PEATcosm2014_Bin_39_FD_119765 | JGI IMG/M metagenome (GOLD analysis project Ga0181537, IMG submission 119765) | Peatland microbial communities from MTU Mesocosm Facility, Houghton, MI, USA - PEATcosm2014_Bin23_10_metaG | ecosystem: Environmental > Terrestrial > Soil > Wetlands > Peat | place... | reverse complement strand
TTCGAGTCTCATTGGGGCATCAACGTTTTCCGCGTCATCGGCGCCGTCTGGCACGATATCCGCTCCCACGGCCGAGCCCAGGGCGCCTCAACTCTCACCATGCAACTCGCCCGCAACCTCTTTCTTTCCAGCGAAAGAACCGCAGCCCGCAAGCTCCAGGAAGCCTACCTCGCCGTCCAAATCGAGCGCGCCTTTACCAAGGAACAGATCTTCACCCTCTACGGCAACCAGATCTATCTCGGCAGCGGCATGTACGGCTTTGAAGCCGCGTCGCAGTACTTCTTCTCCAAGCATGCAAAGGACTTAACCCTCCCTGAAGCTGCTCTCCTGGCCGGTCTGCCCAAGGGCCCCGTCGGCTTTTCCCCTCTGCTCTATCCGGAAAAGGCTCTCCGTCGCCGCAATCTCGTGCTCTCTGAAATGGAGTCCGACGGTGTCATCACCCACCAGCAGGCCGAACAGGCCCGCCTCACTCCGCTGGGACTCCACGTCGCGCAACCTGAAATGTCCGTCGCCCCCTGGTTCCAGGAAGAGGTCCGCCGCGAACTCGAAAAGCGTTTCGGCTCCGAGCAGGTCCACGAAGCAGGCCTCAAAGTCGAGACCACCCTCGACCTCAACCTCCAGCAAACCGCCAATAGCGCGGTGACCGACGGCCTCGCCGCCTACGAGCGTCGCCACGGCTGGGCCGGTCATGATAAGCCGGGCAAGCTTGAAAATGTCCTCTCCAGCGGCGTCACCATTGAAGATTACCGTCATCCCGACTGGGCTCTCAAGACTCCCCCCGGCGGCTACGTCCACGCCGTCGTCACCCGCGTCCTGCCCCTCGAGATTCATGCCCGCATTGGCCCGCCCGGCCAGAAGGAATCCGAAATCGTCCTGCTGCCTGAGGACTGGCTGTGGACCGGCCAGCGCTATGGCGATGCGCTCGTCAAGACCGGCGACGTCATCTACGTCCAGCTCTCGCAAACCACTGAAGGCTTTGCTCGCCGCGCCTCCCTCCAGCAGGATTCCGGCGCGCAAGGCGCCCTCATGGCCATCGACAACTCCACCGGCGACGTCCTCGCCATGGTCGGCGGCCGCGACTACGCAACTTCCGTCTTCAACCGCGCCACGCAGTCCGAGCGCCAGACCGGCTCCAGCTTCAAGATCTACGACTACACCGCCGCTATCGAAGACGGAGCTAAACCCACTGACATCATCGTCGACGGCCCCGTCAGCTTCGGCGGCTACACCCCGCACAACTACGAGAACGACTACAAAGGCGCAATGACTCTGTTGAATGCCTTCGCCGAGTCGCGCAACATTCCCGCCCTCAAGCTTGCCGCGCACGTCGGCATCCACAACGTCATCGATGTAGCCCATCGCTTCGGCGTTACCTCCAATATCCCCCCCTATTTGCCTGTCGCTATAGGCGCAGTAGAAATCACCCTCCAGGAGCAAGTAGCCTCCTACTCCGTCTTCCCCAACGACGGCATAAGAGTAGCCCCCCGCCTCGTCCGTAAGGTCTCCAACGCCGACGGTATCACCCTCTGGGAACAGGCCCCCGCCGTCGCCGAAGTCATCTCGCAGGACACCGCACGCACCATGATGATCCTTCTTCAAGCAGTCACCGCCCACGGCACCGGTGCTGCCGCCGCCCAGCTCAAACATCCTCTCGGTGGCAAAACCGGTACCACCAGCGACTACACCGACGCCTGGTTCCTCGGCTTTTCCCCCTCCATCACGTGCGGAGTCTGGGTCGGCTATGACAGCCGCGAATCCCTCGGTGATAAGGAAACCGGCGCAAAAGCCGCCCTCCCAATCTGGATGAACGTCATGAAAGTTGCAATCGCCGCCAAGCCTGACGAACACTTTCTCGGCGACGATGTGGATGCGCCGCAACTGCTGAAATTATCCGATAAACCGGCGACGATTTCTCCGCCGCTTTCATCCTCTCCATCTCCCGTCAAGCCAGCTAAATCAAACCCACTCGTCAAACAACCCGCAACTCCGCCCGCGCTCGCCCCCGCACCAACGGCCTCAACCCCTCTCGTTCCCAAACCCAAGGCTATTCCCCCAGCCCGCCAACCCGCAGCCGCTTCCGCCGCTCAGGTCCGTCCCGCGTTGGCGCCTCAGCCTCCAACCGTCCTGCCCAAGCCCGTGGTTAAACCCGCTCTCGCAACACCACGTCAGCCTTAGAGACTCCTCGAAAGCCCTTATTGACAATCGTGGAATCCCATCATCAAATCAATTGGCGGTTCACGCAACAGTTCAAGCCTCAAATGTCCCGGCGGAAAAGCTCATGATCGATATAAGAAGGCCTATCTATTCAGCCATGAACTCGACTCCGTCCCCGTCAACAGGAACACAATGAAACCTGACCTCAGCTCACAGTAATCCGCCGCAACCTTCACAGGCCCCAAAGCTATAAACCTCTTCCTCGGGGTCATTTCGAGCGAGGGTCGCCGACACGAACTCGAAGAACCTGCTTTTTGCCATCCTGTCGCAACAGCGGGAAGCCTTAACCCCCACTGCGCCATCACCGGCCGCGGCAACCCCCATCTCCCCACCATTCCGAATCCGGCCTCACTCATCCAAACCGCAACTGCGCCGATAAGCAACCGTAGGGGCGAATGCCCTCGCCGGGGCCAATTGTGTCTTCCACGACTGAAGCTTTCGAGATTGCCGGCTTGTCGCAAGCCGTCTAGCAGGCTGCCGACGGCATCGTCCTCACCGATACGGCCGGGACGATTCAGTATGTCAATCCAGCCTTCACCGCACTAACGGGATATACCCGCGAGGAAGCTCTTGGCCAGAACCCGCGTTTCCTCAAATCGGGTCGCCAACCCGAGTCCTTTTATCAGGAACTCTGGCAGTCCATCGCCTCCGGTAAAACCTGGCACGGCGAGGTCACTAATCGCCGCAAGGATGGCACACACTACGAAGAACAAATGCGCATCGCTCCCGTCCGAAGCCCTGACGGCGCAATCTCCGGTTATATCGCTATCAAGCACGACGTCTCAGATCAAAATCTCTACAAGCAACGCCTGCGCGAAAGCGAAGAGCGTTTTCGCTCCATGGCCGATGGCTGTCCTTCCCTGATGTGGGTCACTGGCGCGAATGGAGAAGTGGAATTCGTTAATCGTGCCTGCCGCACGTTCTATTCCGTCGACCCCGGGTCCATTCAATCGCACCAGTGGGATCTCGTTGTCCATCCCGACGATGCGCCCGCCTTCAACGCGGCATTCCTTGAAGCCGTGGCCACCCGCTCCACCTTCAGCGTGGAAGCGCGCGTCCGGCGCGCCGATGGTGCATGGCGTCTCCTCGGCACCCGCGCCGAACCGCGCTTCTCGCCGAGCGGACAGTTCTTGGGGCACGTCGGGCTCAGTGCCGATATCACTGAGCGCGAGCAGGCCGGCAAACTGCGCGATTTTCAGCACTCGCTCCTTCGCACCATCTACGACGCCTCGCTGGACGGCATCCTCGTTGTCGACGAACAAGCGAATGTTGTATCCCGCAACAAGCGACTGCTCGATGTTTGGCGAATCGATCCTTCGGAACTGCCGCTTCATTACGGCGAACTGCCTGACGCTCCCAATCAGCCGATTCTCCGCGCGCGTCTTGAACGCATCAAAGATCCCGATGCCTTCCTGAAGCGGGTGAACGAGCTTTACGCCGACCACTCCGCAAACGATCAATGCGAGATCGAGCTAAAGGACGGGCGGACCATCGAGCGCTACTCCACCACCTTGCACAGAGAGGCTGGAGACTACCTGGGCCGCGTCTGGTTTTTTCGCGACATTACCGGGCGCAAGCAAGCCGAGCAGGCCCTCCGTCACAGTGAAGAGAAGTTTCGCCAGCTTGCTGAAAACATCCGCGAAGTCTTCTGGATGATGAACGCCGCCGGCACCGAGATTCTCTACATCAGTCCCGCTTACGAGCAAATCTGGGGCCGCAGTTGCCAAAGCCTCTGTGCCACTCCCATGGATTGGGTTGAAGCCATTCACCCTGAGGACCGCGAGCAAGCCCTTGCTTTCTTCGGGCGGCAATTGCAGGGAGAGAGTATCGATTCCGAATACAGGATCCTGACTCCCTGCGGTGATGAGAAATGGATTCGCGATCGGGCCTTCCCCGTCCGCGATCACGATGGCCAGATCGTTCGCATTGCCGGAATTGCCGAGGAAATCACCGAGCGGAAACGTTCCGAATCCCTTCTCAAGCAGACCGCGGACCGCCTTACGTTAGCTACGCGCGCGGGGGGCGTGGGCATCTGGGAAAACGACCTCGTGAATCGCATCCTGACCTGGGACGAACAGATGTTTCGCCTCTACGGCATTACCAGGGATCAGTTTGGCGGTGCGTACGAGACATGGCTCGCGGGACTGCACCCGGAAGATCGCCAGCAGATGAATGAAAAAAACGAAGCGGCCATACGAGGCGAAAAGGAATTCGACGGGGATTTCCGGGTGGTCTGGCCGGATGGAAGCGTCCATCACATCCGCGCCCTCGCTCAGGTGCGGCGCGATCCTGCCGGCAAGGCAACCCACATCGTCGGCACCAATTGGGATATCACTGACCAGAAACATGCCGCCACTGAGTTGCTAAAGACCAACCGGCGCCTCGAAAGCGCTACCGCCCGCGCCAAAGCGATGGCCGTGAAAGCCGACGCGGCCAACCGCGCCAAGTCCAGCTTCCTCGCCAATATGAGCCATGAAATCCGTACACCGATGAACGGCGTCATCGGCATGAATCAACTCCTCCTTGAAACCAGCCTCACTCCCGAGCAGCGCCGCTACGTTGAGGTGGCGCAGTCCAGCGGACGCGCGCTATTGGCCCTCATCGATGACATTCTCGACCTGTCCAAGATTGAAGCGGGTAAAGTTGAGCTGGAGATTCGGTGCCTCGGTCTGCGCGCGGCGGTTGACGAAGTTGTCGAGCTCCTGCGCGAACGGGCGAGCGCGAAAAACCTCCGCATCGAGTCGTGGGTTTCCTCGAAAATTCCGAAGTGCCTTCTAGGCGATGTGTACCGGTTCCGCCAGGTTCTTACCAACCTCTGCGCCAACGCCATCAAGTTCACCGACCGCGGGATCGTCACCGTCCAGGTCGAGCTCGACTCTCTGCACAATCGCCAAACCAGCAAAGACGAAGTCCGCGAAGTCCAGGTCCACGAAGATCGAGTAAGAGTCCGATTCACCATCACCGATACCGGCATCGGGATCGCTCCTGACAAGATTCCTGCTCTTTTCGCCCCCTTCGTTCAGGCCGACGCCTCCACAACCCGAAGGTTCGGGGGAACTGGCCTCGGCTTGGCCATATCCAGGCAGTTGGTCGAAATGATGGGAGGAACCATCGGAGTTGAAAGCCGCGAAGGCCAGGGCTCAACCTTCTGGTTTACGGCCATCTTCCATCTGTCCCCGCCCTGCGGCAAGGAATCCGATTCTGAGTGCCAACCTTCTCTCCGCGCACCCTTTGCGTCTCACAGGTATATCGGTTCCGGCCACAGAATTCTCGTCGCGGAAGACAATCCCACCAACCGTGAGGTCATCCTCGCCCAGTTGAAAAAGCTGGGCTACCGTGCGATCGCCGCCCCCAATGGCGCGGAAGCCTTGAAAACGTTCGAGCGCGAGACATTCGATCTGGTGCTGATGGACTGCCAGATGCCGCAAATGGACGGCTTTGAAACAACCCGCCAAATCCGCAACTCGCTCCATTCAAACATTCCCATTATCGCCCTCACGGCAAGCGCCATGTTGCCCGACAAGAAAAGATGCCTCGCCGCCGGAATGAACGACTACCTCGCAAAGCCGGTCGAGTTCGCCTTATTGGCTGAAAAGCTGTCGCTCTGGCTCAATGTCTCCCCCGATCCAGGTCCCGATCCGAGTTCCCGCCCAAGTCCTGCCCCGCCGTCGTCGCCCCAGGCGCCCGACGTCGAGCCTCTGAAGTCCCCATTCGATGAGCAGTCGTTGCTCCGCCGCCTCTTGGACGACCGTCAGCTTGCCGCCGCCATTCTCCAGGGATTCATCCACGACGCTCCTTCGCAGTTCGACCAGCTCCGCTATTGCATCCGGAAACAGGACGCGCCCGGAATCATGATGCTTGCGCACACCATGAAAGGCTCGGCAGCCACCGTCGGCGCCGACACCCTGCACGACATTGTCCTTGCCATTGAAGCTGCCGCGCGCAAGGGAAATCTGGAGAACTGCGCCAGCCTTCTGTCCAGGATGCTTGAAGAATTCGAGCACTTTTACAAAGCCGTCGAAAGCCGCAAATGGCTTTCTCAAACTGTAACTCCCACCGTTTAGGAGACATGCAATGTTCAAGCTTGACGACACGTTGGTTATTGATTTTCTCGCCGAATCCCTCGATCAGTTGGAGAGCGTGGAATCAGACCTCCTGGCCTTGGAAATCCTCGGGGCCGCCGCTGATGAAGAACAGGTCAACCGCGTCTTCCGCGCCGTGCATTCCATCAAGGGAGGAGCGGGCTTCTTCAGTCTCGTCAAAATCGGCGAGCTCGCCCATCGCTCCGAAGACGTTCTCGGCCTCATCCGCTCCCGCAAGCTCGTCCCCACGCCCGCATGCGTCCAGGTTTTGCTGCACGCCGTCGACCGGCTGTCCGATATGCTGCACAGCCCCAAGGAAAGCAACCAGGCCGACATTGCCGAAATCGTTGCGGAACTTGCTGTCCTCCTCAATCCCCTTCCAGACCCCATGAAACCCGGCTCCGTCGCGCCCACCGCTATCGCACCCGAGAGCGCTCGCCACCTGCGTATTCTCCTCGTGGAAGACGACTTCGCCTGCCGCTTCCTGCTCCAGTCTTTTCTCTGCCGGTATGGCGAGTGCCACATTGCCGTCAACGGACGCGAAGCCGTCGATGCATTTCGCGCCTCTCTAAAACTCGGTCAGCCATACGACCTGATCTGCATGGACATCATGATGCCGGAAATGGATGGCCTCGAGGCCGTCCACCAGATACGCTCCATGGAGGAATCGCACGGGATCCGATCGACCCATGGCGTCAAAATCATCATGACCACCACGGTCGACGCGGTAAGTGAAGTCTTCAAGTGCTTCAATGAGCTGTGTGACGCGTATCTCGTCAAACCCATCGATCTCGGTCAACTCCTGAACCAAATGAGGTCCTGCCAGTTGATCGGCTAGGGCCTGTTAATAACCCGTGGCTTCATTCTTCAGCAAACATTGTCCTTCACTCCGCGTGGTCCGCATCCCATGCGCGTGGCGAGACGGCTCACCTGTGACCAGCTAAGCCGCCAGCACCCGCCGTACGCGTCACCCGATAGATCGCAAAATGCCCATTCTCTTTCTTGTGATAGTAGAGTGATAGTTCGTCCGGCGAGAGTGTCGGCCCTTCCACAAATCCGTCGATCGCCGAAAGCCGCATCGGCTCCCCAAACGGTAGGGTCTTCGCCGCTCGTTTTGCCATATAAATTGCCGGGCCATTAGTCCCGACGCGCGTAAAGAAAATCTCCAGTTCCGACGCTGACGTCGCCGGCGCATAATTCAACCCATCCGTGTCGATCGCCTTCAAAATGGCGGCGCTGTTTTCGTCGCGCATAAACGCATTCCCATTCCGCCGCGCGAACAGGATCCGCGCGTTCTTCGGCTGTCCCAAAATGCTGAACTCGCTCTCCACAAAATAAAGTGTGTTGCCGTCCGCGCTGATCTCCGCGTCAAAGTTCACAATTCCCGGCTTGGCGAGCGACACACCGGACACCAGCTCCACGCCGCTCAGCGCGCCCTCCGCAAACTTCCCCCGGTAGAGTGTTGAAGCCGTCTGGTCATAGCTCCGGTTCGATACGAAATAGAAATTTCCCTCGCGGTCCATTGACGCCACGCCCTCCAGCGCCGGCGTATTCACTCCCTGAATCTCTCCGCGATATTTGAAGTGCAGATCGTCAATCCGCTCCGCCCAATACAGATTCGTGTTCACCTTGGGCTCGTTCAGATTGTTGAAGAAGAGATACTTCCCATCCCGGCTCACAAAGGGCTCCATGGCGTCGCCATCGTAGCCTTCAATCGCCACCCGTTGCGGATTCTGAAATTCATTCGTGGCAGCGCCTGGCGGGTCCGGTGCTGGCCGTCCAGGCCCGCAAGCCACAAGCGCGCATACAGCTAGAGGGCAGAGCCGGCTCATCCAATCGAGCACTTGACCTCCTCGCCACACGAACCTTTATCGCCGCTGCTTGACCGTAGCGCCCCACTCCCGCGGATCCACATCCTGCACATGCCGCGAGAAGAGCCACCTGTGGCCGTCCAGGTCCTCAACCCCGTATTGCCGCTCGCCATAGACGGTCTCCTGCAGCTCCTCGACAATCTTCGCACCCTCCGCCACTGCTCTCGCGTAATGCGCATCCACATCTTCCACAAAAACCGTCAGCGTCTGCGTCCCATGTCCAAGCAGCGCCGGACTCGAACAGAACTCTCCAGCACAATGCAGCATCACGTACGCCTGTCCCAGGTACATCTGGATCCCGCGCACCGGCTCCCCATAGCGGTAATTCTCGTTAAAGCCAAACACCCGGCCCAGCCACTCGCAAGCCTCAACCGGATTCCGATAGGTAACATGCGGCAACAAGATGTCCGCAGGCACTGAGCGGTTTTTCATGCCCGCGATGATACCGGACTTACTTCAATCCTCCAACAGCGATCCGCGTCCCCCGCAGCCGGACGCCGGCAACAATTCCGCGCAACCGCGCCCGGTTAACCGCGGGCGCCTACCGGACTGCACCTGCCGCGAAGCCCGCACTGGAATCTCCCATCCATACCCGATCATCAAAACAACCCAATCGGTCAACCCCGAAATCAAGGATTCAGGACGATAATTAAAATAGCAGGACGAATATGCCGATTCTTGCTCTTGGTGCTTCGTAGAGTAATTCCGCTCGCACTCTCTCTGCTGACGTTGGCAGTCGGGACCCTGTGCGCCAGCGAATACAGCTTCCGTGGTTTTGGGGTCTCGGAAGGACTCAACAATCTCGCCATCCGGAGAATCTACCAGGACCGCCCCGGCTTCCTCTGGTTAAGCACTGAAAACGGCATCTATCGCTTCGACGGGGACCGCTTTGAGCTGTTTGGAACGGCTCGGGGGCTTCCGCTGAATTCAGGAGCGGCATTTGGCGACGCGCCCGACGGATCGCTTCTCACCGGTGGACATTTTGGGCTCTACCGCCTGGCGGGCAACCACTTTGAACAGGTCGCAACCCCCTTTAAGACAATCGATTGGGCCCAGGGTATTGAGTCGGATGGAAATGGTCACACGTTTCTTGGCACCGATGTCGGCCTCGTTGAACTGTCCTCCGTGCCGGGTCAGAAGCAGTTCGCAATGCGCATTCTTCCTCAGCCCCAGGGGACATCCGGCCCCGGTGCCCATGGTGTCTCAGTGGGCGGCGATGTGCTCTGGTATGGCTGCGGACATGAGCTGTGCCGCATGGACCCGCACGGCACCAGGGTCTTCGGGCAAGAGAGCGGACTGCCAGACCAGGAAATGCAGGTCATCCTCAAAGATGACTCCGGGAATCTCTGGGTACGCGCGCGAAATGCTGGAATCTTCGTAAGGCTTGCTGGAGAAACCAAATTCAAGCGGCCGAACTTCCTCGCTTCCCCTGAAAACATTGGCGGAGTTCCGACCATGGACGGCGGCGGACGAATTTTGCTTACCTCTCCCGAAGGGTTGCTGATCGGGGGCACAAACGGGTGGCAAAAGATCGACCGCTCCGCCGGCCTTCGCGGGACCGTTTATTCAGCCTTCGAAGACCGTGAACACTCCCTCTGGATTGGCACTGCCGGCCGGGGACTGGCGCAGTGGCGCGGGTACCGGGAGTGGGAGAGCTATTCCACCGAAAGCGGGTTCATCAGCGATATTGTCTACGAAATCCTTCCCCAGGGCGACGGATCGCTCCTGGTAGGCACTGAAGCGGGCTTGTTTCGCGGAACAAGACAGCCATTCGGCATGTCATTCAAGAGTGTCGCGGGTCTGGCCGGTTTCGCCGTGCACAGCGTTCGACGGTCGCCAGCCGGGGACCTTTGGATTGGCACTGAAACGCGAGGCGCGGCCCGCCTGGATGCGCGAACCGGAAAGGCGGAGTGGTTCGGTGAGGCACAGGGGCTTGTCGGCAAAGCCGCCTACACATTGCGCTTCGACAGTGAACAACGGCTATGGGTGGCCACCGAAGTAGGCCTTTTTATGGCCCCGGCTCCTTACCGCAAATTCTCCCGCATTGATGCATTGCCGCAAACGCGAATGTGGGCGGTCGCCGAAGGCACGGATGGCGTCGTCTGGGCCGGAGGCGAGGGCGGGCTCTATGAATTCGCCGCCGGCAAGTGGAATTGCCTCACCGCAAAAGACGGCCTCAGCAATACCGAGGTGCTCTCCCTGGGCGCTGGACCAAATGGAGTCATATGGGTTGGCTACAGGTTCGGTGGCGGCATCGACCGCGTCCATCCGAAACCGGGCGACGTGACCATTGAGAAAGGTGTGCAAAGAAGCGGCAACGACGGGCTCGCTTACTTTCTTCACTACGACGCCAAAGGACGGTTGTGGGCAGGAACCGAACGGGGCGTGGACATGTGGGATGGCACCCACTGGAGCCACTACGATACAGACGACGGACTGGCATGGGACGATTGCAATCTGAATGCATTCGCGCAGGAACCGGACGGCAGGGTCTGGATTGGAACAAGCGGCGGGCTGTCGAGCTTCAAGCCGCTCCCGCGTGAAGAATCTCGGGCGCCTCTCGAAGTGGTGTTAACTAAACTCGCCGTTGGCAAGACAGATGTCTCCGGACTTGCCAATCCGTCTTTCGCTATCCATGACAACTCACTCATCGCAAGATACTCCGCGCTGAATGCTCCACGGCAAAACGGCGTCATCTTCCACTATCGTCTCGGGGGCGAGAATTCACCATGGACGGAGACCGCACTACGCGAATTGCATTTCGCCAACTTGGCCCCGGGAGCCTACCGGCTGGAAGTCGGCGCCCGGGATGAAGATAGCGAGTGGAGCACTCAGAGCGCGCATTTCCAATTCCGTATCCTGACTCCGTGGTATCAAACGTGGTGGTTTGCGGCAATGTGCGTTTTGGTCCCGTTATCGGTGGTCGCCGGAGCTGTACGGCTGAACTTTCTCGGTGCGCAACAAAGGGAGCGCACGCTCACGCTGCTGGTTGAGGAGAAAACCGCGGACCTGCTTCGGGCCAACCAGGAACTGTCGCGTCTGTCGTTTACCGATCCGCTGACCGGCCTGGCGAATCGGCGTGTTTTTGACCAGACCCTCGCCAAGGAATGTGCCCGGGTGCTCAGAAATACTTCGGCGGTATCGCTCTTGTGCATTGACGTCGACCATTTCAAGTTGCTCAACGATTCGCAAGGCCACCAGAGCGGCGATGATTGTCTGGTGTCGCTGGCCGCCGAGCTCACTCGGCTATGCAGGCGCCAAACCGACCTCGTCGCGCGCTGCGGGGGCGAGGAATTCGCTGTCATCCTTCCCGATACCGGCGCCGGCGATGCTGAACAATTTGCGCAGGCAGTGCGTCTGGCAGTGGCCGCTCTCCAGATGCCGCATCCCGCTTCGCCAATCGCCTCATACCTGACCGTGAGCGTCGGTGTGTCAACCGCAACGCAGGAACGTTGGTCTACTCCTGAATCTCTGTTGGGTGCCGCGGATTTGGCGCTCTATGCTGCGAAAAAGGGCGGCCGGAATCGTGTGTGTATTGCTCAGCCGGAATCCGATGCTAGCGTCGGCGCCAGGCTTTCGAAGCTCGAAGTTACTGCGACTGGGGTGTAAGGCCGGCCGGAGCCCCGCCTCATCTTGCAAGCAGAGGCTTCTTTGCGCTCCAGGAGTCAAGCCTAAACCACTCGCCGGAAGAACCTCTTCGCCCGCGCCACATCTTTGTAGATTTGCTCCTTCAGCGCCTCCGGTGAAGGCCACTTCATCTCCCCGCGCAACCGCATCAGGAATTCCAATTCGATTGGCGTGTCCTCGTCCATCTCCACAGGCTCAAAATCCAGAATGTGCGTCTCCACCCCAAACCCAGCCCCTTCAAACGTCGGCCGGTTGCCCACATTCGTCACTGCCTGAAAGCATCGCCCGCCATCTTGTGTTTGAATGGTCAGCCGCGTCACATACACCCCAAACCCCGGCAGCAATCCCGCATACGGCGCAAGATTCACCGTAGGCACCAGCAGCTTCGTCCCAATCCCGCGCCCCCGCGCCTGCGTCGATCGTACCCCGAACGGCCGTCCAAGCATCCACCGCGCACGCCGCACGTCTCCTGCCGCCACCAGCGCTCGGATTGCCGAGCTCGATACCTCCATCCCGTGCACCCGCACCGCCTTGTGCACGTGGACCGCAAAGCCGCATTCCGCGCCAAATTCCACCAGTTGCTGAATGCCCGCCCGCGCCCCATGCCCAAAGCGGAAGTTCCCGCCCTCATGCAAACCGCGGACGCCCAGCGCGCCCACCAGGATCTCGCGCACAAACTTTTCCGCCGGCATCCCCGCCAGCTCTGCATCGAACGGCAGCACCAGCACCCCGTCCACTCCCGTCGCCGCCAGCCGCTTCACCCGCTCGTCCATGAGCGTCAGCAGCCCAGGAGCCTTATCCGGCCTCAAAAACTGCTGCGGGTGAGGATCGAATGTGATCGCAATCGACCGCACATCCAGCCCGCGCGCCTCCGCCACAACCGCCGACAGGATTTCACGATGCCCCAGGTGCACCCCGTCAAAGTTCCCGATTGCCGCCACGCACGGTCCAAACCCCTCCGCAATCTCGCGCGCCGACCGGAATACGGGTATGGTCCGTTCGCCGGGCACAGCCCGGTCGTCAGAAATCGCGCGGATGTCCTTCATAGCGTCACAGCCAGCTCCAGGCCGTCATACGCCAGCGCCACTTCCGCCGGCAGTGTGCGATTGGTCGCCTCATGGCCCAGTTCATGCGCAATGTGCGTCAGCCACGTCCGCTTGGCCCCAGTACGCCGAGCCCACTCCACCGCCTGCTCCACGGTTGCATGGCTGGGATGCGGTTTATGCCGCAGCGCGGAGATCACCAGCTCGTCCAAGCCCTCCAGCAGCGCGAAACTCGCCTCGGGAATCGCGCTCACGTCCGTCAGGTATGCAGTCCGCCCAAACCGGAAACCCGCAATTTCCAGCGCCCCATGCATCACCGGCACGCGCACAAACTCCACGCCATGCAACATGTTCCTGTCTGCCAGCTTGACCAGCCGCACCTTCGCCCGGTTCGGATAAGTGGCTTCCGGCGAAAATGTGTAATCGAAGATTCGCACCAGCGTCGCGGCTGTCGTCTCTGAAGCATACAGCGGAATCGGTCCACTCTCGCGGAAGACCGTAAAGCTCAGCGGGCGCAAATCGTCCAGTCCCAGAACATGGTCCGCATGCCAGTGCGTGTAGAACACGGCGTCTACATGAGTCAGCCGGCTACGCAAGGCCTGCTCCCGAAAATCGGGCCCGGTATCGATCACCACCACACGTTCCCGCTTGCCATCCGGCTCCCTCCATCGCACCAGCGCTGAAGGCCTCAGCCGCCGGTCCCGCGGATCCCCGGAGGTACACACGCCGCAGCCGCACCCCAGCGTCGGAACTCCCATCGAAGTCCCCGTCCCTAGAAATGTCAGCCGCCCGTCCATACACTCTCAATGAAGCGGATCTCAGATCACCGGGACTCTCGTCCCTTAGTCCCTAAGTCCCTAGTCCCTGCTTCTATCTTTTTCCCGGCGGCGGCGGCTGAGGCGGCTGCATAGCCTGAACGCTGATCATGCTGGTCAGTTCCAGGAAGGCCATCCGCACCTCAAACAAAACGCTGTCCAGTGTCTTCTGCTCAGCGTCGGTCAGGTTCCCGCGCGTCTTCACGGCCAAAACGCCCATCAGGTCAATCGTGTTGCGCGCGCCCACAATGTCCACCCGCGGCCGCTGTCCTTCCTGCGCTCCCGCTCCCATCTGGATCATCGCCGATACATAGAACTGCTGCACCAGATGTTCGAACGTGATCGCCGGCGGCGCGCCCATCCCCGGATTTTGCGCTCGGAGCAGGTCCTCAAGCCGCTGCGCGGCGGCCTCGTAGGCCTCCTTCTGCTCTTTGCTTTCCTCGGCCGTCGGCGCAGGGGGTATACCTTCGTAATTCCCTGGCTCCGCGGCGCTCTCGTGCGCTACCGCCGCGGTCGCCTTCGGTTCAGGCTCAACCTTGCTCTCGTTCACCACCAGTTGCGGCCCCGCACTCACCTCAGCCTTGACCGCCGGCTCCGCTGCTGCCGAGGGTTTACTCTCGTTTTCTTCCTCCGCCTTGAATTTCCGGCGGTCAATCACGGTAAACTTCGGTGTCTCGCTCATTTTTCCAATCTTCTCTCGTTGCTCCGTCAAACTCGCTCACCCACTAACTTGCTAGCTTGCTGACTCGCTAACTTGCTGCCTCGCTGACTCGCTAACTCGCTAAAACCCGCGCCGTCCCTTGAGAATAACTCAAGCTCTGTTCCCCAATTTCAGCCTCTGCGCGCATCATTCCCAGCGCCAATGTCCTCTTGGTTAGCCCAGTTCCCCACTCCGCCGCGCTCGTAATCTGCCCGCCAACCCCACCGCCAGCCAGAAGCAGTTCCGTTCCCCGCTCCGGCAGCGGT
>Ga0181537_10003014_pt1 | contig 14619 bp, 13 predicted proteins | sample PEATcosm2014_Bin_39_FD_119765 | JGI IMG/M metagenome (GOLD analysis project Ga0181537, IMG submission 119765) | Peatland microbial communities from MTU Mesocosm Facility, Houghton, MI, USA - PEATcosm2014_Bin23_10_metaG | ecosystem: Environmental > Terrestrial > Soil > Wetlands > Peat | place... | reverse complement strand
TTAGTCAATCGCAGTGATGGTCAATCGCCAGTGATGAAACGCGACTCAGCAGAGCGCTGTCGAAGAGAGCGAACGATTCGCGCGAAATGAAATTGCAGCCGACGCGCAGATTCCGTCAGTGTGGCTCGCTGGACGCTGCCGCGGTCTTACCCGGCTGTGCCAGCGTGCCCCTGTGGGATGCGGCGGCGGAGATTCTCGCGGCCTGAGTGCGAGTGGGAGGGGCGCCAGCGGTGGCGCTCCCTCCCTTTCTTTTGCTGTCGCCACGATAGGAGGCCGATTGCCTGGACGGTCATGCAAAGCGCGGGCAGCCGAACGGCGGCCTCGGTTGCAGTGGGGGATCCCTCATCCCGTTCTCTCTACTGCTGTTGCTCGGGCCGCAACATCACCGCCAGTCGAGAGTGAACGACATGAACAGCAAGCCCATTAAGATCCCTGGCCCCGACCATCCGATCACCATCACACCGGCTCGGGAACGCATCGTTGTGACCGTAGCGGGCCAGCGTATCGCGGACACCCACGAGGCGGTAAGCCTGAAGGAGGCCGCCTATCCACCGGTCCACTACATCCGCGCATGGATGTAGACATGACGCTGCTCCAGCGGACTTCGCACCAGACCTACTGCCCTTACAAGGGGGAGTGCTCCTACTACAGCATTCCCATCGGCGGCAACCGATCGGTGAATGCGGTGTGGACCCACGAGGCACCGTATGCAGCCGTCGTCGCGATCAAAGATCACATTGCCTTCCACCCAGATCGTGTCGACGCGATAGACGAGTTGCGCGCGTAGTGTGAATGCGAAGTGTCGCCAATGTGGAAGACGGGACCAGCCATGTGCACTCAAGCAGCGGAAATGGCTGCGCGTCGCGTCTATGGATCGGCCCGCAGCGCAACAGACTAGTTACAACTCCGCGCGGCGACGAGGTTGATACGCCACTGACTTACTATACGTCAATGGCGTATAATGGAGCATGGTATTTATAGAAACCGATAGTTTTAATAAGGCGATTACCGCGCTGATGCCGGACGAAGACTATGCCAGGCTCCAGCAGGCATGTGTGGACGATCCAGAGCTCGGGGATTTAATTCCAGGAACCGGCGGCATGAGGAAAGTACGCTGGACTCCGGGTGGCAAGGGCAAGAGCGGCGGCGCTCGGGTGATTTACTTCTGGCGGGATCGCGCTGCGCAGATCATCTTTTTGATGGTATATGGCAAAGGCGTTAAGACCAATCTGACCGCAGGTGAAAAGAGGCGGTTAAAGCAGGCAGCGGAGGCATTGAAACAGCAGACAGTCAGTGTAGATATGTTATTAGGAGCAGCAGTGAAGAAGGCAAATTTTAACGCTTTGTTAGAAAGCGTGAGGCAGGCTGGTGAGATCGTTCGAGGAGAGCGGGCGCCGGCTCGTGAATTTCACATTGACGCAGATTCGATAAAGAAACTGCGTGCGAGCACAGGACTGAGTCAGCCAAAATTCGCAACTCTTCTCAGAGTCGATCTGGGGACATTGCGAAATTGGGAGCAAGGACGACGCGTACCAACGGGACCGGCTAAGGCTCTGTTGACTGCGATCGAGAGAGATCCAAGGAATGTTCTCAAGGCGCTCATGACCTAATCGTCGCAGGCCAGCCCGCCGGGCATTAGAGGCGTCGTATGATGTGTCGATTTCTGTAATTTTTTAGTCCGCCGGTTTTTGTGCGACGTCGGGCGCCTCGAGTGGCCGCGTCTGGAATAGACGTACCGTTCGGCGCCGAGTTACGGATCGAACGCGCGAGTAACCCATCGTCAGGTAAGGGAGACAACAGCATGAGAATCGCTTCGATACCGCCAGTCGAAACAGCTCACCTTGCGCCGGTCTCGATAGATTCAAGCCCAGAGCGAGGCTGGTATGTACTACTAATCGCAGGAGCGCTTGGCGCTATCGCGTTCGTGACGGCAGGTTGCTCGGCAGCCCTAAGCCAAAGTGAGGGGTCAATCGCAGGCAAGGATTTTTTTAATATGTTACTAACGAGCGGCTTTACGCAGGGCAGCGCATCGCCCCCTTTGCCGGCGTCGCCGGGCCTCTATCAGTTGGATTCTTTCTATTACGTCTGTCAGGAGCTTGCGGTTTATAATTAGCTTGAATTAAATGTCGTGGCTGGGCCGGACAAGGGCTTGCTATTGGGGCTGCCCGCCATCGGTGCGGCCATGGCAGCCGGAGGTGGAACGCTGAAGTTTTGGCTGCAACCTATGGACCAAATCCAGCTCGTTATTATCGGCCCCATTACAAATCCATCCAACTCTTGCACGATGTATCTGTATGGTGAGGTCGTATACGGCACCTTACAGACGTTGCAGTAACAAGTAAGTTCCGCCCCGGATCGTTGCGACCGATCACGGTCATTCGCGAACGGCCGGCTCCGGGTCGAGAATTCGACACCTCGAACGCCCGCTTGACCGACAGCTGCCCTGAAAGAGCCGCCAAGTTCTCGCATCGCAGTGCTGAATTCCTGAAAGCTCGACTGCGCGGCCGGTGCACCATCCGTATGTGTCATCCTTGCGTCGATGCCTAAAGTTCAAACGCGCGGGCGACGGTGGTTGACCGGAGCGATTGCCGCGGCGCTGTTCGTAAGCCTGGCTGCGCTATTGCTGCGCCCCATGCTCAACCATGCGGTGCGTGCGCGGATCGAGTCCGCTGCCGTGCGCCACGGCATGGTTGCCCGAATCGGTCAGGTGCACGTCGGCGTATGGCCATTGTTGCGACTCGACGGATTTGATCTCGACTTAGGTCATGGATTGCGAGTGCATGCCGAGATGATCGCGGCGACGTGGCCCGGTCGTCTGCGACTTGCAGTTTCTGCCGCCGCTCTCGCGGGCCCAGCAGGGATTCAGCTCAGCTCGTCACCCACTGCCTGGGACATCGCGGGAATTCACGGCGGGGATCTCCAGCTCACACTGGTGGAACCACAGGGCGGCCTGTCAATCCGCAAGCTGGAGGATTCGGTGGGCAGCGCGTGGAGCGTCGAGGCACGTGGACTCGATGTCGGCCATCTGCTCGGCGTACAGCGCGGGACCCGCCCGCTGTTCGATGGTGGTATCGCGAACGGCCGTGTGGATCTTCAGGCAAGCAGCGATGCGCTGCGTTTCCACGTGGACATGAACGCGCGCGGCGCGCGCCTGGGAGCGTTAGCGGATAACGACGCGGACGAACCGCTGTTCGGCGATCCGACGGACGTGACCGCACGATTCGACGGTGCCTGGCTGCGGGTCGGGGGCACGATCGAGATTCCCGAGATTCACGCGACGGTGGCCAGTGCGGAGTTAACGGGTTGGATTACGCTGCGCGGTCTCTCCACTGATCCGATCGTTGATATCGCACTCGGCGTAAAGCGGCTAGACTTCGCGCAATTGCTGAGCACATCGGGGCTAGGGACGCCCGATAGCCTGGGAATGGCGCCCGGCGGTGGCCAAGACCTTGGCTCGGCCAAGATCGACGTGCGGATACTCGGACGCCTGTCAGACCCCGCGTCGCTTTCGGTGAGCCAGAAGATTGACTTTACGCCGCCACGCCAGATGCCGCCGGCGATAGCGCGTCTGCGCGGTGATTTCGTGTTCGGCTCCGATGAAGCCGCCGGCCCGCACCGACCGATCGATGTCTCGCCTGCATCTGCGGACTTCATCGCCCTGCGCGATGTTCCGCCGTTGTTCGTGCGCACCCTGCTGCTTGCCGAAGACGCCAGTTTCTACGGTCATCGCGGCATCGATCTGCGCGAAGTGCCAGCTGCGCTACTCACCGACTGGTCGCGCGGGGGCGCAGCGCGCGGCGCGTCGACGATAACCCAGCAGCTGGCCAAGAACCTCTTCCTTTCGCGCGACAAGAAGATCGGACGCAAGCTGGAGGAACTGGCGATCACATTCCTGCTCGAGTCGGCGCTCCGCAAGGATCGCATCCTCGAGATCTACCTGAACATCATCGAATGGGGGCCGGACCTGCGTGGCCTGCGGCCCGCAGCGCGTACCTATTTCGGTTGCGAACCCCAAGCCTTGACGCCGGCCGAGATGGCTTTCCTGGTTGTGATCATCCCTGGGCCGATCAAGTACCAGAGTTCATTTGCGCACGGCACGCCAGGGCCTGGCCTGCGCTCGCTGATCGACGAGCTGTTGGGGAAACTTCGGTCGGTGAATGCGATTAGCGAGGAGGAATATCGCCGAGCGCTCGACGAGCCTGTCGTCATCTCCGGCGGAAGACAGCCCGGCTGAGAGGGCACCGACGTTCGCGTTGTCCACGATTCGCTGGAACATCTGGCTCAAGCTGTGGGGGAACGTTTGTTTCAACCCGATCAGCGCCCTTACTCTCGCGACATTGGATCGCGTCACCTCCGAGCCTGGCCTCCGCGCCCTATGCAAATCCATGATGGCCGAAGCCCAGGCGATAACTACATCGCTCGGTCTCAACATTCCAGAACAAATGATGGAGCGGCGACTTAACGCAGCCGGTTCCGTCGTCGGTCACAAAATTTCAATGCTGCAAGATCTCGAACGAGGGCGCTCCCTGGAGATCGATGCACTCGTCACCGCCGTCCAGGAAATGGGTTGTCTCGTCAAGGTCGCAACTCCAACGATCGACACGGTGCTTGCGTTGGTACAGGAACGTGGGCGGCAGGCTGGACTCTACGGCAATGATGCGCTGCGCTAAGCCCGGGCTTTCCTGATCCAAACAGGGCGGGCGTCGCGCCGTAGCATTCGCCCGCGCACTAGAAAAAAAGGCGAAGACCGTACATGGAGGATCGATTTGCGTCACCACGCCAGTCGGATCTCAACTCCCAGATAGTCGCTGTCGTGTCCGCCGCCCTGGCGAATTGTGTTACCCACTGCAAAATGCACCGCTTCAACCGCAAACGCGAGTTCCGGCGTTACTGTCCAGTCCAGCCGGGCTTGGCCGTAGGTCCCGGTGTAGGTCCCGCCATGGCCGGCCGTGCCCGCAACAGGAATGTCCGGCTGTGTGTATACCGCATCCGCCGAACTTTCGCGCCACTGTGCGGCCGCCGCCAACAGGAGCTTCAGCGTTCGGGTGGGATGCAGTGTCACGGACGGTTTCAGGTGAATGAAATTGACGTAACCGGTGTAACCGGACAGCGTCACGTAATAGCCATTGGGAAACAGGGGATTGAAGCTATTGAGGGTGTGGTCGTGTGGATTCCGATCACCAGATGCGCCGTCAAACTGCAGTCCGAGGCGAGGGGTCCAAGAATTCAAGAGCAGCGTGTAGCCCGCCAGTGATCCGAAGGCCCAGGCATTGATCTGCTGCGATCCGATGCTACCCGTCTGCGACATTCCTTCGACGTCCCAGTCGGCCGGCCCTTCAATCCCGGCTGCATGGATGTCGAAAATGTCGCGGCTTTCATTCCCGCTCGCGCTCGGGAAACGCACGTTGTCCTGAATGAAGTGGGAATACATAATCGACAGATTCGTAGATTGGGAGAACTGATACTGCACCTTCAAGCCCCCGTAGCTCAGGCTCGGGCTGCTGTAGTCGTCAAAGGGCCTCGCGTCTCGGGTTTGAACCGGATGACTGAATAGCGACGTGATCCTCCAAGGGCCGCTCGTATATTCCAGCCACGCGGCATCGTAGGACTGCCTGACATTCGGACCGTCTCGAACAGAGATGAACCGTTGCAAATCAAAGCCAATCTGCTGTCGTCCCAAGCGCAGGGCCAGCTGCCCGGACCCTAAAGACTCCGTAAACGATACGAACGCCTGTTCCAGGTCTAGCCGATCCTGATCCACTGGGGTATGAATTGCCTTGTCGATCGCGTAGTCGCTTTGAAGTTGCGTGAAAATTTCGACTCGCGATCCGAGGTGCAGATCCGCGTGCACCTCGGTACGGCTGATGACGTAGCTGTCGCTATTGTTTGTCCCTGTGCCGAAGGCTACTGCATCATTCAACTCGAAGCGCTCCCGAACATTTGCACCGAGCGACAGGTACGTTTGTGGATCTGTCGACGACAGCGAGACGTACTTGAGTGCATCAAAGGGCTCACGGGGAACGCGCGGGTCCGCCAGCGCTGACCAGTCTTCCTGCCATCGATTGAACAACGGGACGGGACGTGGCAAGATGTCTCCAGAGCTAGTCGTTGTGGGTGGCTCGATCGCGGCGGGGTCTTCCGCACGCGCCGAGCAACTGCATACGCAGCTGAGCGCAGCGAGCACTGTCGTCGCTAGCACCCGCACAAGCTGCGCCAGCAATTCAGAGGCGATTTCGACGCAGCAAACCTAATGAGATGGCGTGCTGGAGCTCGCAGCCGCAGAGTGAATCTCCGCAATGTAGCCTCCCGGAAACTGCACTACGGCCGCGCTACGCGCTCCCGCCGTGTAGGGCTCAACGAGCACTATCACGCCGGCCGCCTGGGCTTTCGTCAGGGTCGCCGAGAGATCGGGCACTTCGTACCCTGTCATTTCCCGACCGTACGGGTAGGGGAGGTGGCCATCGGTCGCGAGCACCGTGATTTTGCCGAATCTGGACTCCAGCCGGATCCGCCGATAGGTATCGCTGGGCCGTCCGATCTCAATCCCGGGTGCGCGAGGCTCGTCAGAGACGATCTTGCCTCCGGAGAATGCAGCGAATTCGCGCGCAAAGACTCCGGCGCGCTCGGGAGAGACATAAACCCTGTTTTCCGGCACGGTTTGCAAGGCGGCGTAGCTGGGCACTGTTGTGTGCCAATAGAACTGCATGGCTACGCCACCTGGCCACGTGAGAATCGCGTCGCGACCAATGGGATCAGGGAATGGCGAGACAAGCACATCGGCCTGATGAGCACGAGCGGACTGTACCGCCGCATCCATGTCCGTGACGAGGTAGCCCGTCCGCTCGAGTCCAAATGGATACGGTATAGGTGTCTTGAAGCCAAACACCGAGAGCGTCCCCACCGGTGTGAATACCAGTTGCGACATGGTCTGACTGGGAGTCGGGGTGACCTGAAAGACGCCCTGCTTGGATTTCGAGCCACCGAACGTGGCAACGACGCTGTCCGTGAACCGGTCAAAGTCCTCCGGCGCAACATAGACGTGCGTGGTGTCGTATTGCGGGGCAACGGCAACACTCTGGGCACGCGCGGTTGCATCCGCATCAACCCGCGGCGGCGTTGAAGCCAACAGCAACACCGCAAGCAGGTACGTGTGACGGAGTACGACCCTCGACTTATACATTGAAGTCTTCCTAAAAAGTGAAGGCTTGGAGGAAAGCCCGATGTACTCCTATCGCCGACCAGGCGCGACCCATCGGCACAGAGGCCAGTCAGTGGCAGGTCGAGCCGGGCGCATTATGCCGCGAAAGTCGTGCGAAGGAATCTTGCCCGGACGTCTCGGCCGAACAAAGAAACAAAAAGCGTAGCCTTCTCCTAACGCCCTCCAGATCGCCGGGATCGGCTGTTTTCGCGAATTGGCGTTTGAAGGCTTAGGTCACCACGCTAGAGTCCCGCGGCAGTACTCCCGAGAATTCCCGAATTTTGGCATACCAGGGAGAATACTTCGTTGAGCGCTACGGGAGCCGGGCTGCCGAGGCGACCCCGCCAGTGGCGCGGATACTGAGTTCAGGGGTGCATGCATCGGCCGGGACCGATGCCACGCGCGTGGCGTCGTACAACCCATGGGTATGTCTGAGCTGGCTCGTGACCGGCCGAACTGCGGGCGGCCTGCGGCTTTACCCGGAGCGTGTATGGCTGGGAGCTGGCGCCATCGCCGTACTGACGGCAATTGCGACGTTCGTCGCCAATGATTTCTGGAACCTGCAGGGTCATGCTCGCTTCACGCAGATGAACGCATTCTTCGAACACTGGGGCTTGATCGCGGGCTGCGTCTTGGCGGCTCTCTTGGCGGAGCGTGAGCAGCGCGAACGATCATAAACCGGTGCCCGGTAGTCGCTAGGCGGCCGGATGGATCATCTCCCGCGCATAGGCCAGACCAATTCCGTAACCTCCTCCGTACGTTTCCACGATGTTGCGCGCGCCATCATAGGTAGCATGGCGTGTCCAATCCCGCTGCAACTCGAGCAGTACCTGAATCCAGGATGTCAGGTGGGCGCCTGCAGCCTCCATGCGCCGCAAGGCGAGGTCATGACTAACCGGGGTCAGCCCGCCGCATGCATCTGCGACTACGAAGACGTCGTAGCCGGCATCCAGTGCGGACAATACAGGGAAGGTTACGCACGCTTCCGTCAGAAGACCAGATACCAGTAGACGCTTGCGGCCCGTGGCCTCGACCGCCATGCGGGCGTTCTCGTCTTCCCACAGATTCATATTGTGTCGCTCAATCGGCTGAACCGAGGGAAGCACGCCCGCTATCGCCGGCATCAGGGGGCTGCTGTATACCTTTGACGCGGACGTCGAAGCGATGATCGGCACCCCAAAAACGACGGCAGTACGAGCCAGGGCAACGGTGTTGCTGATCAACACCTGGCGATCCGAGGAACCGACGCCGAACGCCAATCCCGCCTGCTGATCGATGAGGGCGAGTGCTACAGAGTCGGCATTGAGAAGTGGCATAGTGCTCATAAATTGCGGCCTCCGGGTTGCTGCAGCAGCGGAAGTGCCTGAATGGTCGGAAAAGGCTAGCGGACCTGCGATAAGTGTTACCGATTCTAAGCGCAACTGGTGACCGCGGGTTTCCAATTGCATCGCCAACCTTGCAGCTTCCGATGCTTTTTGGATTTGTCTGCGGCTTTTCTTTGGTCGGGTGGCTTTCCACTCGTTCGCATGACGCGATATAAGGAACACAATACGTCACCGAATTATCAGGTCCGAATCGACCATCCAAAGGTGCTGCCCTTGGAATCGCACGAAGTGCAATGCATAGCGCAGTTAGACAATTAACCGGGAGGAGAGAACGATGGGCTCCAAGTACCCGAGCGAACACGCGGCGGCGGATGCCAGGCGGCAGGGTATCAGCGCGACCACTTCTCGACGAGGTGTCCTGGCGAGCACCGCTGCGGCACTAGCGGCGAGCGCTCTGCCGCTCAACGCCATGTCCGAGCCGCCGACGAACACAGTTCCCCAAATCAAGTCCGGAGACAGGAAAATGAGCACAGTAACCACCAAAGACGGCGTGACGATCTTTTACAAGGACTGGGGTAGCGGGCAGCCGATTGTTTTTTCGCACGGCTGGCCGCTATCCGCAGATGATTGGGATGCCCAGATGATGTTCTTCCTGTCTCGCGGCTTTCGCGTAATTGCCCATGATCGACGTGGCCACGGACGCTCGGCACAGACGGCCGACGGACACGATATGGATCACTATGCTTCTGATCTCGCCGCCGTGACCGCGCAACTTGACCTCAAGAACGCCGTCCACGTGGGTCACTCAACCGGAGGAGGCGAGGTTGCCCGTTACGTTGCGAGGCACGGCGCAGGACGTGTCGCCAAGGCGGTCCTTGTCAGTGCCGTGCCGCCCCTGATGGTGAAGACAGCCGCCAATCCCGGAGGGCTGCCAAAAAAGGTATTCGACGACTTTCAGACCCAGACGGCATTCAATCGGGCACAGTTCTATCTGGACGTTCCAACGGGTCCGTTTTATGGGTATAACCGCGCCGGCGCGAAGGTATCCAACGGGGTCATTCAGAATTGGTGGCGTCAGGGCATGATGGGCGGTGTGAAGGCGCACTACGACGGAATCGTCGCCTTCTCGCAGACTGATTTCACGGAAGACCTTACCAGGATTACGGTGCCAACCCTCGTCATGCACGGCGACGATGATCAAATCGTACCGTACGCCGATGCAGGTCCCTTGAGTGCCAAGCTGATCAAAGGCTCAATATTGAAAACATATAAGGGCTTTCCGCACGGCATGCATACCACCAATGCCGACACGATCAACGCGGACTTGCTGGCATTCATCCAATCCTAGTCCCGAGGCGAGCAGCTCGTGCTGGTCTGCTACCTGGTCACCTGCGTTCTGGCTAGCCACCGTCGATCAATTTGAAATGGCAGCGCAGCGCGGAGCCGACGTCGTACCGGAAAAAGAAGGGGCCGCCTCATGGCGGCCCCACTGGACTGACTGGACTGATAGTGATCGGTACTCGCGTGCCCGCGTCAGAAGGGGTAGTGGAAGGTGAAGAAGTCGAACAGGTCATCCAGCGCCGGGGTGTTCAACGGCACGTAGGGGTTGTCCGGCAGCGACACCGGATTCGGAAAGTTATCGCGGCTGCGGTAGGTCACCGGCAGCAGCCGCCAGTTACGCTCGATGAACTTCAGGATCGACACGTGATCGGCGTACTGGTGCGAGATGTAGCCGCGCGCGCGCAGGTACCGCTTCGGCGCCACCACGATCAGCGGGATGCGCGTACCGTCGCCGAAGTAGTCCAGCGGCTGCACGTATCCGGAGTCGTAGTAGCCGCCGCCCTCATCCTCGGTGATGAAGATGGCGGTGTCATCCGCATAGGGTGAAGCCTCCACCTGGTCCACGATCTTGCGCACGAAGCCCTCGAACAGATCGAGCTTCGAGGACGAGGGGTGGCCGTCGACCAGCCCGCTGGGCTTGACGAACGACACGGCCGGCAGCTTCCCATTAGTGATGTCCGCGTACAGATCCACCGTGTCCTGGATGTGCTGGCCGCGCACGGTGCTGTCCGCCATGATGGAGGTGTCGTACTGGAACGGATTGCAGATGTTGCAGTACTCATCCGATGCCGGACCGGGCACGCCGTAGTTCAGATCGTACGGATCAGGTACGTAGGCGTTCCACTGGTCGCCGTAGTACTTCCAGGAGATGTTGGCGGCGATCAGGCTGTCCCCGATGCTCGGCACCGTGGAGGGCGGAATGGTGAACGGCGTGTTGGACGGGTTGTGGTCGGTGTAGGCGTTGTTGCCGTTGCCAAAGTAGCCCGGGTTGTAGTTGTTCAGCAGATAGTAGTGTCCGGGCTCACAACGCGGCTCGATCTGCAGCTTCTCCAGGTACTCGCGGATCGGCTTGACTCCGGGCTGGGTGGCATCGGCGCAGTTGGTGTAGGAGCCGCCGCCATAGATCACCGGGCCAGCGTTCTGCAGCGGAGTGACCCAGTCCGACATCGGGTAACCCTCGTTATCGTCCGTACCGTAGCCGTCCTCGGTGTACCAGTTGTTGGTGCCCGGGGCGGGGTTCGGGTTCTCGATCTCATGTACCACACCGCCGTATCCGGCAGGGCTGGTGGCATAGCTCATGTTCTCCGGCGGCGTGGCCGGCAGGTTGTTCGCCGGATCGTTCGGGTTCGGGACGCTGAACCAGATCGCATCGGCGTGGCCGAGCATGATGTGGTTGGCACCGGTGCCGCCATTGACGGACTGGTGGAAGTTGTCGCTCATCGCGTAGTTGTCGGCCAGGAAGGTCAAATAAGGCGCGTCCCCTTGCTGGATGTTGTAGAAGCCGAGCGCGGTGGAGCCCTCGCCGGTGGTCTTGGCCGACGCTGAGTATTCGGTGCTGAAGTCGGCGGGCTGGGCGACGCCGTTGGTGCCGGCGCCGACGGTCACTTCAACCCAGGAGAACAGCTTGCCGTTGCAGCCCGAGGGGTTTTCCCAGTCGGCGTGCTCAATGCTGCAGTTGAGCTGCTGCCACATCTGGTAGAAGCGGTGCACCGGACTGGCCGCGTACCCGATATAGGGCAGCGTGCTGCCGGTGAGCTGGAACGGCCCGGCTTTCAGGTCCGTGACATGGGTGATGCGCTCATCCGGGACATGCGACTTCTGGCCGGTACCGCCGGCGACCAGCGATTGGTAATAGGTGAGGTGGTCGGCATCCGCGGAATCCGGGGCCGAGTCGGTCGGCAGACCGTTCTCGGTCAGCTCGGCGATCGCCTCGGCACAGGCGGCCGGATCGGGCGCAGCGGTGCAGGTTGCGTTGGTGAAGTAGCCCTGGGCACCCGAGGCGCCGCCGGTCAGCGGAGCCGGCAGGATGTCGTGAGGAAATTCATGCTTGGGTGGACTGAGCAGGAAACTGTCGGCCGAACCGGTGTCGGTAGCCGCGAGTTGCTGGGCCTTGGCGAAGTTCGGGCCCGCGATCGCGTTCTTGTCGGCATCCAACTTGATGATGCCTTCACTCAGCAGGTTGTGCACCTTCTGTCCGGGCTGCGGCTGGTAGGTCGCGAACACGTGATCGAAGCTGCGGTTCTCGCCGATGATGACGATGACATGCTTGATCGGGCTGATCGGGTGACCCAATGTACCCGGGCTCGGGATGTCTCCCGGCGGCAGCTCCGACACGGCGGCCAACACCGGGCCCACCGACATCTGAAGCGCGGCCAGGGACACTGCCGCGGTACGCACACCCTGCAGCGTGTGCGCAATGATCGTTCGAACGCTCATGAAAGACCTCCCTTGTAAAGACGGTGCGCGATGAGCGCGCGAGGAGGCTAAGCAGGGCGTGTTGCAGGCAGGTGATGTTTCGTTGACGCCTGCACGAACGTTTTGTTGCAGCTATGGCGGCGCCGTGGTCATGTCGGAGCGCGGCTCGACGCGGATGATCCCCATCATGCCGGCATCCTCATGCTCCAGCAGGTGACAGTGATAGACGAAGGTGCCCACGCTGTCCGGATCGCGGAAATCCATGCGTACCCTGACGTTCGGGTACTCGAGCATGCGGCCGTTGAAGTAAGGCACATTGACCGTATCGCGCAGAAAAGGCTCGTTCACCGGCGCACCGTTCCAGTCCAGCAGCATGAAGTGCAGCTGGTGGATGTGGAAGGCATGCAGTTCCGTGGAGCGGTTCTCGATGATCCAGTCCTCCACGTCGCCCTGCCGCGCCACGATGTCGGGGCCGTCGGCGGGGTCAAAGGCCTTGGGCGCGAAGCCGTCCACAGTGATGAAGAACGCGCTCGCACTGTTGGGATCGTTCGGGTTGTCCAGTTTCTCCGAGAAGTAGAGCTTGCGTACGCGCGCCGGTTGCACATCTCCCAGCCACGGCAGCGCTGCTGCCGGCAGGGGGGCGTGGTCGACCGGCAACGCCGGCGGCTCCGTTGCATCGGGGGCGGCGACGATGCTCGCCAGCGCGCGGTTGGGATCGTTCTCGCCGCCCTGGCCGGTATCTACTGTACGCGTCACGAACATCGCGGGCACGCCCTCGCCCGGTCCGTTGACGATGAACTCCACTCGCGCACCCGGTGGTACGCCGATATGGTCCACCCAGGTGATTGGCACCGTGTGGCCGCTGCTGGCCAACGGCACGCCGTCGATGGCCACGAGTCCGAGCTGCTGGGGCGCGCGGCCGTAGATCAGCGCGAGGTTCAGGTAGGTGAGGGCCGAGGCGTTGAGCACGCGCCACAGCTCGCGCGTGCCCGGCTTGACCCGGATGCGCGCCGGCGGGTAGTCGGGCCAGGGCACAGGCACAAAGTTGATGGAGAGGTCCTTCGCAGGCCTACCGAATCCGGTGCCGTTGTTGGCCGAATCGCCATCGCGATCGATGAGGTTATGGGGCACGACGGGCTCGGATTTCGACGGCGGAGCGTTGGGGTTCAGCAGGTCCTGGTCGCGGATCACGAGCACGCGCTCGGGCAGTCCTGCGACCTGCGGCACGGCACGCTCGATGCCCTCGATGATGAGGGCGCCTGATGCGCCGCCCAGCACCTGCCGGCTGCTGAAGCCGTGGATGTGCGGGTGGTACCAGTACAGTCCCGGTGGTTCATTGTCCGGGATGCGGAATCGGTACTCGAAGGGCGGGTCTCCGGGCTGGATCGAGGTCTTCAGCACCTCATCCTCGTGGCATCGGGCAGGCACCGTCAGTCCGTGGAAGTGCAGGTTCGTGGATACCCCCGTCATGACGCCGCTGCGGCAGGGGTCGATCCCGCCCGTAGGATCCGCGCCGCTGTGGTGCGCATCTGCTCCCGGGACAGCGGGCGTCATGGTCATGCCGGGCATGGCCGCAGCCGCGGGATCCAGGTCTGTGAGCTCGTTCTTCAGGCGCAGCTCCAGCAGATCGCCCGGGTGCAGGCGCAATGTGGGCGCTGGCGCGCCGGCAGACAGATAGCAGTAGCGCACGGACCGGTCGGGCCTGCGGTAGCTGCGTAGCTGCAGATCCAGCTTCAGGACCCCGTCGCGACTCTGCACCTCGGGCGGCTGCGACACGATACTGCCTGGCGGTGGACGCGGGCACGCCTCCTCGATGGGGGCCGCAGCTCCAGGTCGGGCATGAACCGGCGCTGCCCGCGCGGCCGCCAGCAACAGCAGCAACAAAGCGGCTGCGCGCCCAAGCTGAGCGCATTGCATCTAGCGCGACCGGCTGCTGTGCGCCGCGGCCCGGTCGCGTGAGGCAGTCTCGGAGTCGTAGGTCGGCGCGGGTAGCGAATCGGCGCTCTCGCGGCCGTCAGATTCCCGGTCGCTGGCTGCCGGATCTGGGGCCACGGCCTGCAGCGGCACGGCGGCCGCCTGCTCGGATAACCCCTGAACAGGCGCCGCGGCCGGCTGCGAGAAATCCCCACGCACGGCGGCAATCCCCAGTCCGGCGAGGAAACCGACCGCCAGGGTGGCAATAGCCAACTGGCTCTTCATGCGTGCAACGACAACGAATACACCGCGATGAGCCTAGATCAGGATCATTACCCCCGCGTTACTTACCGTTAGAAACTACCCCCGCCGCCTCAGCCTGCCCAAGCTTGCCCCAGACGCTGGCACCACCAGCATTTGGCCGCA
>Ga0181537_10003013_pt1 | contig 14619 bp, 13 predicted proteins | sample PEATcosm2014_Bin_39_FD_119765 | JGI IMG/M metagenome (GOLD analysis project Ga0181537, IMG submission 119765) | Peatland microbial communities from MTU Mesocosm Facility, Houghton, MI, USA - PEATcosm2014_Bin23_10_metaG | ecosystem: Environmental > Terrestrial > Soil > Wetlands > Peat | place... | reverse complement strand
TACGCGCGGGGACTGGCGAGTTCAGGAACGGGTCACTCCGTACCGGTGCGCCAGGACGAACCGCGAATCGACGCAGTCACCCCCAGGCGGATGGACCGCCTGGGGGTGATGTAGGCCGCGAATTCCAACTTGTTCAACCGCGCGCTGTGCGCCACGCTTGCCACATGTGGCGCCTCACACGAATCGGGACGGTCGGCGCGCTGCTGCTCTCCACCCTGGCAGCGGCGCGCGCCGCTGAGATCCCGGCGCGCAGCGCCGCGGTGCGCGCGTTGAGTGCGCAGGCGCTGCTCGGGCGACAACTGTTCTTCGATGCGTCGCTGTCGGCCTCCGGCCGGCTCTCCTGTGCCAGCTGCCACAGCCCCGAGCACGCCTATGGACCGCCCAATGCACTGGCGGTGCAGCTTGGAGGAGCGGCGCTTGACCTCCAGGGCGTGCGCGCCGTGCCCTCGCTCCGTTATGTGCTCAACCGGACGCCGCTGTGGCACAAGGAATACGAGGCCAGCCCCGCCGAGCGGCTGCTCGGGAAGGCTGAACCGCCCGCCGGCGGCTTTGGCTGGGATGGACGCTTTGACTCACTGCACGCGCAGGCAACCTTCCCGCTGCTCGCTGCCAATGAAATGGCCAACGCCGACGCCGCCTCCGTGGTTGGACGCGTGCGCCAATCGGCCTGCGCCCCCATGTTCCGCAAGCTCTTCGGCGCGCGCGTGTTTGAAGATCCGCAGGCGGCCTTTGCCGACGTGCTGCTGGCCCTGGAGCGCTTTGAGCTCGAGGATGCAAGTTTCCGGCCCTACAGCAGCAGGTACGATGAGTATCTCGATGGCAAGCTCGCGCTGAGCGCTGCCGAACAGCGCGGACTGGCGCTGTTTGATGACCCGAAGGGCGGCAACTGCGCCTCCTGTCATCTCGATCGCAAGGGCGCGGATGGCTCGCACCCGCTGTTTACCGATTACGAGCACGAGGCGCTCGGCGTGCCACGCAACCCGGAGCTGGCGGCCAACGCGGATCCGAACTACTTCGATCTCGGCCTGTGCGGGCCGCTGCGCACCGATCAGTCGGCGCAGCGCAGGTACTGCGGCCTGTTCAAGACCCCGACACTGCGCAACGTGGCCACCCGCGGCGTGTTCTTTCACAACGGCCGCTATCACACGCTCAGGGAGGCCTTGAAGTTCTACGTCACCCGCGATACCGATCCGCAGCTGTGGTATCCGGCGCGCGCCGCGGGCGTGATCGAGAAGTTCGATGATCTGCCGCCGGCGCTGCGCGAGAACATCGATGTCATCGATGAGCCCCTGACACGCAGCGCCGGGCAGGCCCCGGCATGGAGCGAGGCGCAGATCGATGATGTGCTCGCCTTCCTGCAGACATTGACCGACCGCGACGTGCAGCCGCTGCCGTAGCGGTGGGGCCCACTGTTAAATCGAGCCGCCCGGAACGCGGGTTGCGGCGCCCCAGATGCACTCCTCTGTGGCCCGGCGCTCAAATTGGCTGGAGTTAGCAGGGAAACTCTTTTAAGATTAAGGGTTTAGTCAGCCCACCAGGATTTGCAAGAGGTCTTCATGTCCAACAGCTTTGTGTTTACTTCCGAGTCGGTGTCCGAGGGTCATCCGGACAAGCTGGCCGACCAGATTTCAGATGCAGTGCTCGATGCGATCATCGCAATCGATGCGCGCGCGCGCGTGGCCTGCGAGACGCTGGTCAAGACTGGCGTCGCGATCGTGGCCGGGGAAGTAACCACCAGCGCCTGGGTCGACATCGAGGCGCTGGTACGCAAGACCGTGCTGGATGTGGGCTACAACAGCTCCGAGATGGGCTTCGATGGCGCCAGCTGCGGCGTGATCAACATCATCGGCAAGCAATCCCCGGACATTGCCCAGGGCGTCGACAGGAAGGATGAGCGCAAGCAGGGTGCGGGCGATCAGGGCCTGATGTTCGGCTATGCCAGCAACGAGACCGAGGTCCTGATGCCGGCGCCAATCCTCTATGCGCACCGGCTGGTGCAGCGCCAGGCCATGGTACGCAAGAAAAGGCGTCTGACGTGGCTGCGCCCGGACGCCAAGAGCCAGGTGACGATGCGCTACGAGGATGACAAGCCGGTGGGCATCGAGGCCGTGGTGCTCTCGACGCAGCACAGCGAGGAGGTCTCGAACAAGGAGCTGCGCGAGGCGGTGATGGAGGAGATCATCAAGCCGGTGTTGCCGGCCAAGCTGCTGGGCAAGCACACCAAGATCCATATCAACCCGACCGGCCGCTTTGTGGTCGGGGGTCCGGTCGGTGACTGCGGCCTGACCGGGCGCAAGATCATTGTCGATACTTACGGTGGCTTCGCGCGCCACGGCGGCGGGGCATTCTCGGGCAAGGATCCCTCCAAGGTCGATCGCTCGGCTGCCTATGCAGCCCGCTATGTCGCGAAGAATATCGTCGCCGCCGGGCTGGCCGATCGCTGCGAAGTGCAGGTGTCCTATGCGATCGGCGTGGCCGAACCGACCTCGATCATGGTCGAGACCTTTGGCACCGGGAAACTCTCGCGCGAGCGGCTGACGAAGCTGGTGCGCCAGCATTTTGACCTGACCCCGTATGGGCTGCGCCAGATGCTCGATCTGGTGCGCCCGATCTACCAGAAGACCGCCGCCTACGGGCATTTTGGCCGTAACGAGCCCGAGTTCACCTGGGAGCATACGGACAAGGCCAAGGAGCTCGCGGCGGACGCGAAGTAATCGCGCACCGGCCGCTGGCCGGCGCAGCCCCTGTGGATGGGGCCACTGATTTTAGGGAATGGATTGGGAGTAGGCGAGACATGAATGCAAATCTGAAAGAGAGCGGGAACGATTTCGTGGTGGCGGATCTGGGGCTGACGGCCTGGGGTCGCAAGGAAATCGCGATCGCCGAGACCGAGATGCCCGGCCTGATGTCGATCCGCGAGGAGTTCGCCAAGGCGCAGCCGCTGCGCGGCGCCCGCATCACCGGATCGCTCCACATGACGATCCAGACCGCAGTGCTGATCGAGACGCTCCGGGCGCTGGGCGCTGAAGTGCGCTGGGCCTCGTGCAATATCTATTCGACCCAGGATCATGCCGCGGCCGCGATCGCCTCCGGTGGCACAGCGGTGTTCGCAATCAAGGGCGAATCGCTGGCCGACTACTGGGACTACACCCACCGGATCTTCGAATGGCCTGATGGTGGCTACAGCAACATGATCCTGGATGATGGCGGTGATGCGACGCTGCTGCTGCACCTGGGTGCCAGGGCGGAAAAAGATGCCAGTGTGCTCGGCAATCCGGGCAGCGAAGAGGAAACCTGTCTGTTTGCCTCGATCAAGGCCAAGCTGCGTGTGGATCCGAAGTGGTATTCGACCCGCCTGGCCAAGATCAGGGGCGTGACCGAAGAGACGACCACCGGCGTCAAGCGCCTCTACCAGATGGCCCGGGATGGGCAGCTCGCCTTCCCGGCCATCAACGTCAACGACTCGGTCACCAAGAGCAAGTTCGATAACCTCTATGGCTGCCGCGAGAGCCTGGTCGATGGCATCAAGCGCGCCACCGACGTGATGATCGCCGGCAAGGTGGCCCTGGTCGCCGGCTACGGGGATGTCGGCAAGGGCTCGGCGCAGGCGCTGCGCGCGCTCTCGGCGCAGGTGTGGGTGACCGAGATCGACCCGATCTGTGCACTGCAGGCCGCGATGGAAGGCTACCGCGTGGTCACGCTCGACTACGCGGCCGACAAGGCCGACATCTTCGTCACCTGCACCGGCAACCTGCATGTGATCTCGGCCGAGCACCTCAAGCGCATGAAGAACAATGCGATCGTGTGCAACATCGGCCACTTTGACAATGAGATCGACGTGGCCTCACTCAAGAAGTACACCTGGGACAACATCAAGGCGCAGGTCGATCACGTGATCTTCCCCGATGGCAAGCGGATCATCCTGCTGGCCGAGGGGCGGCTCGTGAACCTGGGGTGCGGCACCGGGCATCCGAGCTTTGTGATGAGCAGCTCCTTTGCCAACCAGGTCATCGCGCAGATCGAGCTGTTCACCCGCAATGACAAGTACCCGGTCGGAGTCTACGTGCTGCCCAAGCACCTGGATGAAAAGGTCGCGCGCCTGCAGCTGGCGAAGCTCGGCGTGCAGCTCACCGAGCTCACTGATCAGCAGGCCCGCTACATCGGCGTCGACAAGAACGGTCCGTACAAGGCCGATCACTATCGTTATTGAGCCACGCAGCCCCTGGCCCCTGGCCCCGGGCCCAGGCCTCGTGGGTCTGCGAATGTCGGTTTTGAAACGGGCACTGGCGCACGCGGAACAGGTGTGAGGGGCCACGATCTCCGACAATCCGCGCTGATGGGAAGCCAGCAGGGGGCAGGTCGTGGCCGTAGTGACTCGGGTGGAGCGCAGCGCTTGGCAGCAGCTGCCAGCGTGCGGGGTGTGCCGATGAGCGCCGAGCTGATTGACGGCAAGGCGATCAGCGCCCGGCTGCGGGCGCAGTGCCGCGCCCAGGTCAGTGAATTATTCGCACCTCGTGGCCTGGTCCCCGGCCTCGCCGTGGTGCTGGTCGGGGAGCATCCGGCCTCACGCGTCTACGTCCGCAACAAGATTGCCGCCTGTGCCGAAGTGGGTATCATCTCGCGCTCGCTCGAGTTGCCCGACACGCTGAGTGAGGCCGAGCTGCTGGCCGGGATCGCCGCGCTGAATGCGGATCCGGCGATCAATGGCATTCTGGTGCAGCTGCCGCTGCCCAAGCACATCGCCGTCTCCAAAGTACTCAAAGCGATCGATCCTGCCAAGGATGTCGATGGTTTCAATCCGGAAAACGTCGGCGGTCTGGTCACCGGTGAGCGCGTGCTCGAGCCGTGCACCCCGGCCGGTTGCATCAAGCTGCTGGAGATGAGCGGCATCGGCATCGAAGGGCGGCACGCCGTTGTCGTCGGACGCAGCAACATTGTGGGCAAGCCGGTGGCGATGATGCTGCTGGCGCGCGGTGCCACGGTGACGATCTGCCACAGCAAGACGCGCGATCTGGGCGCAATGACCCGCCAGGGCGACATCCTGGTGGCTGCGGTCGGTGTGCCCAGGATGATCAGGGGCTCGATGGTCAAGAGCGGCGCGGTCGTGCTGGATGTGGGCATCAACCGCATGAGCGATGGCAAGCTGTGCGGGGACGTTGATTTTGATGAGGCGCGCAGCGTGGCCGCGCATATCACGCCGGTGCCGGGTGGCGTGGGCCCGATGACGATCGCGATGCTGATGTTCAATACCGTGCTGGCGGCCCGCCGCGCACACGCTCTGGAGTCGCTGGCCTGATGGCTTAGGAGGGCGCGTTGAGCACGGAGAACCTTGCCAGTCACTCGGTGCTGATCCGTGCCGTGCGTGCCAATGCGGAGTCGATGCAGTCCGACCGCGTCGCGGTCGAGGAGCCGCTGGAGATCCGGCTCAGCGGCCCCGCGCTGCCGGCCTCAGGCACGACGCTTGCGGTGACGATGCGTACACCCGGATCCGACAGCGAACTTGCCTGTGGCTTTCTGCTGGGGGAGGGCATCATCCGCCAGCGCGCCGATGTCGAGGCCGTGGCGCCACTGGACTCAGATGCGAACGTGACCTGTGTGCAGCTGCGCGCGGGGCTGGCGCCGCCGCTCGAGCAGCTCAAGCGCAATTTCTATGTCAGCTCGAGCTGCGGGGTGTGCGGCAAAGCCTCGATCGCCGCAATCAACGCGCTGCCGCTGCTGGCGGTGACCGGCACGGCGAATCTCGATGAGGCGCTGCTGCGATCGCTCCCAGAGCGCCTGCGTAGCGAGCAGCGTACCTTTGCGCAAACCGGGGGCCTGCATGCGGCTGGCCTGTTTCGTTTCGATGGCAGCCTGTGCGGCGTGTTCGAGGACGTCGGCCGGCACAACGCGATGGACAAGCTCACCGGTGCCCAGTTTCTGGCGGGCAACACACCGCTCGCAGACAGCATCGTGCTGCTCAGCGGGCGCGCCAGTTTCGAGCTGCTGCAGAAGGCCATGGCCGCCGGCATTTCCCTGGTGGCCGCGGTCGGCGCGCCCTCGAGCCTCGCTATTGATCTGGCGCAGGCTGCGGGGATCACTCTGATTGGCTTCCTGCGCAGCGAGGGCTATAACATTTATACCAACGGCTGGCGCTTAGGTCGCGGGGCGGCATAGAACATGAACGAGACCGAAGAACAGCTGCGCGCGCGTCTTGAGCGTGTCGTGGCGCCGCTGCGCGGCAAGCCCGGGCCGCTGCTCGAAGTACTGCACGCCGTGCAGCACGAGTTTGGCTTCGTCCCCGCGAGCGTGGTCGCGCCGCTGGCCGAGATGCTCAATCTCTCGCGCGCCGAGGTGCACGGCGTGCTCAGCTTCTATCATCACTTCCGCCACTCCCCGCCGGGCAGGCACGTACTGCAGCTGTGTCGTGCCGAGGCCTGCCAGTCGATGGGCGCCCGCGCATTGGCCACGCACGTGCAGGAAAGCACCGGCCTTGACTGGCATCAGACCAGCGGCGATGGCCTGCTGTCGCTGGAGCCAGTCTTCTGCCTCGGCAACTGCGCCTGCGGCCCGGCCCTGATGCTCGATGGGGAGCTGTACGGCCGCGTCAGTGCTGCGCGTGTTGATGAACTGCTGGCCTCCCTGGTGCAGCCCTCATGAGCCTGCCGGTTACGATCTACATTCCGCGTGATGCCACGGCACTGTCGCTCGGCGCCGGGCAGGTGGCGATGGCCGTTGCCCAGGCAGCAGGCGCTCAAGGCGCCGCGGTGCGCATCGTGCGCAATGGTTCGCGCGGACTGTTCTGGCTCGAGCCGCTCGTGGAAGTGCTCACCGACGCCGGGCGCATCGCCTATGGTCCGGTGCAGGCCGCTGACGTGCCCGGCTTGTTCCGCGCCGGCTGGCTTACCGGCGGCGCCCATCCGCTGCGGCTTGGGGACATCACGCAGCTGCCGTACCTGGCGCGCCAGCAGCGACTGACCTTTGCACGCGTTGGCGTTACCGACCCGATCAGCATCGAGGATTATCTGGCGCATCAGGGGTATGTCGGACTGCGCCGGGCCCTCGAGCTCGCGCCGCTGGCGATCGTCAAGGAAGTGAGCGATTCGGGGCTGCGCGGTCGCGGCGGTGCCGCGTTCCCGACCGGCATCAAGTGGCAGACCGTGCATGATCAGAAGGCGGCGCAGAAATACATCTGCTGCAACGCTGATGAGGGCGACTCGGGCACATTCTCCGATCGCATGCTGATGGAAGGCGATCCGCTGACGCTTATTGAAGGGATGACGATCGCGGGCCTGGCGGTCGGGGCTACCCAGGGCTATATCTATCTGCGAGCCGAATACCCGCACGCCCACCGGACGCTGTACGAGGCGATCAGCGCCGCCCGCCAAGCGGGGTATCTGGGCGCGGACCTGCTCGGCAGCGGCCGATGCTTCGAGCTCGAAGTGCGTATGGGCGCCGGGGCCTATATCTGTGGCGAAGAGACCTCGATGCTCGAGAGTCTGGAGGGACGGCGCGGGGAAGTGCGGGTGCGGCCGCCGCTGCCCGCGATCAAAGGTCTGTTCGGTCAGCCCACGGTCGTGAACAACGTGATCACGCTCGCCAGCGTGCCGGTGATCCTGCGCGATGGCGCGGCGGCGTATCGTGACTTCGGGCAGGCGCGCTCGCGCGGCACGCTGCCGCTGCAGCTGGCCGGCAACGTGCGCCATGGCGGCCTGATCGAGCGTGCCTTTGACCTGACGGTGCGCGAGCTGATCGAGGAGTACGGTGGCGGTACCGCCAGCGGCCGGCCCGTACGTGCGGTCCAGATCGGCGGTCCGCTCGGTGCCTATCTGCCGGCCTCGCAGCTGGATACGGCGCTCGAATACGAGGCGCTGGCAGCGGCCGGAGCTCTGCTGGGCCACGGCGGAGTCGTGGTATTTGATGACACGGTTGATATGCTGGAGATGGCCCGCTATGCGATGGAGTTCTGCGCACTCGAGTCCTGCGGCAAGTGCACGCCTTGCCGGATTGGCTCGACACGCGGCACCGAGGTCATTGACAGGATTTCACAAGGCATTGATCAGGAAGGAAATATCGCGCTTCTGGAAGATCTGTGCAGCACGATGTTTAATGGGTCCTTGTGCGGGCTGGGGGGTATGACACCCTATCCGGTGCGCAGCGCGTTGAAGCACTTTGGTGAGGATTTCCGGCGCCGGCCGGCAGGACGCACACACTAATCATGTATTCGCTCAATTACACCGATCGCGGCACTCCGGCAGCGGCAGGCACCGATCAGGTCAGCCTTGAGATCGACGGTCAGCCCGTCAGCGTGCCCGCAGGGACCTCGATCATGCGTGCCGCCTCGCTCGCTGGCGTGCAGGTGCCCAAGCTGTGCGCGACCGATACGCTCAAAGCCTTCGGCTCCTGCCGCCTGTGCCTGGTCGAGATTGACGGGCGCAAGGGCTATCCGGCCTCCTGCACCACCGAAGTGGCCGCAGGCATGAAGGTGCATACCCAGAGCGAGGCGCTGGCAAAGCTGCGTCGCGGTGTTGTCGAGCTCTACGTCTCCGATCATCCGCTCGACTGCGAGGGCTGCCCTGCCGACAAGCACTGCGAACTGCAGGATGCGGCCGCGCTCACCGGCGTGACCACAAACACGCGCTACGGCGCGGGCGGCGCGCACCATGCCGGCGCACCGTGCGATACCTCGAATCCGTATTTCACCTTTGATCCTAACCTGTGCATCGCCTGCTCGCGCTGCGTGCGGGCCTGCGAAGAAGTGCAGGGCACCTATGCGCTCACCATCAGCGCGCGTGGCTTCGCCTCGCGCGTCTCGGCCAGCAACAACCAGAATTTTCTCGAATCCGAATGCGTCTCGTGCGGCGCCTGCGTCGAATCCTGCCCGACCGCGGCCTTAAGCGAGAAGAACCTGGCCACGATCGGGCCGGCGCAGAGCTCGATCAAGACCACCTGTGCCTATTGTGGCGTGGGCTGCTCGCTCAACGCCGAGGTCAGTGAGGGCAAGGTCGTGCGCATGGTGCCTAACCGAGATGGTGATGCCAATCACGGCCATGCCTGCGTCAAGGGGCGCTTTGCCTATGGCTATGCGACGCATCCGGATCGGGTCAAGCACCCGATGATCCGGGCCCGGTTCACCGATCCATGGCGCGAGGTCAGCTGGGAGGAGGCCTTCGCCTACGCGGCCTCCGAGATCAAGCGCATCCAGGCCAAGTACGGTCGCGTCTCGGTCGGCGGCATCACCTCCTCGCGCTGCACGAACGAGGAAACTTTCCTGGTGCAGAAGCTGGTGCGCGCCGCCTTCGGCAACAACAACGTCGACACCTGTGCGCGCGTCTGCCACTCGCCCACCGGCTACGGCCTGAAGAACACGATGGGCGAATCGGCGGGCACGCAGAACTTTGATTCGGTGATGCACACCGATGTGATCCTGCTGATCGGCGCCAATCCGACCGAGGGCCACCCGGTCTTTGCCTCGCAGATGAAGCGCCGGCTGCGCCAGGGCGCGCGCCTGATCGTGGCCGATCCGCGCGTCATCGGCCTGGTGCATTCCCCGCACGTGCAGGCCGACTACCACCTGCGCCTGCGGCCGGGCACGAATGTCGCGCTGATCAATGCGCTCGCGCATGTCATCGTCACTGAAGGCCTGACGCGTGAAGCATACGTGGCGGAACGCTGTGAGGCCGACTCCTACGCGCGCTGGAAAGCATTCGTGTCCGAGCCCCGCAATTCTCCCGAGCAGAGCGAGCAGTTCACCGGGGTGCCGGCCGCGGATGTGCGTGCCTCAGCGCGTCTTTATGCCCGCGGACCCAACAGCTCGATCTACTATGGCCTCGGCGTGACCGAACACAGCCAGGGCTCGACGATGGTCATGGGCATCGCGAACCTGGCGATGGCGACCGGGAACCTGGGGCGCGAGGGCGTCGGCGTCAATCCGCTGCGCGGCCAGAACAACGTGCAGGGCTCGTGCGACATGGGTTCCTTCCCGCATGAGTTCAGCGGCTACCGCCATGTCTCCACCGACTCGGTGCGCGAGCTCTTTGAGTCGGTGTGGCAGGTGCCGCTCGATAAAGAACCGGGCCTGCGCATCCCGAACATGTTTGATGCGATGCTCGATGGGAGCTTCCGGGGTCTGTACGTGCAGGGCGAGGACATCGTGCAGTCGGATCCGAACACACAGCATGTCGCCGCGGCCTTAAGCGCGCTCGAATGCCTGATCGTGCAGGATCTGTTCCTGAATGAGACCGCGCGCTTTGCGCACGTGTTCTTCCCTGGTGCCTCGTTCCTGGAAAAGGATGGGACCTTTACCAATGCCGAGCGGCGCATCTCCCGCGTGCGCCAGGTGCTGCCGCCGCTCGCCGGCTTGGGCGACTGGGAAGCGACCGTGGGCCTCTCGAACGCGCTTGGCTACCCGATGCACTACACGCACCCGAGCCAGATCATGGATGAGATCGCGCGCGTGACACCGACCTTCACCGGTGTCTCCTTCGAGAAGCTCGATCGCCTGGGCAGCATCCAGTGGCCCTGCAATGCGCAGGCCCCGGAGGGCACGCCGACGATGCATGTCGATCACTTCGTGCGCGGCAAGGGGCGTTTCTTCGTCACCGAATACGTGCCGACAAGCGAGCGCGTCAATGGCCGCTACCCGCTGCTGCTGACCACCGGGCGCATCCTCAGCCAGTACAACGTCGGCGCCCAGACGCGTCGTACCCAGAACGTGGTCTGGTACCCGGAAGAGCTGCTTGAGATCCATCCGCACGATGCCGAGGAACGCGGCATTGCCGACAACGACTGGGTCGGTATCACCAGCCGCGCTGGTGACACGGTCTTGCATGCGACCGTGACCGACCGGGTGATTCCCGGCGTTGTCTACACGACCTTTCACTTCCCGGAGTCGGGCGCGAACCTGGTGACGACCGAGAATTCGGACTGGGCCACCAACTGCCCGGAGTACAAAGTCACCGCGGTCCAAGTGGTCAAGGTCTCGCAGCCGGGCGAGTGGCAGCGGCGCAATAATGAAGCGCGCGCGGTGCACGAGGCCCAGAAGCAGATTGCCGGCAATGGCGGCGTGAGCTAGCAGGCGTGGATACCGAGCACCTGGTCACGATGGCCAATGACATCACGAGCTTCTTTGAATCCGATGGTGGCGCCGATGCGGCGGTCGGCAGGATCCAGAATCACCTGCAGCTGTTCTGGGATCCGCGCATGCGCATCGCCATCATCCGGCACCTGGCGGCCGGCGGTGAAGGCTTGAGCCCGCTGGCGCGCGCTGCGGTGGCGCAACTGAAGGTGCCCGCCAGCGCCGCGTGAGTCGAGCCCAAGGAGGCGCCCCCCGCAATCTGCACCCGGGAGTCATGCCGGCTGCCGCTCGCGTAGTGCAGAAGGGCAACGGGTCGCTGATCTCCGGGTTTAAATTCTGTGCGGCCTGTTGCAGCCGGTCTCGCTGGATTCGTACCAGCCGTCGTGGGCTCATCAAGTATGAGAGCCGCCAGGCAACCATATCTGCTCGCAGTGCGAATCCTTGACACGTCCATGTGACTCTCCAGTTTTTAGACATCGCTGCCTACCGACGGCAAAAACGCTCAATCCTCGGCGGTGCCGCCGTGCTTAAGTCCTTTCTCCTTGGCGGCGCCATGGCAGGCGCCCGATGCGCTGATCGAGTCAGCAAAAAGCCGCCGCAGTTGCCCGCGGCGGCTTTCTTCTCGGCCCTTTTGAACGTGGGTCGGTTTACTGCGCCTGGGCCTCGAAGGCGATTGTCAGCAGCAGCTTGTCATCCACCAGCGGCGCGTACTTGCCGGCGTTGAAGTCCGAACGCTTGATCGTGGTCTCGGCATTCGCGCCGATCTCATCCTTCTTCAGCATCGGGTTCTGCGCATGCTTGAAGTGTGTCACCTTGAGCGTCACGGGCTTGGTGATGCCCTTGACCGTCAGATCGCCTGCGATCGAAAGCGGCACACCCGCCTTGTTGAATTTCACGGACGTCGACTTGAACGTGATCGTCGGGAAATTCGCAGTATCGAGGAAGTCGGCACCCTGGATATGCTCGTTCAGGGTCGAGCCGGTGCTGACCGAGGTCGCATCGATCGTAATGTCGATCGCGGCGGTGTTCGCTGCCGCATCGTAGACCACAGTGCCGCTGCTCTTGTCGAAGCGTTGCTCCTGCTGCGAGAAGCCCATGTGCGTGTAGGCAAAGCGCTCGTAGGTGTGACTGGTGTCGACCACGTAGGTAATTGGCGCGGCACTGAGCGTGGTGCTAAGCAGTGCGGCAAAGCCGAGGGCGATGAGCGATTTCATGGACAGGGTGCTCCTTCAGGAATCCAGGGTTGGGGGCGGATTCTAAATCAATGGGTCCGGCTTGGTTAGGGCGATCAGGCCGCCAGCCGGGCAATATGCCCGGCCGCCTGCTCCAGGCTCTCGCTCTTGGCCTCCGGGCTCAGGTGCAGACCTTCGGCGTATACAAACTCGACCTCGCGAATACCGAGAAAGCCCAGGAAGTCGCGGACGTAGGGGCTCTGGGAGTCGAGCGGCGTGCCGGCATAACGACCGCCGCGCGTTGCAAAGACATAGGCGCGTTTGCCGGTCAGGAGGCCTTCGGCTCCCTGCGCCGTGTAGCGGAAGGTGACCCCGGAGCGCGCGATGTGATCAAGGTAGGCCTTGAGCTGTGAGGGGATGCCAAAGTTGTACATCGGCAGCCCGATAACGATCGTGTCGGCGCTCTTGAGCTCCGCGATCAGCTCATCGGAGAAGTCGACCACGGCCTGCTGTTCAGCGCTGCGCTGCCCGGCCGGCGCGAGGAAGGCATCGAAGCGCGTCGCGTCCAGGTGCGGGATCGGCGTGCTGGCAAGGTCACGGATTATTACTGTGGCGCCCGGATGGGCTGCCTGCCAGGCCTTAACGAACTGATCAGCGAGGTTGCTGGACACGCCGGCGCCCGAGCGGATGCTGGCATTGATCTGAAGCAGGGTCGGCATGGTCATCTCCTTGAAAAAGCAGGTGCCGCGTTTTTCGGCCGAACCCATTAAACTATTTGATAAGTGGATTTAAAAGTACAATAATCTCGCCAAATCAATCAATTTATACGATAGATATGGAAAACCAGCGGATTTCCCTTGAACAGTGGCGTGCGCTGCAGGCGGTCGTGGAGGCGGGCGGCTACGCGCAGGCGGCGACCGCGCTGCACAAGAGCCAGTCGGCAGTGAGCTACTCGGTGCAGAAGCTCGAGCGCCTCCTCGGAGTCAAAGTGTTCGAGATCCGCGGCCGCAAGGCACTGCTGACCGCGACCGGAGAGGTGCTGTATCGCCGGGCCCGCGCGCTGCTCGAGGAAGCCGGTAGCCTGGAGCGTGCCGCCAAGCACCTCGCTGCAGGTTGGGAGCCGGAGATCCGCCTCGCCGCGGAGATCGCCTTCCCGACCTGGCTGATGCTCGAGATCCTGCAGGCCTTCTCAACCGAGCGCGCCCAGACCCGCATCGAGCTGTATGAGACGGTGCTCTCGGGCACCGATGAAATGCTCGCGGCGCGCCACGTGGAGCTGGCGATCTGCGCGCAGATACCCACCGGCTTCATCGGCGATCTGCTGCTGACGGTGAACTTCATTGCTGCCGCGCACCCCGACCATCCGCTGCATCAGCTCGGACGGGAACTCACGCTGCAGGACCTGCGCAAGCATCGCCAGCTGGTGCTGCGCGATTCGGGCAGCCGCCGCGATCGCAACATCGCCTGGCTGGGAGCCGAGCAACGCCTGACGATGAGCCACAAGGCCACCTCGATTCATGCGGCGACGATGGGCCTGGGGTTCGCCTGGTTCTCCAAGGACTGGATCCGTGCCGAACTCGCGGCCGGCACGCTCAAGCCGCTGCCACTGCGCGAGGGCGCGGAGCGCTGGGGCGCGCTGTATCTGGTGATGGCCGATCTGGATTACGCCGGACCGGGGGTGCGCCGGCTCGCCGAGCTGATTCGCCAGTTCGTCAGCGAGCGCATACCGGACCCGCTGGCCGGTGCTCCGGCCGGGATCGAACCGCAACTGTGCGAGGGGGGCTCGACTTGAGCCTGCGGGCAACGCGCCAACGTGCGCGCGGCATGTTGCAGGAGGTTCCGATTGCCTTCGCGATGGTGCTGATCGTGCTCGCGGTGCTGATGGACCACGTGGGCGTGACGGGTAAAAAACTCTTGTTGGCGGTCGCCGCCCTGGTGTTGCTGGCCGTGTGTTACTACTACCTGCTTGCGCCGGGGTGGCAGCCCGGCCGGGCCACTCGCGCGCGTCCGGGACTGCGCCGGATAGCCTTCGGGCTGCTGGCGCTGTTGCTGATCGGCGCGGTCATCGGATTCGCCCGGGTCTACACCGGGCGCTGAGGCGCCGCGACGAAGCTTACATGGACGTAAAGCGACCCCTTCGGTTTAAGTCACCGCGCAGCGGGACGGCCGAAGGCGGATGATGAGACATGAGCGGCGGGATTCGCGGTTTCGCCTGCGCACCGCTTCATTTCTGCACGTATGCCTCAGATTTGCGTATGGCCTGGTTTGGATAGCCGCGCTAGGTTGGCGTCATGGATGCCGCAGTCAACGAGGCGGAGCTGATGCGGGGCTTCCGCATGAAGCTCGAGCCCACCCTCGCTCAGCGCCGGCTTTTGGCCCGCGCCTTTGGGGTGG
>Ga0181537_10003012_pt1 | contig 14621 bp, 13 predicted proteins | sample PEATcosm2014_Bin_39_FD_119765 | JGI IMG/M metagenome (GOLD analysis project Ga0181537, IMG submission 119765) | Peatland microbial communities from MTU Mesocosm Facility, Houghton, MI, USA - PEATcosm2014_Bin23_10_metaG | ecosystem: Environmental > Terrestrial > Soil > Wetlands > Peat | place... | reverse complement strand
TTTGCAGTCCAGCATTGCTTAAATTCGCTCATAGGAAGATCTCTCATGTCTCCAGTGGCAAGTTCCAGCGATCTAGAAGTCTCAGAATTAGCACTTCAGGATGAACTGCAAAAGCAGCCCCGTCAGTGGAAACAATCACTTGCTCTTGCGCTCGTCATATTGGGCTTTACTGTCGCTGTGGCGGCCATCTTCTATCGCAGTTCTCTACTCCCGGCGTGGCGCGATTGGCGCATTCAGGCCGCGGAATACATCTTCATCCTCTCGGAATCCATCGCGCTCATCGCACTTTATGCTGGATTCGCGCAGCGCTGGAATCTGCGAAAGTGTTTCGAGTTTCCCGGACTCATCTTTCCTTCTGCCTTGTTGCTCGCCGCAGGCGTTTACAAACTCGGAATGCATCAGTTCGGCGGATGGGATCAGGGACTATTGGTTCACGCCGGAACCTACTACGCGCAAGGATTCAAACCCTACGTCGATTTCCCCTGCTCCATGCCTCCGCTGTTCATGGCAGGAGTTCGCTTCGGAGTCAGCCTGCTTGGATTGAAGTGGTCTTCCTTCAGCTTCCTCGCCGCCGCCTTCACCGCTCTGACCGCCCTCTGGATCTTTGCTCTGCTTCGCGCCGCATCCATGCCGCGCCACGTAGCCATCGCGGTCACCATCTGCGCGGAACTGAGCACCATGTGGGTCACGCCGTTCTGGTGGTTCAACAACACAAGCGCTGTCTCCGTCGTGCTGCTGTTCCTTTCTGTGCTGGCCTGCCTGCGGCAGCCAAAACCACTGCTGCATTGGGTCAGCGTATCGCTCTCGCTGGGAATGGTTTTAGCCTCCAAACCAAATGATCTTCCCGCCTGCCTCATGGTGCTCGCCCTGGTTGCCACAACCGACAAACAACAATGGGCTAAAACCTTGGCGGCCTGCGCCGGAGCGCTCGCTATCTTCCTCGCGATTTGTCGCGGCGCGAATATGCCATTGCGAGAACTGCTGAACTCATACGCAGAGATCGGCAAACTTCGCGGAAGCCCGCTCCTCATGCTCCCCATTCGCGCCCTCGAACGTCCTGAGAGAGATTTTCAAATCGGCCTCATACTTCTGGCCGCACTCTGCTTCGCCGTTCTCCTCACACTTTCTGTGAAGCGTTATCGCTGCCCATGGCCCACCTTCTTCGTTTTCCTGATCGCAGGAGTAACGTCCATGGAGATGACGTTCACCAACTCGGAAATCAAAACCAGTGACCTCTGCGTGATTCTGATCGCCGCCGTATTCCTCTGCATCAATCACTGGAAAGCCCAAGAGGTAAGCGCAACTAGAAGGGTCCTGCTCGCTGGCTGGCTCTCCGTCTTCCTCGTCATGTCAGGTTTTCTCGCCGTGATTCATCTCCGAACTCTCTCCATTGGCGAACTCATGTTCTACGAACCTCTCCCAACCACAACCATCCAGAGCGGCTTCTTTGCAGGACTGGAAGCCGGACCACGCCTGCAACGCGTTCTCCGTCAAACCGAAATGACTCTCTCCTATTACCCATCACAGAAGGTTTTCTTCGGCCCCCGCATGGAAAGTATGTACGCGGCATTCAACAAGCCCGTCACCCCGGGCATGCCGCTGCTCTGGGATCCAGGAAATCTTTTCCCAAAAGAACGGCTTCCCGGCATGGTTGCAACCTTCCAGCAGGATGACCCCGACCTCTTGATCTTTTTGAAGGACGACTTCACCCGGATGGACATCATGTTCGACTACATCGCCCGTTCCGGCGCATACGCCTACAGCGAGGACCTCTCAGACATCACCGTGTTCGTCCGCCAGAAACAAGTCCGGGTTACAGACGTTTCGGCAAACATCCACCAGTAATTAAGCAGCAGTCTTAAGGTTATTTTCGGCTCGCTCTAACCCCCGCACTCTGGCACACTGTCGCCAATTCGGGTCAGCACGGCACTGGGCCGCCGCTGCTGGCGCGGGGTGTCAATTGGCCTCATCGGTTCCTCCCATCGCCGCATCCGCGACTCGTGGTCGCCAACTCCGTTCGCTGGACGGATTGCGCGCCATCGCCATCATCCTTGTCTTCTTCCACCATATGTGGAAGTTCTTTCCCGTCGTAAACCGGCCCACCTTCTATTTCCAGTATTACGTTTCGCAGGGCTGGATCGGCGTGGACCTGTTCTTTGTTCTCTCCGGATTCCTCATCACCGGAATCCTGATTGACTCGCGAACGGCCACCAACTACTTCTCCGGCTTCTACGCCCGGCGCATTCTCAGAATCTTCCCGCTCTACTATTCGGTTCTCATCGGCATCATCGTCGCCAGCCAGATTCTCACCCGCATCCACGCGCCATCGGCCCCGGAAATAGCCTCACTGGTCCCGCTCCCTCAAGATCGTTGGACCTACTTCCTCTTCCTCACAAATTGGATCGGACTCTGGAAGGCGCAATGGGATGCCCAATTCGGCAGCATCCTCGCGCACTTCTGGTCGCTCGGCGTCGAGGAACAGTTCTACTTCTTCTGGCCCTTGGTCGTCTGGTTGGCCCGCCCGCGCTCCATCCCCTGGATAGCCGCCGCGCTTGCCGGATTCTCAATGATCGTTCGTTTCGCCTGGGCCGCCCACATCGGCCCCCAGATGTTGGTTCCACCCATATCGGTCGAAATCGCGCTGGCCACCATCTGCAGGCTGGATGCACTCTTCATCGGCGCGCTCTGTGCATACTTTTTCCGCGCGCCTGAACTCATGCCGCGCATCCGCCGCTGGCTACCGCTGACCGCCGCCCTCGGCATCGGCTCATACTTCCTGGGCTTCTCGGCAATGCTCTTCTTCCCGCAGCGCGCGGCTCTGCTGCTTTACGGTCCCACTCCCGTCGTCCCGCACGTACTCGATGACGCGATCCGTCTGTTCCTTGTATCCGGCGGCTTCACCCTGCTCGCCATTGGATTCGGCGCAACCGTCCTCCTCGCCGCCTGCACGGAAACCAATAACACCCCGATGCAAAAGTTTCTCCAGTCCCGCGTGCTCGCGCCCATCGGGAAATACAGTTACGGCATCTATGTCTTCCACGTCCCGGTCCTGGGTCTGTCAAACACCTACTTGCTTCCGAAACTGATCACAAACAATCCCACCGAAGCCGTCGCGACTCAGTGCGCCTACATAGTTTTCGTCGCAACCCTTTCCTTCATCATCGCGGCGTTGAGTTACGAGTTTTTCGAGAAAAAAATACTGAGCTTCAAACGCCACTTCGGACCAAGGTACGCCCCCGAACCTAAGCAGGAAATCGAGAGCGCCGTCGCAGGCGCCTGACCAAAATAGTGAACGAGTGGCAAACCAGTCATTAACCACCCAAAAGTTAATGACTTTCTAGCCACTCGTTCCCAAAATCGCGGAACCAGTGTCACACCAGTAACATTCGCTCCGGAAACGATTAACCAGAAAGACAATCGTGCTTTTTCTCCAACTTCTCTCCAAAAACACAAAACCGCACCTTCCCCAATCTGCGGAAGGTGCGGCAAACCCGCTGAATACGCTCCTTTAAGGACTTTCCTAGCTCGCTCCGGCTCCCAAAGCCGCCACCGCGTCACGCCGCGCCCGTTCCAGCGAATCCTGCATCAAATGATGAAATTCGTTCAATTCCGCATCACTCGCTCCCGCCGGCACATGAATCAGTTTCGTCCAGCGAATATGCACCTTTGAGAAGGGTCGCGGAATCATCATCGCATCCCATGACCGCAGCACCCACGGCCGCTTTACAGCCAGGTAAAAACACAAAATCGGAGCCCCGCTCATGCGCGCCAACAGCACTGGACCGGGCTTCGCCATGAACCTCGGACCCCGCGGCCCGTCTATCGTAAACGCCGCAATATGCCCGCCCGCCAGCACCCGATTCATCCCCAGCAGCGCCCCCGCGCCACCCCGCGAACTCGATCCCCGCACCGCGATAAATCCAAACCGTTCGATGATTCGGGCAATGTATTCGCCATCAAAACTGCGGCTCGTCATCACCGCAACACCGCGCCCGCGGAAGTACCAAGTCGCAGGGATCACCGCGCGATGCCAGAAGGGTCCAATCACAAATTGCGGCGGCCCGTCGCCCTCGCTCACGCCGCCCGGCTCTGACGATTCTTCATAGCGCAGCGTGCAGCCGATCAACGAAATCAGCAGATGCCCAAGCCACGCAATGCAACTCAGCGCAACTCGCTGCCCCAGCGTGAAGCGCGCTCCTGCTGCCTGCGGTGTCGATGTGGTGCTCACGTTTGAGATTGTATCCTGCGCGCTAGCGCTGCGCCGCGGCCCATGCCTGCGCGGCTTTCAAGCGGCGGCCAATCGGCGGATGCGAGTGAAACAAAACTTCCACCACGCGAGAAGGTTCACGCTCGGAAAGATTCTGTGCCGCGAGTTTTTCCATCGCGCCGCAAAAAGGTACCACCGTTCCAATCGCCTTCCACGCGTACAAATCCGCCTGCCGCTCGTTGAAGCGCGAATAGGCATTCATCACCGGCGCCAGCAAAACCGAGATCGCGGTCGCCACCAGGATCATCAGTGGAAGGTTGGCAAAATCGATTTGATCGTATCGCTGCCAGCCGAACTCAGCCCAGCGTATCGAAAGCTTCAGGCACCAGAATCCGAAGAACGTGATCACGCTCTGCACCGCAATTCCCTTGAGCATATGCCGATACACATGATGACCCAATTCATGCGCCAGCACGGCCTCAATCTCATCGTGATTGCACGTCGCCAGCAACGTGTCAGAGATCACGACGCGCCGCGTGCGCCCAAGCCCCATCAAGGCAGCATTGGCCTTCTTTGTTTTCTCTGACAGCATCCACTCGTAAACCCCACGCACTTTTGCTCCGGCATTTTCACTCAGCCGTGTCAGCCTCGCGGTAAGGTCTTCGTCATCCAAAGCGCGGAAGCGGAAGAACAGCGGAAACAGCAGTACCGGAGCGAGTTGCGCAAGAATCACGCTGAGCACCATGAACAGCGCCCACGCCGTCACCCACCACCAGTGCGGCTGCCAGCGAATCAGGAAATAGATCAGTTGCACCAGCATCTGTCCGAAGAAAAATATAAGGACAAAGCCCTTGATCTGGTCCCAGGCCCAACCCCGCAAACGTTGATTACTGAGATGGTAGCGATGCTCGATTAGAAAGCCGTAGTAGTCCAGCCCAAGGCTCAAGACCTTCGTGAGCAGCAGCAGAATCGATGTGTAAATAAAGAGCGCGACAGCATAATGATCGCTCGCGGCGCGCAGCGCAAAATTTCGGAACGTGCCGGTCCAGTCGCAGGTGAGAATCAATCCCATCAGTGCAAGTCCCAGCACCATGTCAGCCACGCCAATGCGTCGCAGCAGGCGATGGTAGCGGCGGGTCTCAGCCGAATCCGCGGGCGCGCCGCGTTCGCCGGGAATCCCGGAGCTGGTTGTCATGGTGTTCATGGATGAACCACAGTGTACAGGAAGTGCCGCGGCCTCTGAAGCATTTTCAGGGCTCCCGATGAGCGCGAGCCCTTTACTTCAACTCCGTAGTAATCGATCCGGCCGGAGCTTCCAGTTGAAATTGTTCAGGCTTCAGCGGTTCGTTAAGAGTAAGCTTCACCATTTTGATCGTGATACTGTACTCCTCTTGCGGACGCTCGATTGCAATCAGCGAAGGAAAGCGCACGCCATTGTATTCCTGCGGGTCGGCGTAGGTTGCGTCGGTGATGATGGCGCCCTTTTCGTCGTAAATGGTCTGCCGGTAAGGCTGCAAATCTGCGCGGCTGAAATAAACTTTGCGGTATAGGTGCCACTCGCTGCGGGCATCGCGCCGAAGTACCACAATGTGATAGTTCGGCTGACTGATGGTTCTTTTCGTTCGATCGTCCTGAACTTCCTGCTTGCCTTGTTCGATCACCGCGATTTCGTTTCGAGGATCGATAGCTGGCATTAGCAGAGCTTCGTAGATCACCTGCGGACGCAGATTCTCAAGCGTGTTATCGCTGATCTTCGTGAGCTGGTTGCTGCCGGTGATGAAGCGGTTCTTCGGCGGAATCGAAAGTTTGAATCGGTCGCCGTCGCTCACCATGTCGAATGCGCGATTGCGCACGATCGGAAGCAGTCCAATCATGCGGAGCATTGCAGGCTTCTGGGCCAGAATGTATCCCCGAATCTGCTGGTACTCAATGACCTTGCCCTTTTTCTCGCCGCCCACAGTGGTGTCGATGTCGACGGTCGCGCTCATGGTTTGTACCGAAGCAGACATCTCATCAAGCTTCGCAACCAGTTCCTCTTGCGTGGCGCTCTTCAGGGGCACAGGGGAGCGTGTCTGCTTCACCGCATGGGAGCGGAACAGGCACCCCGTCGTGCAGGTCATGCATAGCAACATCAGGCAAAATGTCAGGCGTACTCGTACCATTGCGAAAGAGATCTCTTCTCTTGAATCGAAACTTCAGTATATAGGTTGAGCCCCATTGCGTGCGCGCCTGCGCCGCCAGCTCGAACCGGAAATTGAGCAGACTGGAATCAATGTGATTTGCCATCTGACGCTGCGATCTTCTCCACATTGCGCTTACCGCCCGCAAGCACCTCTGGTGGAGGCTCTGGAAACTGCTCGTCCGGCTTGCTCGCTATGGCTACCTTCATGAACTCGATCCAGATGGGGAGAGCGGCCTGCGCGCCGGTTTCCTTCTCTCCCAGCGTTTTCTTTTCGTCGAAGCCGACCCAGACACCACAGGTGATCGATGGCGAATAGCCCACGAACCAGGCATCGGTGAAGTCATTGGTGGTGCCCGTTTTTCCCGCCAGCGGATGATTCAACTTGCTGGCCGCGAAGCCGGTGCCGTGCAACACCACGCCGCGCATCAACTCCACCATTACACGCGCCGAGTGCGCACTGATCACGTCACGCACGTCGGCAAAATTCTGCTCCATGATGTGTCCGTCGTAGTCGGTGACCTTGCGGATCGAATGAGGACTGAGCCGAACTCCGTCATTGGGGAATGTGGAATACGCCGCAGTGTGTTCAAGCAGCGTGACCTCCGCCGAACCCAGTGCGACCGGCAGAAAAGGTTGAATCTCCGAGGTGATGCCGAACTTGTGAACGTACTCAATCACCGTTTTGATGCCGACGCGTTGCGCCAGTCGTATCGCCGGAATATTGCGCGAATCAGCAAGCGCGCGACGCAAGGAAATCGTGCCTTCATACTTGCCGTCGTAGTTATGCGGAGACCATGTCCCGGTCGCACTTGGGAAACTGATGGGTGCGTCAACAACCGTGTCGTCAGGAAGTGCACCCTGCTCGACCGCTGCCGCGTACACATACGGCTTGAAGGACGAACCGGTCTGGCGCAGCGCCTGCGTGGCGCGATTGAATTTCGATTCGTCGAAGTCGCGGCCTCCAACCATGGCGCGAATCTCACCCGTATTGTTGTCAATCGCAACCAGTGCGCCCTGTGCACCGGAATCCTGTTCAAGCGCGAGTTGCAGTGTGTGATTGGGTTCCACGGCCGTGACGTGCACATACACAATGTCGCCCGTGGCGAGAATCTCATTCGGCGAGTGATGCCCGGTCCACACCATTTCAGCCTGCCGAATCACTCCCGCGTATCTGCCGATTTTGATCTCCGCCTGCATCGGTGTCACGGCGGTAACCAGCGCGTGAAAGTAGCTGCCGGGCTCGGGTGTGTGATTCCAATCCGGGTGCTCGTAGGTGGAGAAGTCTTCGCCCGCGGCAAACAGGTTGCGCAGGTGTCCTTTCCATCCGTGTCGTTTCTCGTAGGTTGCCAGACCATCCAGCAAAGCGCGGTTGGCCGTTTTCTGCAACTCCGTGTCGAGCGATGTATAGACCCGCAGTCCGCCTTCGTGAACGGTGTCGGTTCCAAATTTCTTTTCAAGATAACGGCGCGTCTCTTCCACAAAATACGGAGCCACGCTGTTGGCGTCGGTCTGGATGCGAAGATTCATCGGACGGTTCTTCGCTTCCTGCGCCTGCTGCGCCGTGATGCGCCCGTCTTCCATCATGTTGTTGATGACCAGATTGCGGCGACGCAATGCCTTCTCCGGATTGTTGAGCGGAGAATACGCGCTCGGACCTTTCGGCAGTCCGGCAAGCAGAGCCGCTTCATCAATGCTTAGTTCCTTGGCGGGCTTGCTGAAGTAGAACTCCGAACCGGCCTCAAAGCCGTACACACCATGTCCAAGAAAAATCTGATTGGCGTAGAGCGTGAAGATCTGTTCCTTCGTGAAGCGGCGTTCAATCTGGATGGCCATCATGATCTCCTGCACCTTGCGTCCGAACTTGCGGTCTGGATTCAGGAACAGATTGCGTGAGAGCTGCATGGTCAGCGTGGAAGCGCCTTGCGCGCGTGAACCGCTGGAGAGATCGCGATACGCCGCGCCCATAACGCGCCAGAGGTCGATTCCCCAGTGGCGCTCAAAATCCTTGTCCTCGATGGAGATGACAGCGTCCCGCAGAACCTTGGGATAATCCTCGTACTTGGCGACCACCCGGCGCTGCAAGGCAAATGAGCCAATCACGCCGCCCTTGTCATCATAAAGTTCGGTGATGGTACTGGGACGATAGCGCTCAAGATCTGTGACCTGAGGCAGGTCCGTCGAGTAAACAAACAGCAGTCCTGCCAGCGTACCGAAAAGCATTGCCGCCAGCAGCGCGAGACCGAAGACGACGCGATGCACTACGCGCGTGCGTTCCGCGTTGAAAATGGGCGTGGCCTGCTTGTCGGCGAGTGTGGTCATTTCAGGTGAGGAATACGCAAGAATAACACTCATCACCGTTCATCGGCGCGCGAGGCTCCCCGGAAGTCATGTCCATCAGGACACTCCCTTCAGGGTTCCAGCGGATGATGACGCGCCTCCATCCAATTCTGCAGAATAAGAACAGCGGCCAGTTGGTCAACCACGGCAGCGCGTTTCTTGATGGACATTTCAGTCTCGCGCAGCACACGATTGGCCTCCACCGAGGTCAGTCTCTCGTCCCACAGATGAATGGGAAGATCGAAGCGCTGTTGGAGGACCGTCACGAATTCACGCATCTTTTCCGACTGTCGGCCTTCGGCTCCGCTCATGCGAAGTGGCAGACCAACAACGAGTTCCACCACGCCATAACTGAGGATAACCTTCTCCAGCGCGGCCAGGTCGGTGCGTTTGTTCTTGCGGCGAATCGTGATCAAACCCTGCGCCGTGTACCCGAGCGGGTCCGTAACGGCAAGACCAATCGTTCGGGAACCCACATCGAGCGCCATAACGCGCCCGGCCGGTAATTGAGTTTCGTTGTTCGCCACAACGCAAGTATAGTTCGAACAGGTGGCAAAGCGCAGTCAGCAGCTCTACACTGGGCAAGGAGCATATGGCGATCGGGCCTACAACTGGCAGTATCGGGGACGAAAGCGTGAAAACCGCCGACGCAGTGGTGCCGGTTCCAGCCTTGGAGATCCCGGATAAAGCATCTCTTGTCGATGCCGAACGCCGTCGGCACTCCCGCATCCAGAGCGGATCGCTGGCCGTGATAGCCGTGGGCGGCGTGCTCACCCTGATGTACGTGGCCAAGCCGGTGCTAATCCTCACCCTCGTGGCCGTGCTTCTCGCCTTCATGCTTGCGCCCATCGTGGAACTCTGCCAGCGCATTCATCTGCCACGGTCGATTGGCTCGCTCATTGCCGTGTTGCTGATGTGCACCGCGCTCTATGGCATCTTCTATTTCTCTTACAGCCAGGCAAACGAAGTCGTCTCTGAGCTACCCAAGTATTCCGGACGGATTCGCAGCGTGCTCAACCAGGTTCGCGTGCGCGCCGAACGCGTCCGCCAGACCACGCGCAACGTGCTGCCTGAAGACAAAGCTGATCGAGGCACCCTCACCGTTCGCCAATCCACCACATGGCTGGAAGACCTGACCAACGGAGCCGTGGGAGCTACCGAGGTGGTGCTGCTCGTGGCCTTTGTCCCGTTCCTGGTCTTCTTCATGCTGAGTTGGCAGGACCACGTACGCTCCTCCACGGTAATGCTTTTTTCAATGGAGAATCGCAACACCGCCTACGTAACCCTGGGCCTCATTGCTCAGATGATCCGCGGCTTCATCGTCGGCAACGTAATCATCGGAGTGATCCTGGGAATCACCAGCACTCTCGCGTTCTGGTATCTCGGCGTCCCCTACTTCTACGTAATCGGAATCATCAGCGGCGTCGTCAGTCTGTTGCCCTATCTGGGCATCGTGCTCGCCATCATTCCCCCGGTCATCGTCAGCATGAACTCGCTGACCGTAAGCGGCTTCCTCGGAATCACCGCCGTGGTCGTAACCACTCACGTCATCGCCCTGAACGTGCTCTATCCCAAAATCATCGGACGCCGGCTCCAGCTGAATCCCCTCGCCGTGACCCTCGCCCTGCTTTTCTGGGGATGGCTCTGGGGAGCCATGGGCCTGATTCTCGCAGTGCCTCTAACAGCTGCCATCAAGATTATCTTCGATCACATAGACAGCCTGCGCGCCTGGGGAAACTGGCTTGGAGAATAGAGTCGCGAACGAGCGGACACTCCAATTGGCGCTGTGTCGCCACTGCGCCCACAATCCATAATCGGGGGCGCTTGATTAAGCCAACTCTTCATGGTTTACGGACCGAGTAGTAGTGATTATTTCCCTCGTCCGACATCTCCCCAACGAGAATGAGACCCTCAGCTTGCAAGACCTCGCGGTAGCCCTGCGCACCCAACGAAACGGATTCCCGTTGGGTCAGAATGTCCCGCCAAATGCACTTCTCTTTGGGCGATGTGAAGAGAAACTGGCCGTTTGATTTTAGTGCTTGTTCCACCCTGCGGATGAGCAGACATTGAGCATCGGAGCTGAGCAAAAAAATCAATCCAACCGAAACAACGGCATCAAACTTTCGACGGAAGAATGTTGAATCCTCAAACGCCGCACATTCCGCATGAGCGTTGGGAAACCGCTTGCGAAACGATTCCATCAAGCTTGCCGAGGCATCCACACCATATACTGTGAAACCGTCTTCAATCAGAACTTGTGATATGGGCACACCATGCCCGCACCCGAGGTCAAGAATTGAGGAACCCCGCACTAGCGTCCGGCTCCATTGGCGAACAGTTGAAACACCTGTTAGAGAGTCTCTCTCTGCCATGAAAAGTCTGGCGAATTCTTCATAACCGTTACTCTTGTCGCTTGGTTTCACGCCAGAATCCCTGCCAGACACGCCGCTTAACGATGATATCTTCTTGGCTGGATATATTATCAACAACCAGAGTCGTCCAGACCGCCCAATAAAATCGCGCAGCCCGCAGGCTGCGCTTCCCATCCAAACCAGCGTCAAACTTCGATGCTTGCGGCTTCCGGCCAACGCAGTTTGCATTTGCAAAGCGCTTTGCGGAGTTCCTCTTCGACTTCTTCCTCTTCACGTCCGCGAGCCATTGCCATCTCGCTGATGAGAAGAAACCGGGCACGTTCGAGCATCTTCTTTTCGCGGAAGCTAAGCGGCTTCTGGGCTGCCAGAACCAGCAGGCCCTTGAGCACGGTTGCAACTTCCAGAAGTGAGCCGGTGCGCATCTTGTCTGAATTTTCTTTGAAGCGGTTCTTCCAATCGGAAGTGCTCTCGCATTTTCCGTCTGACAAATACTCAAGGATTTTTTGGGCTTCCGCGTTTTTTACAATCCTGCGTAAGCCGACTGCCTCGGCATTTTGAAACGGAACCATCACCTTCAGGCTGCTGGAGCGGATGCGGAGCAAATAAAATCGCTCGACCGAGCTGCCGATCGTGCGACTGGATATCTGCTCGATTATGCCTACCCCGTGGTTCGGGTAGACCACCTTTTCGCCGACGTTAAACTGTGTTGTGCTCATTCAAAGACCCGGTAAACCGGGTAAATCCCTCCTATATTATACGGTGCCAACCAGAGAAGGGTCAATCGAGGAAACAGGACTGGGTGTCCTGCTTCGGCGCAGGCGCGCTATAATTACAACTGTAGCTCCCTCCCGTGCGCGGCTTGCCGCGCACAAAGGTTTTTAGGAATGCCTGAACATATAAAGAAGAAGCTCCAGGAAGAGATTGATGTGCTCGAACATGAGCTGAATCATGAACTTCCCCTCGAGCTCAAAAAAGCGGTCGCAATGGGCGACCTCTCTGAGAATGCCGAGTACCACATGGCAAAGCAGCGCCAGGAGTTCGTCCGTGCCCGCCTTGGAATGATGAAGAAGCGCATGGCCGAGCTCTCGCTCATGAACCTTGCCAACATTCCCCATGACAAAGCCGCCCTGGGTTCTACCCTGGTGGTCTTTGATTCCACAAAGGACGAAGAAATCGTCTACAAATTAGTGACTAGCGAGGAAAGCGACGTCACCAAGGGCATGGTTTCCACCACTTCGCCGATCGGCCGCGCCCTGATGGGCAAAAAAGTTGGCGACGTGACAACGGTTATCACCCCCGGCGGTACCCGCGAGCTGGAGGTCCTGAAGATGACCACCATGCACGACCACAAGGAGGCTGGAACCGAGGCATGACATGGACCAGCGCCGTCGGAAAGTATTGCGGAGTCCTGCTCTACAAGATTGTTGACGGTCTTGCGCTGACGCGCATCTCGCCGAATATGTTGACCTTTGTCGGACTGGTCATCAATGTTGCTGCCGCGCTGTTTTTCGGTTTCGCCAGTGCAGACAATAACCAGCCACGCCGCTTCGTCTACGCCGGACTTGTGATCATCGGCGCTGGAATCTTTGACATGGTGGATGGCCGCGTAGCGCGCGCCACCAACCAGGTCACCGTCTTCGGCGCCTTCTTCGATTCCGTGATCGATCGCTACTCTGACGTCGCGATCTTCTTCGGACTGCTGGTCTATTACGCCCGCGGCAATCGTTTTGGCTACGTTGTGCTGGTGGCGTTCGTCATGACCACCTCGGTCATGGTCAGCTACACGCGAGCCCGCGCAGAGTCTCTGATTCCAACCTGCAAGGTCGGCTTCATGGAGCGTCCCGAGCGAATCGTGCTGGTGATCATCGGCGCGCTCTTCAACCGCATGGCACCCGTGCTGTGGGTCTTGGCCGTGCTCTCTACCATTACCGTGATTCACCGCATCCGCTTTACCTACGTGAAGAGCACTGCGCAGGAGGCCGCCCAGCGCTCTGCCGCCCCCGTCTCCTGAGCCGGATGTTTTAATCTAACAATCTGAGGTGAGCTTTGGCCGATCCAATCATTGTTGTGCATGGCGGAGCATGGGCCATTCCGGACGAAGTGAGCGAGGCTCATCAGCAGGGCGTCGAGCTTGCCGCTGCCGCCGGATGGAACGCGCTGGCTCGCGGCGCTTCTTCCCTGGATGCCGTAGAGGAAGCCGTTGCCGTGCTGGAAGACAATGAGACTTTCGACGCCGGACGTGGTGCTTTTCTCAATCGCGATGGCCGCGTGCAACTCGATGCACTCATCATGGATGGCGCAACCCTCAAGGCCGGAGGCGTCGGCTGCGTGGAGCGACTGCTCAACCCCGTGCGAGCCGCACGCGTGGTGCTGGAAAAAAGTCCGCATATCTATTTCGTCGCCGAAGGTGCCGAGCGCTTCGCCGCCGAGCAAGGCATTCCCCTCATAGACAACAGTGATCTCGTCCTCCCCCGTGAAATCGAACGATGGAAGAACGCCGCCGAGCAGCGCTACCTCAGCGTGCCCGCCGAGTTCAGCGGAGACCTCGCCCCGCAAGACACTTCGCACAATGATTCGCATGACACCGTGGGTGCCGTCGCAATGGATCAGAAGGGCAACATCGCCGCCGCCACCTCCACTGGAGGCACGTTGAACAAAGCCCCCGGACGCGTCGGCGACTCCTCGCTGATCGGTTGTGGCTGCTACGCCGACAACGAAACCGCTGCTGCTTCCACCACCGGGTGGGGCGAGCCGATGATGAAGCTGGTCTTCGCCAAGTGGGCCACCGATCGTGTCACCGCCGAGGTCGGACCACGCGAGGTCGCGCCCGCCTCCATTCGCTACCTATACTCGCGTCTCAGTGGTCATGGCGGAATCATTCTGCTCGACCGTCGCGGCCGTATCGGCGTGGCACATAACACCCCTCGCATGGCATGGGCCTGGCAGAACAAGCAAGGGCGTGAGAGCGGATTGCGCTCCCCGGTGTGGTAGCGCTGGCCATGAGCGCTGCTCTGCGTAAGACGCTTGCTGGAAAAAAGACGCTCGCTCGAAGAGAGCCGATGAAAGTCCTTGCCGCAATCCTTCTGCTCACCGTTACCACATTCGCTGCTCCCGCTCCCTGGACGCCTGCCAATTTCCGTGGGCTTATCGTCGGCAAGGCACACCGCGCCGAGGCCGTTCACACACTGGGCGCACCCGATTCGACGCAACGCACGCCCACTGGAGAAGAGCTCACCTACCGGACTCGCGGAGACCACAAGGGCGATCTCACCCTTCGGCTTGACCGCTCCGGTGTGATCACCCAGATTGAAGAAGCTTTTCCCGTCGCCATCCCTCGCTCAAGTATTTACAAAGAGTTCGGCAAAGACGCACTGACCGGGCATTACTACGCGGCCAAGTGCGCCGGTGGAGTTCTCTACCGCGATCCGAGCGGCGGCATCGAGCTCACGCTTTTCCCCGGCCGTGGAATCGCCCTGTGGCCCGACCAGCACGGCTACGACTTCGCTGCCCTGCAATATCTTGC
>Ga0181537_10003011_pt1 | contig 14631 bp, 9 predicted proteins | sample PEATcosm2014_Bin_39_FD_119765 | JGI IMG/M metagenome (GOLD analysis project Ga0181537, IMG submission 119765) | Peatland microbial communities from MTU Mesocosm Facility, Houghton, MI, USA - PEATcosm2014_Bin23_10_metaG | ecosystem: Environmental > Terrestrial > Soil > Wetlands > Peat | place... | reverse complement strand
GGTGTGCTCTCCGGCGGGGGTTCTGCGCAGGTGGATGCGCCGGGAGGGAATGCAGTTGACCCATTGCCCGGCCCGTCGGCCTGGGGCAAGCCCGTCTACTTTCCTTCTCCTCCACTCAAATACATCCTCGAGCAGGCAGGCCCGAACACGAGCGTTGTCTACGATGCCGGTAACGATCCGGTACAGGCTGCCAAGACCGCCGCGGGCGCTCAGGTAGCCATCGTATTCGTGACGCAATGGATGTCAGAGGGCCGGGACGCGGCGACGCTCAGCCTCCCCGACAAACAGGACGCACTCGTGGCCGCAGTGGTCGCCGCCAATCCGAACACCATCGTGGTACTCGAGACCGGCGGACCGGTCACCATGCCCTGGGCAGAGAACGTGAAAGCAATCCTCGAATCCTGGTATCCCGGAATCGGAGGCGGTCAGGCGATTGCCGCGATTCTTTTCGGCCGCGTCAATCCGTCGGGCAAGCTGCCGGTTACCTTTGCCGCGGCCGACAACGACCTTCCCCATCCCACGGTTACCGGACTGGGCGAGCAGATGATGAACGTCCGCGGGGAGGCCGGCACAACGCCGCACAGCGGCCCCCGAGTCCAGCCCAAAACCTTCGACGTCGATTACAACGTGGAGGGCATGGCGGTGGGTTATCGCTGGTTCCAGGAAAAGAACAAGCAGCCGCTCTTCCCATTTGGCTTTGGGCTCTCCTACACACGATTTGCGTACTCGAACTTGAAGGTCGATTCCGACGCGAAGAGCGTCAGCTTCGATCTGAGCAACACCGGGGCGCAGGCCGGGGACGAGATTGCCGAGGTGTACGTCACACTACCGGACTCGGCAGGAGAGCCGTTCCGCAAGCTGGCCGCGTGGAAGCGCGTCTCGTTGGCGGCAGGCGCAGTACAGACGGTGCAGGTTCCCATCGATCCGCTGTACCTGTCGATTTACTCGACCGCGGGTGACGATTGGAGACGGCCGGCCGGCGATCTCCTCATCGAGGTGGGAGGGTCGTCGGCCGACCTTCCGCTGCGTCAGATTTTGCGACTGGCCGCGCATTAGACATTGCTGCCAGATTTGAAAAGTGGATTGATGAAGCAGGTGATGTTGAGTCCCGGCAAGGCTTGAACGTGTCAGTGCGTTGTGAGCACAGGGCAAACGGCGCGTCCCGGGATGAGAGGAGATGAGCGCAATGATATCCAGACGATTGGCAGGCTCGATCGCATTTTTCTCGACGCTGCTGCCTTTAGCGCAAGCTACTGTTACTCCCTACCCTCCTTATCCAGGCGCTGCACCCAGCCTGGCATACAAGGTGACAGTAGACGGCCAGCCTGTGTTTGTGCATCGTCTCCCGACCTACAACCAGTTTCAATGGATGGATCATGCCAGTTTCGCGATGACCGGAAAAGTTCGGGTGACGATTACCTCGCTCGTCAACGCGCGGAACGTGGTTACGTGCTCCATAAGACCGTCAGCATACAAGATTCATCCGCGGATCAGCGGCAATACGGTGAGCTTCGATCTGGATCAGCCGCGATATCTGGTCATCTTCTTCAACGAAGAGCCAACCTTCCAAAGCCCCGGACTGCTGCTGTTTGCCGAACCCGCGGAGAAGAATCCACCCAAGCTCGGCGATCCCAACGTGGTCAACATCCTGGACTACAAGATCGACAACTCCGGCAAAACCCTTGAAACCGCCATCATCAATCAGGCGATCAGCGACGTCTCCGCCAGGCCCGGAGGCGGTGTGCTCTTTTTCCCGGCGGGCGTCTACCTCACCGGCACGGTGCTGATGCAGAGCAACGTCAAGCTCTATCTCGACGATGGCGCGTTGATTCGCGGGTCACGCAAGAGCGCGGACTACGTTTCGCCGCCGATGCCTGCCGGAGCAAGGCCGCTCCGAGCCCTCGTTGTCTTTAACAACGTCGAAAATGCCGGCCTGATGGGGCGCGGCACTATCGACATGGAAGGCTACCCTTGGCTGTGGCACGATTTCCAATCCGACACCGGAGATGGAAAGGCGAGATCGGAAGAGGGACTGGTAAATGATCCGCATGGAACGGGAGTCAAGGGCTATATCGTCAACCATTGCCGGAACATTTCTTTTCAGGGGCTGTTGCTCCTCCGGTCCGCCTATTGGACTACAACCGTTAGCGATACGGACGGGTTTTCCGCCACGAACATCAAGATCGTGAACCGCAAGCAGCAGTACCACGACGACGCCTACGACTTCACCGGCAACAGCAAGCACATCCTGGTGCAGGACGGCTTCGCCATGACCATGGACGATACCTTTGCGTTTTACGGCGGCAAAAATGCCACCCTGGAGGACGTCGTCGTAAAGGGGTTTGTGAATTACACTTATACCTCCGCACTGGCCATCGGGTACGGAGGCGCACCGAATATCCAACACCTGCGCTTCGAGGACGTGCACTTCGTTACCAACCAGAACAAGTTCGCCATCTGGATTCAAATGACGCCGGCCTATTTTATCGGCAAGGGATACACCTCAGGTCTCAAATCGAGCGAAGGCATCACGTTGAACGATTTCAGATTTATCAACGACACCTTTGAAAACGACGGCGGCCACATCTATATCGATGGTGGAAATGATTCGCTGGTCGGTTTTTTGTTTGAGAACTGCACCTTTGGTAAGGCGACCCGGCCCGGCGAATTGATGGGGACAAGAGTTGCTCCCATCCTATTCAAGGATGTCAGAATGAATGGAGAATTGGTGCGAAGCGCTGACCAGCTAAAGCAGGCCGGGTACGAGATCTTCGTCCCCGTCAAGTTCGAGCCGTGAAGCCGGATGGCCAGGCCGTGCGGAAAGATGCAATGAAGGGGAATAGGTTGAGGCATACCTTTTCCGCATCTTCCCTGCGATCTCTGCCAGGCGGGGAAATAGAATGCCGACAACAGATGAGTTACTAACGCGAGCGATCGCGCGCACGCGGTGCCGTTTGCTTCCTTTCCTTTTGCTTATGTATGTCGTGGCCTTTCTGGACCGCGCGAATGTCGGATTTGCCAAACAACAAATCCAGGCAAGCGCCGGAATCTCGGAGACTGCCTTTGCATGGGGTGCGGGACTCTTCTTCCTCAGCTATGCCCTGTTTGAGATTCCCAGCAACCTCATCCTGCGCCGGGTGGGCGCCAGGATTTGGATGTGCCGCATCATGGTGACGTGGGGCATAATCTCCATCGCGACCATGTTGGTGCGCGGCCCGGTTTCGTTCTACATCCTGCGTCTTTTGCTGGGATTCGCGGAAGCAGGTTTCTTTCCGGGAGTCATTCTTTACCTCACGTATTGGTTTCCAAACCGGGTACGCGGTCAAGTCATGGGGCAATTCTATTTCGGAGCGCCCTTGGCGCTGATCTTTGGCGCCCCGCTCTCCGGCCTTCTTCTGAAAATCCATCGCGTGGCCGGTCTGTCCGGCTGGCAATGGATGTTTCTCGTGGAGGGATTGCTCGCGGTTGGGGTGGGAGTGTGGGCATTCTGGTATCTTTCCGACATGCCAAAGAACGCATCCTGGCTCTCCGACATGGAAAGGTCGGAGCTGCAAAAGGCCCTGGCTGAGGAAGACGAACTGCGGTCCGCGCATGGTCCTTCGGCTTTTCTTGCCGCACTTGCGGACCCCAGGTTATTTCACTATGGAGCGATTTACTTCCTCATCCAGATGAGCGTCTACGGCGTGGTCTTTTATCTGCCGGCGGAGGTGGCGGGCATCCTCGGCAAATCGATGGGGCTCGAAGTGGGAATCGTTTCAGCGCTACCCTGGGCATGTGCGCTCGCCGCTGTCATTTGGATTCCCTGGTGGGCCAATCGTTTGCATCGGCCTCGCATTCTCGCCGCTGCCGTTCTCGCCGTTTCGGGCGTGGCCAGCGCCGCATTCCTGGTCCCCAATGCCGCGCTGGCATTGACGGCCATCTGCGTGGCAGCTTCCGGCTTTATTGCCGTACAGCCCGTCTTCTGGACATTTCCGACTGGATATCTGGCCGGACGAGCCGCCGCCGGAGGCATCGCCGTAATCAACTCGCTCGGTGCCTTGGGCGGCTTTGTCGCCCCCAATATCAAAGTGTGGGCCGATCTTCATTTTGGTTTCCCCGCTGCCGGTCTTTATGTGCTGGCCGGATTTACGTTGTTGGCTGCCGGCCTCATCGCGTTGCTCGGTGAAGAGAGACACTTTGAGCCACGCACCAGGCCCAGTTGATACCATGCGCTCGAGGAGGAATGTTTACCCCATGGCAAATCAGACGATCCGTCAAGTGCGCGCGTATGTATTTCGCGGCGGCGGCGGCGACTACCATGACCAGGCGCCGGGCCATTGGATCGACGACCATATCGCAACCCCAATGGCGAAATACCCGGAATACCGGCAAAGCCGCCAATCCTTCGGGTTGAATGTATTGGGAACTTTGGTGGTCGAGATCGAGGCCGGCAACGGGGTGGTGGGCTTCGCGGTTTCTACCGGTGGTGAACCGGCAGCCTGGATGGTGGAAAACCACCTGGCGCGATTCCTGGAAGGTGCGCAGGTCGCGGATATTGAGCGAATTTGGGATCAGATGTACCTCTCCACGCTGTTTTATGGCCGCAAGGGCATCGCCCTGGATGCGATCAGCTGCGTAGACCTTGCGTTATGGGATCTGTTGGGCAAACTCCGGCAAGAGCCGGTATTCCACATGCTGGGCGGAGCCGTTCGCGATGAACTGCTTTTCTATGCCACGGGAGCGCGGCCTGACTTGGCCCGACAGATGGGCTTTGTGGGGGGAAAGATGCCCTTGCATCACGGCCCGGCAGAGGGCGAAGAGGGTTTGAAGCAAAATCTGGCGCTTCTCAGCGAAATGCGGTCGCGTACGGGAGACGATTTCTGGCTGATGGTGGACTGTTGGATGAGCCTCGATCTGAACTATGCGATCCGGTTCGCGCATGCCGCGTCGCAGCATTCTCTCAAGTGGATCGAGGAAGCGTTGCTGCCCGATGACTACTGGGGCTATGCGGAGCTGAAGCGCAGCGTGCCCCCAGGGTTGATGGTCAGCACGGGGGAACACGAAGCCACCCGCTGGGGATTTCGGCTGTTGCTGGAGATGGGGTGCGCGGACATCCTTCAGCCCGATGTGGGGTGGTGCGGCGGAATCACGGAGCTCATGAAAATCTCGGCGCTCGCCGATGCGCGAGGCGTTTTGGTGGTGCCGCACGGCTCCAGCGTGTACAGCTATCATTTTGCGATCACCCGGCACAACAGCCCCTTTTCAGAATTCCTTATGATGGCGCCCGAAGCCGACAAGGTCATACCGATGTTCGCTCCGCTGTTGCTGGATGAGCCGGTCCCTGTCAACGGGCGAATGAAGGTGCCGGATACTCCGGGCTTCGGCGTGCGTCTGAACCCCGATTGCAAGCTTCATCGGCCTTATCGCCATTCGGAGAAGTAACGGGGTCATTATTCCTGCGGTTGCGCACTGTGCGCTATAATCCGTCCTCAGCAACTGTCAGGGGGTTCGATGTCGCATAGCAACAGACTTTTGAAAATCGCCGCAATTGCCGCTTCGGCAATCATGGCGCCGCTGGGATTGATCCATGCACAAAGCAGCGCGACGGTCCTGAAGGCGGCGGACGCGCAGCCTTTGATCCCGGCAAGCGTGTTCTACCGGGGACAAACGGCAACCACGCAGCTGCGCAACTCCGGAGGCGTGAAATTCGATGACGGGTTCTACGTTCTGGCTGTCCTGGTGGACACGGGCGGTTACTCGACCCAGGTGGCGAGCAAGTATCAGGCGTACTTCATCACCGAGATTCCCATCATGATCGCCGGGCAAAACCTTCCCGCAGGCGCATATGGAGTAGGATTCATCGCGAACGACAAGTTCGTCGTGACCGACCTGGGCGGACACGACGTGTTCAGTGTGGACTCCGCCACAGATGAGGGCCTCAAGCGGCCAGTACCACTGCAGGTGATGACCGATCCGAACGGTGGTTTCCGGCTCTATGCTGGACGCCGCTTTGTGCGGTTCAGCCGTTAGATTCGCGGCGTCTGGTCTTCCCGTGTTGAGCGGCTGGAGTGAGTGTTTCGAAAACAACATGCGATAAAGCCTCACCGTTCGCTGCGCACCGAATAGAGCATTTGCAGCAACTGCGCCCGCGGCAGCTTCTCCTGCGAAATCAACGTCTCCGGTGTGGCAGCCTCTCCAACTCCGGAGATGCCGAACTCGGGCTGGACTTTACCTGCAAAAGCGTCTCCTTCGCCTCCACCTAAAGGATGAGTCTGAATTGCCGCCAAATGGCTTATGGTTATGAAGTTCTTATGCGGATGGACCATGATTTCGTTGATTCCCCGGCATATCTTGCCTTCGCAGCCCATGAACGCCAGTGCGCCGGTTTCGCGTAAAGGCAGGCTTCAACACTGCGCACGGCGGAAGTCCTTTTCTAAATTTGCCGCGATATTTGTGTGCGTTGCGCTGCTTCCTGCCTGGTGCAGGTGCGTGGCCCAGACGACAACCGAGGACGCGCGTTCCTCTGACACGCAAGCGGATAAGCCGCACGAGGGAGGCCAGGCTCCAGCCGATGGCGGCGTCAACACGGGTGGCACGCACGCGGCGGTACTCGACAAGGAACACAGGCCAATCACCGCGGGCGGCTTCGTCAAGGAAGGCCCGGTCATTTTCGAGGACATTGCCCGCCAGGCAGGCTTGACGACGTGGAAGCATGTGATGGGCACGCCGGAAAAGAAGTTCATCATCGAGGCCAATGGTTCAGGCGTGGGCCTGATCGATTACGACAATGATGGCTGGCTGGATATTTATCTTGTCAACGGATCGACGTATGACGCGGTTTCTGGCAAGACGATTCCCCCCAAGGCGGCGCTGTTCCACAACAATCACGACGGGACCTTCACGAATGTGGCGGAAAAGGCAGGCGTCACCAACGACAGATGGGGCGTAGGTGTGGCCGTCGCCGACTATGACAACGACGGCTGGCCGGATATCTACGTTTCAAACTTCGGTAAAAACCGGCTTTACCATAACAATCACGACGGAACGTTTACCGATGTGGGGGAGAAGGCAGGCGTTGCCCTCGGTAACTGGTCGACCGGCGCCACCTGGGGAGACTACGACGGCGATGGAAGACTCGACCTGTTCGTCCCCGGCTACGTTCACTACGATTTGGCGAACCCGCCGGCCTCAGGAGGCAACGGCGTAGCTTATAGCTTTTGTCAGTTCCGCGGCGAAAACGTGATGTGCGGGCCGCGCGGGCTGAAGGGCGAGCCGGATCACCTGTTCCACAATAACGGCGACGGGACTTTTACGGACGTGAGCGAAAAGGCGGGCGTGGCCGACAAAAGCGGCTATTACGGGCTGACCTCGGTCTTCGTCGATGTGGATGGCGACGGAAGGCCTGACCTGCTTGTGGGCGACGACTCCACGCCCAACTACCTCTACCACAACAAGGGCGATGGCACCTTCGAAGACATCAGCTATGCTTCCGGCTTTGCCCTCAATGAAACCGGCCGGGAGACGGCCACGATGGGGATTGCAGTTGGCGACTACCTGAATAACGGTCAGGTCGATTTATTGAACACCACATTCTCCGACGACTACAACCCTCTCTACCGCAACGATGGAGATTCCAACTTTACGGATATCAGCTATCAAATGGGAATCGCCGAACCTACGATACCTTTTTTGGGTTGGGGCACGGCCTTCCTCGATTTTGATAACGATGGATGGAAAGATCTGATCGTTGCCAATGGACACGTCTATCCGGTTGTGGACCGGATGCCGTGGGGAACAACATTCGCGCAGCGTCCGCTGCTGTTTCGCAATATCGCCGGAAAAAACTTCGAACTGATGCCCGCAGTCGAAGGAACCGCGCTGGGCCAGACCTATTCCGGCCGAGGCCTGGCAGTGGGCGACCTGTTCAACGACGGCAAGCTCGATGTGGTCATCAACGTCATGGACGGGGCTCCGGCGTTGCTGCGCAATGTCTCGCCGGACAAGCATCACTGGATCGAGTTCGAGCTTATCGGCGGAGCCAGGAGCCCGCGCGACGCTGTCGGCGCTACCGTTTACCTTACCGCCAACCGGATGCGCCAGCGTGGAGACGTTCTCTCTGGCGGCAGCTATGCTTCGACGAGCGATCCGCGCGTGCACTTTGGACTCGGCGATGCTACCTCCGTGGATGAGATTGAAGTGCATTGGCCGAGTGGCGCGAAAGAACATTTTCAGACGCCTGGGATCGACCGGATCGTGACGCTCACGGAAGGCCAGGGGACGAAGTTCTAGAACACATCGCGAGGAACGTGTCAGCTATTTTCTGGAGAAGAATCTTCCCCATTCATCGCCGGAGGTCGAACACGGTGAAGACCCATCGGATTGCAAGCGGATTGAATCCCGCCGGCCGCACTGCTCCAGCTCTTCGCATTCTCAGCGGCCTTCTGCTGGGGGTGGCCGTGGCCTGCGTACTTCAGGCGTGGCGGGTGGAGCGGGCGTTTGCGACCAGCAATGACACGACTGCCTCGGCGCAGCGAACGGCATATTCTCAGTCGGTCAGCGAGCACTACAATTTCCGATTCGGCGCGGGTAAGCCGTTTCTGCCCTCTAATGCCGAAACCGACACGGGCGAGTTCATCGATCCGAAGAGCTTCCCGACGGCAAAATACTGCGGCCACTGCCACCAGGAGGCGTATGCCGAGTGGCGCCAGACCGCGCATGCAAACTCATTCCGCGCTCCCTGGTACGTGAAGAATGTAAACCTGCTTATGAATGGCAAGGGGATCGAGTTTGCCCGTCACTGCGAAGGCTGCCATAATCCGATTGCGCTGACCTCCGGCGCAATGACCGAGAACTCTTCCGTGAATCGCAAATTCGACCAGGATGGCATAACTTGCTCGGTGTGTCATTCCATTCAGAAGGTGGACACGCGCGGCACAGGCAGTTATGTTTTGGGTCAGCCCGCAGTGATGGTAGATGCCGACGGGAAGCCAATTTATGGCGAGGTCTCCGACAAGGAAATCCTCGCCCATCTCGACCGGCACTCCAAAGCCGTGATGAAGGATTTCTACCGCACCAGCGAATTCTGTTCCGCATGCCACAAGGCCGCCCTGCCAAGGCAGTTGAACGATTACAAGTGGCAGCGCGCTTTCTTTCTCTACGATGAGTGGCAGCTGGCCTCATTCGCCAAACAGTCCCCACTGCCGTTTTACGTCAAAGACCAGGTGTCTACCTGCCAAACCTGCCACATGAAGCCGGAAGCGATCCAGTTGCCGGATTATGGGGCTAACGATGGCAAGCTCGCCTCGCATCGCTGGCTGGGCGCCAACACCGTCCTTTCAAAATATTACGGATACGATGAGCAGATGAATAAGACCATCGCCTTTCTGCGCGATGGGGTCTTGAATGTAGACATCTTCGGAATCGAGCGCAACGGAGGCAAGATGATCGCGCCGCTGGGGAGTGAACCGTTCGACATCGCCGCCGGCGACGCGCTCACCGTCTCCGTGGTGATTCAAAACAAGGGCATCGCCCATAGCCTTGTCCCGGAGCAGCGCGACTTCTACGAGTGCTGGGTCGAGTTCGAGGCCAGGGACGCGGCGGGCCGATCGCTGATGCACTCCGGAGCTTTAGAGGCGGGGGGTGGGCTCGATCCCAAGGCGCATAGCTTTACCAATCGCCTGATCAACGCGCAGGGCGAGTTGAACGACCTCCACCAGGTCTGGAATACCAGGGTGGTAGCGTACAACAACACCATTCAATCGGGCCGTTCCCAGATCGTGCGCTACGAATTTAAATTGCCGGCGGATGCTGCTGGACCGATCACCATTACGGCCAGGGTGAACTATCGCCGCTTCAATCAGCACTTCATCGACTTCGGGATGGGCAAACACTATGAGATGCCGGAGGTTGAGATCGCCGCACGTACCCGAACCCTCGCTTTGGGTTCCAATCCCGTGACAGCGCCCGATCCGGACGATAACAAGGACTGGATGCGATGGAACAACTATGGCATCGCCATGCTCGATGCGCAGCAGTACGCCGCGAGCGAGCTCGCCTTTGAGCGGGTGGCCTCGATGCGGCCAGACTATGCCGACGCATTGACCAACGTGGCCGTCGCAGACATTTCGTGGGAGCGCTACGACGCCGCTCGCGGCAGCCTTGAAAAGGCTCTTCGACTTGCGCCGCACAATGCCCGCGCGCTTTATTACCTGGCGCTGGTCGAACGCACGCAGGGGAACCTCGAGGCTGCCATCAGCGATCTCCGCGAGGTCACGGAGCAGTTCCCCCGATCGCGCGATGCGCACCGCGAACTGGGTTTCTCTCTCTATCAACAGCACAAGTACGACGATGCGCGGACTGAGTACGAGACTCTGCAGTCCATCGATCCCGATGATCTGGCGGCGCACTACATCCTCTCCATCGTCTATCGCCGGCTGGGCATGAAAGAACAAGCTGCCCGGGAAGCGAATGCATTCGCGGACCAGAAGGACGATCCCACCGCCAGCACCTACGCGTTGGAATTCCTGCGCAAGCATCCCGAGGTAACTTCGGAGAGTGTGCCCTGGCACACGCACAGCGACGGGACGGCACATCCCGCCGCGGGTGGAGGGGCGGGGGCTCAATGAGGCTGTGGTGTACAGCTCTTCTCCTGCTCCTGGCATCTTCGAGTGCGGGCTTTGCCTTTTCGCGCAGCCAACGTTTGCGCGGAGCATCGGTCTTTGCCGAAAGCGGTTGCATGCACTGCCACACCATTCGCATGAACGGCGGCCACAAAGGACCTGACCTCTCCGGCGTCGGCAGAAGGCTGACAACGGCCCAGATGCGCCAGCAGATTCTCGAAGGCAGCAAGGTGATGCCGTCGTTCAGAGATGAATTGCAAGATTCGGAGTTGGAGGATTTGCTCGCCTACCTGCGCTCCTGCCGGGACAAAAAGGAGCATTAGCGGCGGATAAGTGCGGTGAGCGTCCGCGAAATGCGGCCAGCCAACAGCTGGAGCGACTCCACAGTAGCTACGCCCATCGCATGGGTGCCCCATCCATTTCGCGCTTTTGCGAAATGGGTGGGAAAGCAAGATGCCCGGGTTCAACGATCCTGGAACCGGCTGAGCTGCACGGTTTGCAGTTTAGACAATTGGCCGCCGGCAGAAATTGACAAGCCGGCCTCGCCGGCGAAGGCAAAAAAGGAATCGGGCGGCTGCCAGGCAAAGTGGCAACCACCCGAAAGTGAAGCTTTGAAAACTGACTCAGAGGACATTCACATCAAGGAGACAATCACAGGGTACTGTGAGCTCCGTTTCGTGTCTTGAGCCAATCGAGTTAGCCCGGAGTCCACCCATGGGTGGAGACTGGGGCCAGGGGACGGTTCAAACTGCTCTGCTCTGGTGTGCTATGCTCCTCTGCATCCCGCATTTTTCATTCACTATGGCAGCGCGCGGTGTCCGCGCCGACTGAACTCTGATTGATGGAACTTCCCTCCTCTCTGATGATCAAGAATCGTTGCAAGTCGATGGTTGGAGCGGAGACAGCTGTCCGGCGCTTGCAATGGCCTTTTGAAGCTGGCGCAGTGGCTGCGCTCCGCAACCTTGTGGGAACCGCCACGCTGCTGAGCTGCGGGCTCTCCGGACTGGCGCTGGAGCCGTCTACTCCGCTGGCGAATTTCGGGCGCCAGACATGGGTGATAGAGAACGGATTGCCGCAAAACACGGTGCAGGCGCTGGTCCAGACCCGGGATGGCTTTGTGTGGCTGGGGACAGAGGTGGGGTTAGTCCGTTTTGACGGCAATGGCTTTGCGGTCTTCGATCTCAATTCCAGCCCGGCCCTGCCGGATAACGACGTTCGCTGTCTGCTGGAGACACGGGACGGCGCACTGTGGATTGGAACCGGCGACGGACTCGCACGCTGGAAGGATGAAACGGTGACGGCGTTTACTTCGCAGGATGGGCTGCCGGCGAACGAGATCCAGGCGCTGACTGAATCTCCGGACGGGGTGCTCCAGGTGCGGACGGCTCAGGGAGCAGCCCGGCTGAACGGAGAACGGTTTGTTGCATCCTCGACACTCGATGCGGTTCCCGGGAGCTTGACGCCTGAAACTGCGTTGCCCGGGTCGGGCTCTGGACTGGCGCAATCCATGCCGGATGGGACAAATGTTCTGGTCAGCAAGAGCGAGCTGACGGTGAAGCGCGGGAGTGTCCCGATTGCGCGGCTAAGGGTTGGCCATGAGCTTTCCGGCACCCGCATTCAGATCTTGTTGGTCGACCGCGAGAAAAGTTTGTGGATCGGTACCAACCGCGGGCTGGCGCGGTGGACAGCGGGCAAGCTGCAACTGCTTCCGGTCACCGATCCGCTGGCCTCAGCGTCGGTGCTGGCGTTGTTGGAAGACCACGAGGGCAATCTCTGGGTAGGGACCGAGACCGGCGGACTTCACATACTTCGCGATCAGCGATTTCGCACCATCGGCGCGCCAGAGGGCCTGTCCATTGACGGCACAACAACCGTGGTGGAGGATGGCGCGGGCACCATTTGGGTGGGGACGAATGGCGGCGGCCTGAACGCCATACAGCGCAGTGGAGACAAGGCAGGCGCCGTGCGCCACTACTCCGCCCGCGATGGCCTTTTGAGCGACGTGATTCTTTCTTTGACTCCCGCCGACAACGGCGACATTTGGGTGGGGACACCAGATGGATTGAATCGGATTGGAGGCGGCTCCATCGCTTCAATCACCTCCGCTGACGGCTTGCCCGACGATTTCATCCGCTCCCTGCTTGCCGATCCCGATGGCTCGCTGTGGATTGGAACGCGGCGCGGGCTTACTCACCTGGCGCCTCGCAACGGCAGCGCAGGCGCAGGGCCCGCGGGCATGCGCATGGAAACTTTTACGCAGGCAAACGGGCTGGCAAACGATCTGGTCGGCGCTATGGCTCGCGACTCTCACGGGGATCTGTGGGTGGCCACATTGGCAGGTCTCTCGCGGCTGCGAGGCGGCAGAATTGTCAATTACACCACAGCGAATGGACTCTCAAGCAACGTGGTCACGGCCCTGCTGCCGCATGGGAACGGCACGCTGCTGATCGGCACCCAGGATAAGGGCTTGGACTTTTGGGATGGGCAGCGATTCTCTCCCGCCACGGTCGATCTCCGCGATCAGACCAACATTCACGGCATTCTGGACGACCACCACGGCTATCTGTGGTTTGCCACCGGCAATGGGATCGCCCGCTGCGATACTCGCGGGGAGGGAATCGGACACCTGCAATGCACCGAATTTGGCACCGCGGATGGGCTGCGGAGCCGGACGACGGCGACCAACAGCCACCCTGCTGCCTGGCGCTCCAAAGACGGCCATCTGTGGTTCGCGTCTCCCAAAGGCCTCATCGAGGTAGACCCGGCCCACTTTCCGGTGAATATTGTTCCTCCTCCGGTCGCAATCGAGCGTTTTGCCGTGGATGATGCGGCGCAATCGCGGTTGCCGGTCGACTCTTTCGCGCGAATTCCAGCCGGTCATGTACATTTCCAGTTCGACTACGCGGGGTTGAGCTTTGTCGCACCGCAGAAGATTCACTACCGCTACATGCTTGAGGGCTTCGATCGCAACTGGACCGACGCCGGCACCCGCCGCTCGGCTTACTACACAAACATTCCACCGGGCAGTTACACCTTTCGCGTACAGGCGGCCAATAACGACGGAGTTTGGAATACCGGGGGCGCCGCGATAGGTTTTGAACTACGGCCCCACTTTTACCAGACCTTGTGGTTTTATTCCCTGCTGGTGCTTGTGGCGGCAGGAACTCTGGCGCTGCTTTTGCGGCAGAGGCTTCGCCGGGCCCAGAGCGAGTTCAGCGCGGTGCTGGACGAGCGCACCCGCATTGCGCGCGAGATACACGACACCCTCGCCCAGGGCTACGTGGGTATCTCCGTGCAGTTGGAGTTGCTGGCGGAACTGCTGCGACGGCACAAAGTGGAGCAGGCGGCGAAGCAGTTGGATTTGACGATGGGGCATGTTCGCGAGGGATTGGCGGACGCGCGGCAATCCATTTGGGCGCTGCGATCGCAGGACTCGGGGGAGACAACATTGCCGGTCCGATTGCGCCGCATGGTGGAAGCCGCGAAGAGTAGCGGCGTGGACGGCCAGTTCAGCATTCATGGCGCCTACAGGCCGCTTCCACCGGGCACGGAACGCGAGATTCTCCGCGTGGCCCAGGAGGCCATTCATAATATGAAGATGCATGCGCTGGCGACCAGCCTGTTTGTGCAGTTGGAATACAGACCGGGTGAGATTGCACTGGAAGTGCGGGACGATGGACAAGGTTTCTCTTCTGAACAGGCACGGGACGCTTTTCTTAAAAGCGATGGATCGGGGCATTTTGGCCTGACCGGAATGCGGGAGCGTGCCGCGCTCATTGGCGGAGTACTGGAAGTGACGAGCGAGCCCGGAGCGGGGACTTCAGTGCGTCTGCGCGCTCCAGCTCTGGGAGAGATGCAAGAGTAGGCGGAGGGCATCGGTGGCCAACGAATCAATTCGCGTGCTGGTTGTTGACGATCACCACGTGGTGCGCCAGGGTCTGGTTGCCCTGTTGAACGTGGTTGAAGGCATTGAAGTGGTGGGCGAAGCAGCTGACGGCGCGGAGGCAATCGCGCAGTTTCGCAAGCACCAGCC
>Ga0181537_10003009_pt1 | contig 14635 bp, 9 predicted proteins | sample PEATcosm2014_Bin_39_FD_119765 | JGI IMG/M metagenome (GOLD analysis project Ga0181537, IMG submission 119765) | Peatland microbial communities from MTU Mesocosm Facility, Houghton, MI, USA - PEATcosm2014_Bin23_10_metaG | ecosystem: Environmental > Terrestrial > Soil > Wetlands > Peat | place... | reverse complement strand
CTCCACTTCTTAAATGCGCAGAGGTGTCTTCAGATGGCATGGAAATCTCTCTGGCAGCTACACAGTGACAAAAATCACCTGCTGGAAAGCCGCACCCATTTGGATGAACAGGTTTTTGCCAAATCACAAAAACACCTTGCGATTTGCGCGCGTTCTTACATGAAATTGACAATAGCGATGATTTAGATTTTGACAATTGGGCGGATTATTTTTTCCAACCCAGTCTTGTGATTTCCAATCAGCGCGCCGCCGCCGTCGCGACCAGTCGCACCGGGCCGAGCAGGCCGGACGGCAGCGGCTGGATGAGGCTCATGTTTTGCGGCGTGAAGCGGTTGCCGAATTGCCGGGTGACTCCGGCGTAGTCGTAGTTCGGCAGTTTGATGCTCGTCATGTAGTTGATGGCGAGGTTGGCGAGTTCGACGCGGATTTTATTTTCGCCGGGCTTGAGCTTGCCGGTCACGTCAAGCGCGTAGGGCGGACACCACAACGAGCCGACGCGCTGGTCGTTGAGGTAAATGACGGCGGCTTCGCGGATCGGTGGATTCAGCGCGGCGCGAAAATGCGGGCCGCCATCCGCGCCTTCGCTTCCCGGCTGCGATGCGGTGGCTTGCCCGAAATCAAAGGACAGGGACAAACCGTCCTGCAACATTTCCGGCTCGACGGCGATGGTCTTTTCATAAGTCGCGACTCCGGAAAAAGTTTTTCCGTCCGGGAGGCTCGTCCAGTCCGCGAGCTTGTCCATTGCCAGCAGCTCGGCATTTGTGCCGAAAGTAACAGTCCATCCGCTGCTCAAGTCAATTGGCGGCGGCACTTCGCCTTGCCAAATTAATTCTTTCGGCGCGGGTAAAGTGCGTTTTGTGAACGCGACAATTGTCGAACCGTAAGGCTCAAGGTTCAAATGAACGGTGGTCGAGCCGGCGGATTTTTCCGCGATGGTCGCGCGGCTGACATCGCCATTCATGGGATTCCAGATTTCCGGCTGCAATCCCGCCACGCGAAATGCCGCGTCCACGCTCTTCGGTTCGTTGCTGGTGTTGGCGACAAAATAAATTTCGCCGTCAACGGTGTGGCGATGCACCGCGCCGATTTCCGGTTGAGCTGGCGACGTCGCCACGTCCGGTGCCAATCTTTTCGCCAGCGCAGCGCCAAGCTGACTTTCGTCCTCGATGAAAATGCCTGGCGCATTCGCGTCCTTGAAAAGCCTCTGTGCGATATTGCGAACGGCTTTGGTGTCCGCGTCGGTTGATTGGAGCGATTCGCTTCGGAAGAATCTGCCCAAAAGCGGCAAATCTCCAAGTAGCGGCACTTTATGTTTCGCGCGCTGCAGATAACCCGGAGCCAAATCCGGCAATCTACGCGTGGCGATGACGATGCCGCCGGCGTTGGCAAATTTTTCAAGCTGCCGCATCGTCGCGAGCGGAATGCGCTCGACATTTGGCAGAACGACGGCGCGATAATGCACGTCGCCGAACGCAATTGTGTCGCCGGAAACTTTTCCGCGCATGGCGAGCATTTGGTCATCAAAGAAATCGAGGTCGCAGCCTGAATCGGTGATTGCTTTCACACTGCCGCTCACTTTTTCTGCCAACGTGGAACTCATGCTGAAATTTTTTCCCAGGTCCGACCATGCGTCGTTGTTCGGAAGATACAACGCAACATCATTGGCGGGCGTCCCCTGTCGCAGAATGTAGCTGACGCGCTGAAGATATTTTGCGATGTCTGGCATCACCATCCACCACGGATTTTTTTCGTCGAAAACCGCCGCCGCATAAAAACTCCAGCCCGGATATGCGACGCCTGCCGCGGTGTAAGGCCAGCCGTGGCAGATGAGCTGGTTGATGCCGCAGAGGAAATGCTGGTCAGCTTCCGCCTTCATGTCCAGCGGTGTCGCGCGGAACACGACCGAGTGCAGCCAGGTGAAAGTTTCGGAAGAAGTCACCGGCTTGCCGAGCAGGTGACTCGCAGAAGCCGCCCAGCGCGTCGCCGAAAAGCTTTTCCACTGGTAGCCTTCGCCCTCCGGCAGATCGCAGTAGGCATAACTGAAAAGTGCCGCCGGCGGCGTGCCGTAAGCCTGGATGCGGAATTTAGTTTTATTCTCGGCGGCCAGTTTCGTGAACGCGCTGATGAAATAATCGTTAAAAATTTCCGTGACCGTTTGTCCCCAGTCCTGGCGGATTTCCAAAGTCTTCGGACCAAAGTCACCGAACAATGCGGGCAGCAGCGGCTTCAAATCATAGCCGCGGCGCTTTTGAAATTCCGCGAGGAAATTCGGCGTCCAGTTTTCGCCGGCAACTTCCAGGCTGTCGCAGAAAATTGAATACGGCGGATTCGGCCCGCACGCTTGGATCGCCGGATCGGCGACCTCCTTGATGAACTTTCCGATCGCGTCCGGGCTGTAATGATCCACGATGTAACCCTCATCGCCGAGCGCCGCGCGTTTCACATAAACCAATCCCGGCAAACCGAGCGTGTAAAACGTCACCTGCGTCGCGCCGCGCAAATCGGACGGCAGCAACGCGGTGCTGCCGCGAATTTCCAGCGGCAGATAAGGACTCCCGCCATCGGGCGCATTCGTCACCGGGCCGAGCAGCGCCGCGATAATTTCGCCATCGTCAGCGCCAACATGCGCCGGCTCTTCAACGCTTGCCTGTCCCGGCGACACGCTGACCGGCGACAATTCGTGCAGCGCGCCGGCGGCTTCGCTGCGAGAAATTTGCGGCCCGCCGTAAGGCCAGCCGCTGCCGAGCGTCAGATTCATCCGCAGGCCAAGCTCCTTCGCCTTTTCCGCCGTGAACCGCAGCGCTTCCAAATGTTCCGGCGACAGAAATCTGTTGTTCGTGACACCCGGCAGTTCGCCATCCAGCGCGAGCGGATACGTCTGCTGGACTTCAAAACCGCCGAAGCCGCCGGCCTTCATGGTTTCCATTTCGCGTTCGAGTTCCGGCTTCGTGACCGCCGTGCCGAACCACCACCAGCGCGCCATGATCCGCGCGTCGTCGGGTGGCTGGACGAAACTGTTTTGCAACTGGCCGATGCCGTCTGCGGCAGACAGCGAATTTGTCGCAAGCAGCCCCGCGATGAAGGCGAACAAGGCGAAGAATTTGAAACGTATTTTCATAATAATTATTTTTGCTGCGGTGAATTGTCGAGAATTTGAATTGTCGTGGACTGGCCGAGATCCGCAGGTGGCGTCCACGAGCGCAATGCCCAGACAATTTTTTTGTCGGGCGTGACTTCGATGGCCTGCACCGGTGCATTGCTCGAACCGAGATTGCCCGGCAAACGTTCAAACCAGTTGTTGATGATCGTGTTTCCATTTGGCAGGCGCGTCGCGGTTTGCGTGTTTGAAAATTTATATCCCGGCGCGTCGGCGGGTGTCCATTGCCAGACGGTTTCACCCTGGCGGTTGATTTCGCGCACAACCTGCGCGCCGCTGGTGGCGGCCAAAATATTTCCGTTGGGCAGTTGCTCGGCCGACCAGCAATTCGACACATTCTGCGACCAAAGCACATTGCCGTTCCAATCATACTCGACGACTTTTCCCAAATCCAGATGCGCGATGAGCAGCGTCCCCGCCGCCGTCAACCGTGCCCGTCGGAACTGGCGGTGGACGGAGTTGGTGTCCTTCGCCGGCAATGTGAACTGGTGTTCGATGTCGCCTGTAGATTTGTTCATGACGATAAATTTCGCGGTGCTTCCGTTTTGAATGAAGAAGACGCTGTTCGTGCCGTAGGGCTGCGCGGTGTGGATTTCCGTGTTCGCGGGCGCATCATAATTCCAGACCGCTTTTTTGTCCTGGGTGATTTCGGTGATGCCAAACTGGTGGGCAAAAAGAATGTGCCCGTTCGGCTTCAGCAACGCGTCGCTGATTTCGCCCCGACCGGGATGCGTGTAGGACCAGACGATCCGTCCGCCGCGCACAATAAACAGCCGCTCGTCGTGCGCCTCGCCCGAATAAACGAAATCGTGCTGCGCCAGACCATTGCCGGGCAGAGTCGCGGGCGCGTAGGAAATGGAATCGGTGTCGGCACAAAAACCGTTCAGCGCGGCTGACGCGCCGAAGGCGACGACAACGGACAGCCGGAATAGTTTCATGGCTTGAAAGTTTTACTCTGAATTATATCAGCGTACAGACACAATTGTCACTCAAAAAATTTTCATCCCGTTCCGTGCGAGCTTCAACTTGATTGTGTCCGGGCGATAAATGCACTTCTTTCCAAACAAAGACGCCGTTTGTGCCATTATCGCTCCTGCCTTGGGAATTTCCGTTGAGCGACAATTCCACGGCACTCGCGTTGGAATAAATTTTCACGTTCGTCACCGCGTTCGTCCGCCCGGTGAAACGGCGGCTCGTGATGTAAAGCACCGGCTCCTCCGACCAGTTGGCCTTGTAAAAATAAAACACGTCCTTTTTGACCGCCCGATCCTGCGTGACGATGCCCTTGTCGTTGACGCCGACCGTGCCGCCTTCATTTTTTTGCGTGGAGGAGAAATCGAACATCGTCCAAATGAAGCTGCCCCACAAATTGGTGTTCACGGCAATCTGCGCGTAGTCAACCTCGTGAACGGCCGCCTGATATTCCTCCGGATGAAACGGGTTGCCGCCCGCGCCGTATTCGCTAAGTGCGGTTCGGTGGCCAATCTCGTGGGCGAACCGGGCAATCGTATCGTCCGGCCCCGGCGTTGCAGGGCGATACCAGCCGGGATAAATATTGTAGCAGGTCCAGTCTGGAATCTGGTTGTATGATTTGTCAAAGTGGTCGGTGGCGGAGACGATCAGGCGCGATGGATCAAGTTCGTGAACCTCCGCTTTCAAACTTTTAAGCATCGTGTCGGGTGACGGCGTCGGCAGATTGCCCAATTCATTGAACAATCCCCAGAACGCAATTGAGGGATGGTTGTAAAGTTGCAAAATCATCTCGCGGGCTTCGAGCTGGCTGCCGGCGGTGAATTCGGGTGTGTCGTTAATCGTCCTGACCAATGAAACATCGTCCCACATCAACAGCCCGCTGTGATCAGCCAGATCGTGCCAAGTTCCGCTCTGGGGATAATGCGCGTTCCGCACGGCGGTCACGCCCATTTCCAAAAGTCAAGTCAGCATCCTGCTGGTGATCTGCCGCCGAAAGCGCCCAGCCTTGGTCGCGGCGATCCTGATGCCGGCTGACGCCGTGAATCGGATACGGCTTGCCGTTCAGCAAAAATCCCTCCTCCTCCTGCGTGATCGCGACCGTGCGCAAGCCAAGCGGCTGAACCATTTCGTCAACCACGTCATTTCCGCGATGGACGCGGACCGTGACGGAATAAAGATACGGATCTTTTCTGCCGTTCCAATGGTGCGGATTGGCAATGTCAAAAACTTCCGTTGACGGAATTGTTTGTCCCGCCGCGATGGTTGCGATTTGCGTGTGCTGCGCGACGACAGTTCCGTCCGCATATTTAATTAGCGTTTCGATTTGCGGAGATTGCTCCGTCGTCTCGCCGTTGGAAATCAACGATTTTATTTCGACGCTGGCGTGCTGGTCGTCCAGCGACTTGATGGTTTCAAAACTCCCGGCGAAGCGAAATCCAGCGGCGTGATGCAGGCCTCGTCGGTCACGATCAATTTCACCGGCCGATAAATTCCGCCGTCCATGTTGAAATCGCCGGAGAGCGGCGGCACGTCCAGCTGGTTCGAGTTGTCAACGCGGACGCGCAATTCATTCGGCCAGCCGAATTTCAGATGCGACGTCAGCTCAAAACAAAAAGCCGCGAACGCGCCGCGATGCTCGCCGATGGATTCGCCGTTGAGATAAATGTCGGCGACAATCGAGGCCGCCTCGAAACGGATGAAGACCCGTTTTCCTTGCCAAGCCGCCGGCACATCGAGCATCCGCGCATACCAGCAGGCTCCGCGAAAGTAGCCGTCCTGGAGCGTGGGATTGCCCTTCACGCCCTTTTGGGTATCGAAATTGTTCCAGATATGCGGAATCGTGACCGCGTCCCAATTTTCGGTTGGCGCCGCGGGATCAACATCCTGCTTGATAAACTTCCAATCCGTCGCGAGATCAACATTCGTCCGCTCGGCTTTAACAGTGCTGGCACAGCACAAATTGAAAGTCAAAACGACCAGAAAAAACGCTGTCGTATTGTGCAGATTCACGGTTTTTTGTTTTGGAACATTGGACAGGTAACGCTTATTTTTTACCAATTTCTTCAGGTGTTCCCAAGCCTGATCACGCGCATTGCGGGCGGCGACGAGCGGCATCACTTCGGCGACGCCGACCAGAAACTGGCCATTTTCCCGACCCAAATCAAATTTAATAAACCTGATTATCGTTCCCCGTGCGATGTGAATGAGACAGAGTCTGGTTCAGGTGTGATTTCAATGGGTTTGTGCCCGGAAGTGTCGCCGATAATTTATTAAATACAACCTACACACTTGAGTAGGTGGTCACTTTAAGATAACCGATACCCATTTTAACACTCGTCAGGGACAGATTTCTTGCTAAAATAGGTTCGTAGATGGTTAACTAACTTGCACCATTTTGGAACAGTTTTGAAAATGCGGGCATCCTTGAAATATTTTTTCTCCGCGCTGTTGTCCGGCGCAATTTTTTTCACCGGTTGCGCCCCGCAACATTACGTCGTCTTTCTCAGCAACGGTCGCCACGTCGTCGCCGCGCAAAAACCGCACTTGGAAGGATTCAATTTCGTGTTTCTGGATTTGAAAGGGCGCACCAATTCGGTCCCGTCCCAATACGTTCGCGCCATCGCGCCCGAACAGTCCGTTTCAACCAACAGCCCGTCGAGATGAAAATTTCTCCGCATATTTGCCGAGCATGTCGGCTTCAAGGTTCACCGCATCGCCATTTTTTTTTCCGCGCAGCGAGGTGACTTTCAAAGTATGCGGAATGATCCAGACGCAAAAACTTTTTTTACCAACGCCCGCGACCGTCAGGCTGATGCCGTCAATCGCAATTGAGCCTTTTTCAATGACATAACGCATCACGTTTGCCGGCGCGGAAATTTCAAGGACATGATCCGCGCCGGATTTTTCCCAGCGCGCAATTTTTCCGTTGCCGTCAATGTGGCCGGTCACGAAATGTCCGCCGAACTCGCCGCCCGCGCGCAACGGCCTTTCCAGGTTCACGAGCGAACCGATTTTGAGAAATTGAAAATTTGTCCGCTTCCATGTCTCCGCAAGCAGGTCGAATTGAACCAGCTTGAATTTTCTGCGCCCGGAAATTTTGGCCGCCGTCAGGCAGCAGCCGTTCACCGCCAGGCTGCCACCGGTTTTCAGGCCGCGCGCGCAATTTTCCGCGCGAACCGTCAGCGCGATGGATTTTTTGCCGTGCGCAATTTTTTCAACCGTCCCGGTTTCTTCGACAATGCCTGTGAACATTTTAGTTGGAGTTCAAGCTTTAGCTTGCTTCAGTTTCGCATTGGCCGTCGGGAAAACAAGCTAAAGCTTGGACTCCAGCCGCGCTGTCAGCAATAAATCCAGCCCGAGTTTGCGCCACTCAACGTCGTGCAACTGGATGGCCTCACTCAAATTTTTCACGCCATCGCCGGCGACCGCCTTGCGCGCGTCGCGACCGCCCAGAATTTTTGGCGCGTAAAAAAACGCGATGCGCTGGGCAAATCCGCCGAGCAGAAACGAAGCGTTCGCTTCGCCGCCGCCTTCGACGAGCAGGCCCGTCACGTTTTCAGAACCGAGCTTTTTCAACAGCCAGCGCAAATCCAGTTTTGAATTTTGGATTTTGGATTTTGAATTGGCTGCCGGCGCAATCACGACCCTCACTTTTTTTGCCAGCGCCGCGACGCGCTTTTTTGGCGCATTTTTTGAAACGACAATTGTTGTCAGCACCGCAAATTCATCGCGGACAACTTTTGCCGATAATGGCGTGCGCGCCAGTGAATCCAAAACAATCCGTCGAGGCGATTTCCGGCTTTGGACTTTGGACTTTGGACTTTGGACAGGTCGAAATGTCAGGCTCGGATTGTCCGCCAGAATCGTGTTGATGCCGACGAGGATCGCGTCGCAGCCCATCCGTAATTTCATTCCGAACGCGCGGGCTTTTTCGCCCGTGATCCATTTTGATTCGCCACCGGCCGTCGCAATTTTTCCGTCCAGAGTCATCGCCGCCTTCACCGTGACAAATGGCGTGCGGTGAACGATCCAATGATTGAACGCTTCATTTAATTTCGCGCATTCGTCAGCCAAAATTCCACGGACGATTTTCTTTCCCGCGCGCCGCAAAATTTCAAAACCGTTGCCAGCGTGTTTCGGATTTGGATCAGTCGCGCCGGCAACAATTTTTTTTATTGCCGCCGCGATAATTGCGTTCGTGCAAGGCGGCGTGCGGCCGTGTGTGCTGCACGGTTCGAGCGTGACGTAAAGCGTCGCGCCGTGAGCATTGTGTCCAAGCCTTTGGGCGTCGCGGAGCGCCTCGATTTCCGCGTGCGGCAAACCGGCGCGCCGATGCCAGCCGCGCCCGATGATTTGGCCGCCTTTCACGAGCACCGCGCCGACCATCGGGTTTGGCGAAGTGGCGCCATGGCCGCGTTTTGCCAGATGCAACGCCATGCGCATGAACTTCAAATCATCTTTCAACCTGTTTTTGGCAAATTGTTCGGAAGGGAGTTTCACTTTGCAGGTGATGGATTTAGCCGCCGGATCAGAAAATATTCGTTGAACGGCTTGTCGTCGGTGACTTGTATTTCCGGATCCGAATTGAGCAAGGTTGGGATCGAGTATTCGTTGGTCAAGACTTGATTGAGATAAGCCGCGGCATCTTTGGAATCATTCCATTCAACCAGGTCTTTTTTGGCGGATTCGGGCATCCGGGCGGTCAACTGCTCTGCGTCAAGCTGTTCAATGGGTTCCATTGACGCCAGCAAATGGATGCCCCAACCGTTAATGGATGGGAAGCCGCGCACATATGGGAATGATTCATAAATCGAGCGAAAGACAGCTTGTGCCGTGACCATTTCGTTGTCGCCGGGAAACCACATTTGGACGATGCCGCCGGGTTTCAAGTGCTGCTTGGCCAGGTCGTAAAATTCCTTGGAAAAAAGCAGGCTCGAACCCGCCGCCTGCACCGGCGGCGGCGGGTCAACGACGATGATGTCGAATTTTTTGTCCGTGCGCTTGAGAAAACGCCGTCCATCGTCGGTGATCATGTGACCGTTCGGGTCGTTGATGGCGCGGGCGGCGTCTGCGTGGAAAAAACCGAAATCTTTTGTCACGCTGGGCACCAGTTCCACCACGGTGGTGTCAATGTTCCAGCTCAAGGCTGAGCGATAGGTGGTTCCCATTCCGAAACAAATGACCAGCGCCGATTGAGGCGGGCTTTTATGGAAGGCCATGGGCAGATGCACCATGAATTTTGTGATGGGCGTCAACACCGTCATTCCAATGCCGTTGACCAGAAGCCATTTTTGATTTTTGCCAAAGGCAGTGACGGATGCCGCGTAATCCCGTCGGATTGTCGTGTTCGTTTCAGTCTTCAACATGAGGCTGTCAAAATCTTCGGCGAAAAATGAAGTCCAAATCAAGGCGACGCAAATCACCCCTCCAAACGCCAGCCTCCGCGGTCGAGGCAAGGATTTGCCCAGCGCGAGCCAGAAAATAAAAAACGGCACGCTCAACAAAACCAGCGCATGGCGTTCGTTAAAGACCGGCAGCAAAAAATAACACGCAAACAGCGGCCCAAAAATACAGCCCAGCACATTGATCGCATAAGCCCTGCCGGCGCGCATCGGTTGCCCGGCGGCATAGCCGTCAATCAGGCCCGGAGTCAGATATCCCAGCAAGGCGCACAACGGGCAAATGCTGCCAAGCAATATGAACACGCTCGCCACGTCTGGAGTTCCCGCGTAGAAATCCTGCGCCACAAATTTCGGATTGTTCGCCAGCACCGGCAAGAAGGCGGTCAGGGCCAGACCGGACATCAAATTTTCGATGGAAATAACACGGTTCTTCCGAAGGTTGCGGCGATACACCCACGAACCGAAAAAAGTCGCGCCCAAATAAGCAAATACAATCATGGCGAAGGAATACACCTGCGTCTTGAGCACCGGCGTGAAGGCGCGCGACCAAACCACTTCCATGGCCATGGCGGAGAAGCCCGTCGAAAAAAGAATCGCCTTTGTCATCCTTTCGCCGCGAACCTGCAGCTGCAAAAATTCAGCAGGCGCGGCTTCTGTTTTTTCACGCAAATCGCCGGCGGAACGATGCGCCAATCCCAGGCAAGCGGCGACAAAGGCGATGGTGAAATTTCCCGCAGCCGCCAGCCATAGCGTGTGCCGGAACCCCAGAAGCTCGATCCAGACCACCGCCGTAAAAAATGTTCCGCACATGGCGCCCAGCACGTTCGCGATATACAAAAAACTGAAACTTTCCGTGTTGTTGCAATCCCGTTCCCGCACAAATGCCATCATCAACGGAAACGTCGCGCCCATGCAAACGCACCACGGCAGGATGGACGCCGCCAGCACCAGCGCCGAACGCGAAAGATACCCGAACGAATCCGTCTCGCCGCTCGCCAGCAAAAGCCGTTCGCCGACGGAAAATAATTTTGGCACCGCAAACGCGCCAAGCCCGATCAGGAATTCCGCGCCCGCATAAAAATGGACGGCGGAAGGCCCCGTCGTTCTGGCGAACGCCGCGATGAACCGTCCGCCCGCCCACGAACCCAGCGCCAGCCCCAGCATGAAAACCGACAGCACCACCGACAGCACCGGCGTGATGATTCCAAACGATGCAAACGCCATGCGCGTCCAGACCACCTGATAAACGAGGCTGCTGCAACCGGACAAAAAAAATAAAAAAAATAAAACCCGCCGCGTGAATCGGTTCATGCGTCCGACTATTTATCCGTTGAACCCGCTTTGGACAAGTTTCAAAATCCGCCCGCATCGGCCAGCCGGAGTGGAGAGAAAAACCAGTCCGCAACGGGAAATCATTCTGGCAGCTTTGTTTTGGAGGCGGTCCGCATTTGGTATTTTGGAAGGCGTCGTCCTCATTTTTTAGAAGAAAAAGCTGGAAAATCCGCTCCGGCTTGGGCAAGCTTCGCGTTCCTTTATGCGGAGAAAAAAATCATTTTATTACGTCGCAATCCCGTTCGCCGCGATGTTTTTCGCGGCAAATGCCTTTGCGGGAGATGCGGACATCAACCTGCCGTCGTTGCAGGATGTTTCATTTTATCAGGGCACGGTGAGCAGCCACGGGATTTTGTATCTTGGGCTGGTTATCTGTGCCGTCGGCGTGGCGTTTGGCCTGTTGCAATACAAGCAGACCCGCGCGCTTCCCGTCCACAAAAGCATGGGCGACGTCTCCAACATCATCTGGGAAACGTGCAAGACATATCTGCTGCAACAGGGAAAATTCCTAGCCGCGCTCTGGATCCTCATCGCGTTCTGCATGGTTTATTATTTCTGGGAATTGCAGGGCAAGACCGCCGGCGCGGTCGCGGTGATTCTGGCCAGTTCAATTCTTGGAATTCTCGGCAGCTACGGTGTCGCGTGGTTTGGCATCCGCATCAACACGACGGCCAATTCGCGCGCCGCGTTCTCGGCGCTTCGGGGTGACGCGCTCAAGACGCTTTCCATTCCGCTGCAAGCAGGCATGAGCATCGGGCTGCTGCTTGTCTGCGTCGAACTGTTCTGCATGATTTGCATCCTGCTGTTCATCCCGCGCGAACTCGCCGGACCGTGCTTCATCGGCTTCGCCATCGGCGAATCGCTCGGCGCGAGCGCGCTTCGCATCGGCGGCGGCATCTTCACGAAAATCGCCGACATCGGCAGCGACCTGATGAAAATTGTTTTCAACCTGCCGGAAGACGATCCGAAAAATCCCGGCGTCATCGCCGATTGCACCGGCGACAACGCGGGCGATTCCGTCGGCCCGACCGCTGACGGCTTTGAAACTTACGGCGTCACCAGCGTCGCGCTCATTGCGTTTCTCGCGCTGGCGCTCGTCGCATCGCCGATTCTTTGCGGCAAGCTCATCATCTGGCTTTTTGCAATTCAGGGCCTGATGGTTCTCGCGTCGCTCGGCTCGTTTTACATCAACAAAATTGTCAGCAACGCGCGCTACGCCGGCAAAAAAGATTTCAACTGGGAATCGCCGCTCACCGATCTGGTCTGGATCACGTCCGTCATTTCCATCATCGTCACTTTCGTTGCGACCAAATTATTGCTCGGCGATTTCACCAGCGCGGCGGGCGCGCCGCTGCCAAATCTCTGGTGGACGCTGGCCTCCATCATTTCGTGCGGGATTCTGGCGGGCGCTCTCATCATGGAATTCACAAAAATTTTCGTCAGCACCAGTTCCCGCCACGTCCGCGAAGTCACCACCGCGTCCGACCAGGGCGGCGCGTCGCTCAACATTTTGTCCGGCCTCGTCGCCGGAAATTTCTCCGCTTTCTGGATGGGCCTTGTGATTCTGGCGCTGATGTTCACGGCATATTTATTTTCTCAAAACGCCGATTTACTCGCGCTCATGCCGCCGCAATTCAGCTTCGCCGCGCCGATTTTCGCCTTCGGCCTCGTCGCGTTCGGTTTTCTTGCGATGGCTCCGGTGATCATCGCCGTGGATAGTTTTGGTCCGGTGACCGACAACGCGCAGTCCGTTTATGAATTGAGCCGCATCGAGTCGCATCCGAACGTCAGCGCGGAAATCGAAAAAGATTTCGGCTTCAAACCGAATTTCGCCGATGCCAAGCTCGAACTCGAAAAAGGCGACGGCGCGGGCAACACGTTCAAGGCGACCGCCAAGCCAGTTTTGATCGGCACCGCCGTTGTCGGTGCGACCACGATGATTTTTGGAATTATCATGCTGCTCGAAAATGTTTTTGGCGACGCGATCAGGCATTTGAGCCTCGTGCAGCCGCAGGTCATTTTCGGACTGCTCATGGGCGGCGCGGTGATTTACTGGTTCACCGGCGCAAGCACGCAGGCCGTCGTCACCGGAGCGTATCGCGCGGTCGTGTTCATCAAGGAAAATCTCAACCTCGACAAGCACACCGCGTCCCTCGACGACAGCAAAAAGGTCGTCGAAATTTGCACCGTCTATGCGCAAAAGGGCATGGTCAATATTTTCATCGTCGTTTTTTCCTTCGCGCTCGGGCTGCCGTTTTTCAATCCGTATTTCTTCATCGGCTATTTGGTCGGCATCGCGTTTTTCGGATTATTCCAGGCCATTTTCATGGCGAACGCCGGCGGCGCGTGGGACAACGCCAAGAAAATCGTCGAAGTTGATTTGAAGCAAAAAGGCACGCCGCTCCACGCCGCGACCGTCGTCGGCGACACCGTCGGCGATCCGTTCAAGGACACCAGCTCCGTCGCGATGAACCCGATCATCAAATTCACAACGCTCTTCGGACTGCTCGCGGTGGAAATCGCCGTCAGCATGACCTTGAGCCACCAGGAAGCGCTCAAGACGAATCCCGGCGCGATAAATTGGAATACGTGGGTAGGCGCGCTCTTTTTTGTCGTCGGGCTGATTTTTGTCTATCGCTCGTTTTACTGCATGAGAATTCCCGCGGACAAAACGTCCGGTAAATAAAAACTCGAAAATCTTCGTCCAAGCTCGCAGACTGAAATTATGTCTGTGATTCAGCGTCCCATCCAGGTCGGCTGGCAACTGCGCGTCTTTTTCACCGAGGACGTTTTTGCCCCGGCCAATCTGACTTTACAAACCGCGCTGGCCGACAACGCTCCACGCAAAGCGCTAGCCGTTCTCGACCAGTCGCTCGCGCAAGCGCAACCGAATCTGGCGGGGCAGATCGAAATTTATTTTTCCGTGCATGCCGGCATGCTGCAACTCGTCTGCCCGCCGCTCGTCATCGAAGGTGGTGAACGCGCGAAAAATTCCTACGTCCACGTTTCAGAAATCCATTCGCTCATTGACCGGCATCACGTTGATCGGCACTCGTATTTGATTGCCATCGGCGGCGGCGCGCTGCTCGACGTGGCCGGGGTTGCCGCCGCAACCGCGCATCGCGGCATCCGGCACGTCCGCATTCCGACAACGACCTTGTCGCAGGCCGATTCCGGCGTCGGCGTGAAAAACGGCATCAACGCCTTCGGCAAAAAAAATTTCATCGGCACGTTTGCGCCGCCGTACGCCGTCATCAACGATTTCAACCTGCTTGCCACGCTCGAAGATCGCGACAAATGCGCCGGTTATGTCGAAGCTGTCAAGGTCGCCTGCATCCGCGACGCGGATTTTTTTGACGAGATTGAACGCGACGCGGAAAAATTAATTTCGTTCGAGCCGGCGGCGATGGAAAAATTGATCCGCCGCTGCGCCGAACTTCATCTGGATCACATCGCCACGAGCGGCGACCCGTTTGAGACCGGCTCCGCGCGCCCGCTCGATTTCGGCCATTGGTCGGCCCACAAACTGGAGCAGCTTTCCAATTTTCAAATCACTCACGGCGAGGCCGTCGCCATCGGCATCGCGCTCGACGTGATTTATTCGCAAGAAATCGGATTGCTCGATGCCAAATCCGCCGGGCGCATTTTGAAAATACTCGAACAGCTTGGCTTCAATTTGTTCGCGAACGAATTGCTGAACGTCGGCTCGGATGGAAATCTGCAGATTCTCGGCGGCCTGAACGAATTCCGCGAACATCTCGGCGGCGAGCTG
>Ga0181537_10003008_pt1 | contig 14639 bp, 17 predicted proteins | sample PEATcosm2014_Bin_39_FD_119765 | JGI IMG/M metagenome (GOLD analysis project Ga0181537, IMG submission 119765) | Peatland microbial communities from MTU Mesocosm Facility, Houghton, MI, USA - PEATcosm2014_Bin23_10_metaG | ecosystem: Environmental > Terrestrial > Soil > Wetlands > Peat | place... | reverse complement strand
TTGGTGCAACAGTTGGGGGTAAATCCAGAGGAGACCTATCACTGGCGAACCCACCAGGGCGCCGAATTGGACCTACTCGTCGTGCGTGGAGGGCTGAGGCTGGGCTTCGAGGTCAAGCGCACGGTCGCTCCGACGCTGACACCATCGATGCGCTCGGCGATGCATGATCTGAAACTTAAATCGCTGACCGTCGTCCATGCCGGCGACCAGACGTTTCCACTTTCCAAACAGGTCCAGGCGGTTGCCTTTCGCGACGTATTGAATGCAATCAGGCCGCTGCATTAGATATCCTATGTTTTGCCGGTACAAAGCGACGAGATAGTGCAACGTGAGGAGAGTTCGAAGAAATGATCCTCTATTCGGTCTGTGGCTCCATGTCTAGAGGAATTGAGTTTGCATGTGCCCTAATCGGACTGCCGCGCCACGACCTTGATGTTCGATTTCCTGCCGCGTTTTGATGCAGCGACATACTAGGTGTCGGCTGCAACGGAAATGCAGCTCGAATCAGCAGGGTGACTACGTCAGCGTCCATGGTTGCTAAATGCTACTTGGGATGCGATGTCGGTTTGAACACGACTTGCAGCTCATCGCAGGCAGCACGGCCGCCAGAAAGCCGTTACCCCTTTCGGCATCCATCGCCATCCATCGCCATCCATCGCCCCCAAGCGGAATCTTTTGGCGGTAGATCTGACGGTAAGTTCGTTGTACGCTTAGGAAAAGACTGGCAGTTTCATGCGCTTATGAGTGCCGGAGACAATTGAGTGGGAGTGACCAGACCAAGGCGCTTCTCCAGCATGGCATGTATCTCCGAGGTAGAACACGGGAGAAATGGGGGCAAAACTGGCAATAACTCGATTCGAGCCTGCGCAAACTGTCCTCAGCCGCCGGGGCACCTGCAGGTAGGAGCGAGCGGCCGTTATCGGGGAATGCGCCACCGCCATTATCGGCCAAGCCGTCATCTAAATTAGCGAGATCGTCGCCAAAAAGGCTGCAGTTGCGTTGTGCGGCAGACTGCTGCGACGATGCTGGCGATATGTCCCTTGCCCCAGAACAAATAGCGAGCAACTCCAATGTATTTCGGAATGGTGATTGCCTCAATGCTGATCTTCCCGATGGCGTCGATCGGGCTTGAGGCTTTCGTCCAAAACCACGGTGCGCTCGATGTTGCCATAGTCGGCAAGTGGTTCGTGTTCTGGGCTGTCGGAGTGAGATTGTTCATAGCGGGCCTTCGTCAGATTGTGCAGCCACGCTACACCGCGGAAACTATCCTGGGAGTGAAGGATCCCGACGCCACGTTGATCGTCAGAGAGCTGGGTTTTGCAAATACTGCGATCGGCAGTGCCGGCCTGGGAAGCATATATCTCGCTGGCTGGGTTTGCCGGTCGCAGTAATCGGAGCGATCTTTTACGCCCTTGCTGGAATAAACCATGTGACGCACAGAAGCAGAAACACTCTCCAAAACGTGGCGATGACCTCGGACTTCTTCGCGGCCACGGTACTGCTGATCTTCTGCGTGTTCACGACAGCAAAATGGTTGACGTAAATGTTAGTCCACGCGAGCGCCGTGCGGGTGTCATCTTTTCGCTTCCGCATCGCTGCCGTCGGAATATTTGCTCAACGGGGAAAGAATCGGCCTAACCGGCTCGGTAGTACGATCTGCCGCATGTTACGAACAGAAGGCACGCGATTGATAAGACACCGGTCCGGAGGCGATGAGAAGGTTCTGTCCGAGGCGGACGCCTTCGTCCTCACGCATGCCATCGCCGGCGTGCTGCGTGGCTTCGTCGCCTCGGCGGCGTCGCGGGTGCTCGTAAAGGATATCGAGGCGTCGTTGACCCGGCTCGTGGTTGAATTCGTGGATCGCCCCCTCAGCTAGACATCAATCCCGCACAAGGTTGCAAGTTCATCTCTTTGACGCAACGACTGGCTCACCAAGCTTGTCGGCAAGCCATAGCTTGATCAGCGACTGCCGCGTCACCCCAAGTCGACGCGCTAAGCGTGACGTGCGTGTGGGCCGGGATATGCAGCTCGGATTGCACCAGTGCGACGATTTCGGAACAGGGTGCCGTTCGGTCCACGTCCATATAAACCATCGATTTGACAGTTCCCCTGAACACTGTACACTTTGTGTGTACACGGTGGAACTATTTATGAAACACGTAGGCATCAGGCAGGCAAGACAAAACCTACCTGATTTAATTGATCGGGCAGAGGCCGGCGAAGAGGTCATCATCACCCGGCAGGGACGGCCTGTTGCCAAACTTGTTGCGGCTCCTAGAGAGCCGATGCCGTTGCCTTCGCTCGTAGATTTCAGGGCCAGGGTTGCTCGATCCGGTACTCCCGCCGTGCAGCTAATTCGTGATGAACGCGACGCCCAGTGAAGGCGTCTATGTGGATACCAGCGTTCTCGGTGCGTACTACTGTCCCGAGGCGCTGAGTGAAAAGGCGGAGCACGCTCTGCGCAAGGTTCCGGGGCCTGTCATCAGCGGCCTGAGCGACGTTGAGTTTTGTTCGCTGATCTCGAGGAAGCGCCAGCTAAGAGAACTGGGCGAACGTCAGGCGAACGAAATTCTCGCGCTATTCGATTCGCACGTGGCGCAGGGCTTTTATCGTCGCGTCTCCCTGTCGACCGGACATTTCCTCAAGGCGCGCCAGCTTGTTTCGGATGCCGACAACGGCCTGCGGACGCTGGACGCGCTGCATTTGGCGGCGGCGGTTACGGAGTCTTTGACGATGCTGACGGCCGACCGCAACCTCGCAAAAATCGCCAAGAGAGTCAAAGCGGGCGTCATTTTCCTAAAGTGAGGAGATTCGAACTCGTTAGGTCCCTCCCGGCCAATAGCGGCCGAAATACTTCGACCCTTTCGCCGTCTATCGGCATCAATCGCGTTCGAGCGGAAATTTTTGACGGCGGATCTGACGGTAAATGTAATTAAGACCGATGTCGTCGTAAAGCGCCGTCATTCGTAATGATATCGACAGGCGATGATCGCGAGGTCATTGCCTTCCACGGTGTAAAGGAATCGATGCGTATCGTCGATACGTCTCGACCAAAACCCAGACAGGTTCTCTCGAAGTGCTTCAGGCTTCCCGATGCCCTCGAATGGGTGCCGCATCGCGTCCTGAATCAGGGCATTGATCCGCTTCAGTGTCTTCCGGTCCTGACTCTGCCAATGGAGACAATCCTCCCAGGCGGCCACTGTCCAAATCAGTCGCTTAATCGTCAACCAGCGGCCTCGCCTTTGTCTTGCCCTTGCGCAACTGTTGAATGGATTTTTCGAGGTGCGCGGCATTCGCCGGGGTCTTCAGCAAATGCACTGTCTCCATCCAGCTATTGAAGGTATCGAGGGACATCAGCACGGCATCCGGTGCGTCGCGGCGCGAGATGACGGCAACGTCCGCATCCTCCACGACTTGATCGATGACTTTCTTGAGGCTGCTCCGGGCATCGGAGAATGTAATGATGCGCATAGATGGAAATTTCCTAACGTCGCTACTTGTACAAATTACGGTACAAGTGTAAACTACCGTGCCTTCCTGCGCAAAGCGGAATTGTGTCCGCGCGGCGATGGCGGGCGGCCATTGGTACCCGCGACGTACACGTCAGCGTTATGCGATTGATATATATACGGATACAACCCTTGAGTGGGAGTGAGAAGGTCGCCGGCCTAGTTTGTCAGCTATTTCAACGGTTAGAGAACAGAGAAAGTGGGGGCAAAACTGGCAAAAACTTGGCTTCTTTGCTTAATCAAACGCGCCGATTCATGGGCGCTCGCAGGTCCGGCGGGCCACTTCATTGACGATGTAGCCACTAGTGGCTACAATACTGCATATGAAAACGGTCGGCGTCCGCGACCTCAAGAACAAACTGAGCGAATACCTTCGCCGCGTGCGGCTGGGAGAGAGCGTCCTGGTCACCGATCGAGGCGAAGTAGTGGCTGAGCTACTGCCACCGGGGCAGGGGCAGGGCAATCCTTCGGTACCGGCGGGCCTGCAGGCGCTTGCGAGACGGGGCCTCCTGACCTTAGGCGCGCCGGCTGGAACGGGCCTCTATCCCGCGCTGGTGCGCAAGCGGAGCGAACGTCGGCGGAGCGTCGCCCAATTTCTCGATGAGGAGCGCGGCGCCCGGTGAATCTCTACGCGGAGTCGAGTGCGGTGCTGGCATGGCTCTTTGACGAGCCGACAGCACCCGCGGTGCGACGGCTGCTCGACGAGGCCGAGGTCATCGTCGCGTCCGACCTGACCCTGATCGAATGTGATCGCGTATTGCTGCGGACGGTCGCGCTCAAGGAAATGACGGAGGCCGAAGCCGCTGACCGCCGGGCTCACCTCATCGCGGCTGCAGCTCATTGGCAGGTGTTACGAATTGCGGGAGAGATTGTCGATCGCGCGCGTCAACCGTTTCCCGGCGACCCGATTCGGACACTGGATGCCATTCACCTCGCATCGCTCCTCGTTGCGCGTTCCGCGGTGGTCGGCCTCCGACTGCTGAGTCTCGACGATCGCGTGCGCCAAGCCGCGAAAGGGCTCGGTGTCGCCGCGGAGCCTGCCTGAACATGGTTGTCATGCACCGTCGAGCGGAATCGACGTCGAACGGCGTGGCATGACGGTAGCAGTGAGCGCATTTGTGCTTCGGCATTTATTGGTTTCAAGCGAGATCTTTCGATGGTGAATCTGACGGTAAAATTGAGTATAAGTGCCTTGCTGTGCAATCGGCCTGCACGTCTGCTTCGCCGCAAAAAATTGAGGATGCCCAGATGCAAACAAATACCCACGAAATAGCAGATCGCGTCTACCGCCTCTCTACCTGCGTGCCCGACGCGGCACCGGGTGGCTTCACATTCAATCAGTTTCTTATCGACGCCGACGAGCCGCTGCTTTTCCATACCGGTCCGCGGCGCATGTTTCCGCTCGTCTCACAGGCGGTGGCTCGCGTCGTTCCCCTCGCGCGGCTCCGGTGGATCGCCTTCGGGCATGTGGAATCGGATGAGTGCGGGGCGATGAATGAATTCCTGGCCGCCGCGCCGCGCGCCGAGGTTGCGCATGGCGCACTCGGTTGCATGGTTTCGCTTGACGATTTGTGCGACCGACCGCCGCGCAAACTGGCTGATGGCGAGGTCCTTGATCTCGGCGGCAAGCGCGTTCGGCACATCGATACTCCGCACGTTCCGCACAACTGGGAAGCGCGGATTCTGTTCGAGGAAACGACCAAAACCCTCTTCTGCGGCGACCTATTCACCCACACCGGCGATGGCCCTGCACTTACCAACGGCGACATCGTGGGGCCTGCGCTCGCTGCCGAAGAAATCTTCCATTCCACAGCGCTTTCGGCCGCTACCGGCAAGACGATTCGCCGGCTTGCAGCACTCGAACCGCAGATGCTGGCGCTCATGCACGGCTCATCGACACGGGTCCGCTGCGGCGAATCCCTGCTCGGACTCGCCGACGCGTATGACTTGATGATCAAGCAGGGCTAGGGAAGCGAACTCTTGACATGAGCGTAAGTATTAGCTTACCGTAAGTCATGGCTAACATACTATCCGCTCGCGCGAGCTTATCTGCTCTCGGTGACTCGACGCGACGCGAGATCTTTGAGCGCATTGCTGAGAGACCCAGGGCGGTAGGTGATCTCGCGCGCGGCTTACCGGTAAGCCGTCCGGCCGTGTCGCAACACCTGAAGGTGTTGAAGGAAGCCGGTCTGGTTCGAGAAGTCGCTGAAGGAACGCGGCGCATCTACCACATCGATCCTCGGGGAGTAGGCGCCATGCGTGATTGGCTGGACAAGCATTGGCGCGGCGCACTCGCCGCGTTTCAGAAGTTTGCTGACGCAGAAGGTGAAAAGGAGCAGGAGTAGTCCCTATGAGCATCGCTCCCGTGAAATGCAGTGTTGATGTGAAGGCTTCATCTGTACGAGCATTTGAGCTTTTTACCCAAAACATGGGCGCGTGGTGGCCTCGCGGCAAGACCCCGGCAGGCAGCCCGCACGCCGCACTGGTCATTGAGCCGTGGAAAGCCGGACGGTGGTTTGAACGGGACGCGGATGGCCATGAGACTCAGTGGGGCAAGGTTCTTGCCTGGGAGCCGCCGCGCCGCCTGCTACTTGGCTGGCAGCTCAACCACGCTTTCCGCTACGACCCTGATCTGCTGATGGAAGTGGAAATTCTCTTCGAGGAAATCGCCGGCGGCGGAACTCGGGTGAGCCTCGAACATCGGAATCTGGAGCTGCTGGGAGCCGAAGCCGAGGCATTCGCCGGAAAGGTCCGCTCGGGCTGGCCGGAGAGAATGGAGAACTTCGCACAGTACGCGGCCAACCAGCCCTGAGGTACGCATGATGTCATCCTTCGTCGTCCACACCATACCCGGCAGTCCCGCTGCTCGCGCTATGCAGGCCGAGCCGCCGCTCTAACATCGATCGGGTTTTATACTATTCAGCTCGACCTCCGCGAACAAATCCATCATGAGGACGTCATCACGGCGACTCCGACGAGCGAGCCCTATGCATTGTTGCCGCTGCGATTGTGGATCGATGTAGGGCGCCAGGCGCGTGCGAGGCTTCGTGCTGGCAACCTGCCGTGATATGGGACGATGGATGCCCGATGCGGCAGCAGCGCGACAACGAGGTAAGCTAGAAGCGGTATCGATGGCCGATCACGCTGGAGGTCATATGAGAGATCTGGAGCTGCGTGCGTCACTGGATCGGCATTGGGCTGCATCCGACGCCAACGATTTCGAAACGGAACACGACATCTATCTCGAAGATGCGGTGCTGGAATACCCCCAGTCAGGCGAGCGAATCCGCGGCCGGCGCAACATACAGATCACGCGCGCCAATCAGCCGAACAGGAAGCGCTTCGCCGTGCGGCGAATCACTGGCAGCGGCGATCTTTGGATCACCGAGTATATTCTGAGGTATGACGGGAAGCCTTCCTACACCGTGAGCATCATGGAGTTCAAGGACGACAAGGTTGCACGGGAAACACAGTACTTTGCTGATCCTTTCGAGGCCAGTGCGTGGCGCGCTCAATGGGTTGAACGGGACCCGGTCCTATCGGGTGTGGAACCTCAGATCTAGGCGATCGGCCGGTTATCTTAGGTTCCCGGACACCGGTGGCTGGACATACGCCCAGCTCAAGCATGACTCCATGGACCGAACTGGCGGCCTTTGGGTCGGTTGCAGTATCATTTTTGCCCTTTCCACCGTAGGAGACGATTTCATGTCCCTCCGCATCAATGATACCGCCCCGAATTTCACGGCCAACACCACTCAAGGGCCGATCGATTTCCACAAATGGATTGGCGGCAGTTGGGCGATCCTTTTTTCCCATCCCAAGGATTTCACTCCGGTGTGCACCACCGAATTAGGCTACATGGCGAAGATCGAGCCCGAGTTCACCAAGCGCAACGCCAAACTGATCGGCCTGTCGATCGATCCGGTGGACAGCCACGGCAAATGGGCGAAGGACATCGAGGAGACGCAGGGTGCCGCCGTGAAGTATCCGATAATTGGCGACACCGATTTGAACGTGGCGAAACTGTACAACATGCTTCCTGCCGAGGAGCCCGGCACATCCGAGGGCCGGACTGCCGCCACCAATGCCACGGTGCGTTCCGTTTTCATCATCGGGCCCGACAAAAAGATCAAGCTGATGCTGACTTATCCGATGACCACGGGCCGCAATTTCGACGAGATTGTGCGCGTGCTGGACTCATTGCAGCTGACGGCCCGGGAGAACGTCGCCACGCCGGTCAACTGGAAACCGGGAGAGGACGTCATCATCCCAACTTCGGTGTCCGACGATGCGGCCAAGCAAAAGTACCCGCAAGGATTCAAAACGCACAAACCATACCTTCGGACCGTCTCGCAGGTGAAGTGAAGCCGCGGGGCCGATCCAAAGACGCGATGATCAGGGGACGGCTCAGGTACGGAAAGGCCTGGAGCGGGCCGCTATCGAACGTGCTTCTTCGCCAGCACCAGGGCAATGGATTTCTCGGCCCGACTCTGGCGAGTCTCCGCCCGCTTCGCGTCCGCGACCCAGTCGGCGAACTCCTTCCGATGCGAATAGCTCAGAGCGTCGAATGCTGCCGTGGCCGGGGGACAAGATGTCAACGCGCGCTTCAGTTCCGCCGGCACGACGACGACTCGTTCAGAGCGGTCAAGCTCCATGGATATCGATACGAGATCTCCCGCGCCGGCCTTGGCGCCTGCCTGTAACGCCTTGTTGACCGCCATTGCGTGCGTGCCGTCTCCCTGGGGCAGCAGTGAGTTCTGAAACGCGAAGCCATTCATGGTTCCCGTGACCGCGACCCGTGCCTTGCTGCCGAAGGTCTTCTGCACGCTGAACGGAATTTCCAGGAATGTCCAAGCACCCCCCGGGCCGCGTGATGTGAGCCGCGCCTTGAATTTCTTCATATCGTCGCTCCCATGCTATCGTGGTCCAATCTTTCAGCATCCTCCGGAGAGTCCGGGAGCCGCCGACGCGCCGTGATGCGATGTGAATGGACGCTCGCGCAGCATTGGCATAGGCCCTCTGTTACTTCGATTGCGAAAGCCCGCGCGGCCGGCGTCAGTCGGGCAGAGCGACTCCCGAGCCGCCCATTTCCTTTGGCATGTCCTTCATCTTTGGCTTGCCATCGTGGATGTGCAATACGGTTTCCTGATAGTTCACGTGCACACCCGGCTCGAAGGCCAGCTTCGGGATCATCGCAGCGTAGATGTCCACGAGACCCATGGTCGGATGGTCCGTGAACAAATGCCCGCCGCAGTGCTTGCACCACTTGCGGTAGCTAATCGGCGTTTTGTTGTAGGTGCCGATATTGGCGGCACCGTGGGTTACTTTCAGCGCCTCCGGCTTCCACAAGGTAAACGCGTTGACCGGTCCTGCGGACCAGTGGCGGCAGGACTCGCAGTGACAGTACCCCATCGCCTCCGGTTGACCCGACACCTCGAACTTCACCTCGCCGCAAAAGCAACTGCCTGAATAGCTCTGTTCATTGACCATGGTCCGCTCCCGTTGGTTGTTTGGGTGCCGATGCCGCCGCACCCCCTACGATGCGCAAGCGCGGTATTTTTTTTGCCGTTCATCATCCTGGAGTCAGCCCATCTATCCGCGCGTGCCGCCCAAGGTTATAACGACGCATCCCTTGGGACAAGCAAGCTGCGCTTGCCAGTGCCGTGCCGACTCCGATTCTCGCCCGGCCGGATCGCTTGTGCGTACCTGACAGCAACAGATGGCCGCGCTCGTCGAGTCCGCTGAAGACGCGCCGACCAAGAGTCTCGACGGCGTTATTCGCACCTGGAAGCGGTTTTCTCGCGCGGCTCGCGCGCGATGCAGGCTCTATGGCGCGCCGGCGGTTTTGACCGCCTTCAGATGGCCGGGACGAAGTTCGCCGCGCTGCAGCACCACGACCAGCTGGCGCCAATTGTCGATGAAGTGCCGAGCCCGTTCGGGCCCAATGCGGTGCACGATGACGGGATTGAGAGGTCCCTCTAGGGCCTCAAGTTCCCGCTGCGCCAGATCGAGGTACCAGGCGTGCCGGTCGCGTATTTCCACCGCCCCGAATCCGGCAGCCCGCAACGCCTCCGCGCTGTCGGCGAGCGTGGCCATGTTGTAGGCGATGCCTTCGAGGCGGAAGAACTCCATCATTTCGGCCGAATACTCGGCGGAGCCACTGCGAAGCCAGTCGCTCGCAATAAATCGTCCTCCCGGACGCAGCACCCGCAGGGCTTCGGCAAAGATGGCCGCCTTGTCCGGAATCTGCACCAGCGAGTCCTTGGAGAAAACTACATCAAAACCGGCATCGGCAAACGGCAAGGAGCCGCCCCCGACCTTGAGCCCTTGAATCCGGTCAGTCAGTCCGGCGCGCTCGATGCGTGCCTGCATGCGGGCCAGCAGCGTGGGATCGATATCGATGCCGACCACCGAGGCTGCGTGGTAGTCCCGGACCAGAATCTCATCGACGGCGCCCAAACCGCAGCCCACATCGAGCACCGTACAGCCCGCGATGTCGCTTCCTTCGAGCAGGCGCGCTACCTCCGCCGCGCCGCCGGGCGACAGGAATCCCTCGCCCCAGATGATCTGCAGGAGCGCCTGCATGGCGTCGTCGTACTCGCCGGGCTCGCTGCGCTGGCCGACTTTCTGTTCAGCCGGATTCATTTCGCGCCGAGCTCGGTCAGCAGCGCTGTGGCACCGTACACCTTGTCGAGTGCCTCGCGGATGATGGCCGGATGCACGGCGATTGCACGATTGTTCGCGGCATCGAACCAGTAGTGACCGGCGATCGAGTGAATGTTGCCGTCGAACATCAGGCCCACGATCTTGCCGTCGGCATTGATCATCGGGCTTCCGGAATTTCCGCCAACGATGTCGTTATTGGTCGAGATGCAGAACGGCGTTTGCATGTCGAGCCGATCCTTGGCGCTCAGCCAGCTAGCCGGAATCTTGAAGGGCGAAGCGCCGGTCGCACGATCGAAGGCGCGGCCCAGCCGGGTGAATGGTTCGACGGGCGTGCCATTTTCGACCCACCCCTGGACCGTGCCATAGTTGAGGCGCAGCGTAAAAGTGGCATCGGGATAAACGTTGGTGCCATAGGCGGTGAAACGCGCGGCCGCAATTCTTTCCGCCGCTGCCGCGATTGGCGCCTCCACTTCATCGTCGTATCGCTTGCGGATCGCGCGGGCATCGGCATCGATCGCGCGGGCGAGTTCGATCATCGGATCGAGCGAGGCGTCGACCGCCGCCTTGCCCTCTTCCCACAATCGCTTGCGCACAGCCGCATCGTCGAGTTTGGTCTCGGCAATGAGCCGGGTCGCCAACATATCGGGCGATTCCCTCGAGAGCAATCGGCGTATCACCGCGTCATCCGGGCCCAGCCATTCGCGCATGCGCTCCAAAGACGAGGAGAGCGTCAATACTTCGAGTTCCGCATAGACCGGTACCTGTGCATACAGCTCGCGCTGGATGAAAGGAAGCGAGGCGTCGGTAAACTCCCGCAGCCGATCGGTGTTCTGCTTGGCGCGCTCATCTGCCCCGCGCACCAGCAGGCGAGCGTCGCGAAAGAGGCCGCTGTTGAACCCCGCGGCACCTTCCAGGAAGGAGTAGCGCAGATACACGGCCCGCTCGCGGGTGACGGCGGACTCTATCTCGTGCCAGGGATCGGCACCGCCCAGGTGGGCGTTCTCCCGCAGCCTCTGCTCCGCCTCGGACTTGCCGGTCAGCAGCGCGTCGTCATTCAGCGCATCGAGCTCCTTGCGGCGCACCTTGATGGCGTTTTGCAAACTGTTGAGCGGCGCCTGAACGATGCGCGCATTGGCCGGGTTGACGGTGCCGTATTGGATGAAGCGGCCGCGCAGCTCCGAGGCGCGCATCAGGGTGATGGGCAGGGGCATATCCCGGTAGAACTGCAGCTGGGCCCGCGTTTGCAAGCGCGCGGTCGAGCCTGGGTGGCCGGCCACGAACACCAGTTGGTTCGCGGCAGGTCCGTCGAAATCGATTTGCATGTAGTGGGGCGTGGCGGCCGGTTTGCCGTTCTCATAGGCCCGCAACATCGTGAAATCGAGCGACCAGCGGGGAAATTGGAAATTGTCCGGGTCGCCGCCGAATGAGGCGATGTCGCCCTCGGGGGCGAATACCAGCCGTACATCGTCGTAGCGCTTGTACTTGTAAATGAAGTACTGGCCTCCCTGGTACAGCGTCACCACCTGGCAGCGCAGCTTGCCGGACTTTGCCTTGGCGCTTGCTTGTTCGCACGACTGTTCAAGCGCTGTCGAGGATCGTTTGCGCGCCTCGTTGGCGGCCGTATCGCTCATGCCGGCGATGGCCTTGGTAATCACGCCGGTCACGTCCTCGGTGCCGACCAGCACGTCCGCCAGCTGTGCGGGGCAGCGCAGCTCCGCGCTCCGATTCGCCGCGGCGAATCCCAGCTCCACCAGGCTCCGGTCCTTGGACGACAATTCCGCGAGACAGGACTCCGCGCAATGGTGATTGGTGAGTATCAGGCCCTGGGGCGAGACGAAAGAGGCCGTGCAGTTGGTGAGCCGAATAGTCGAGAGGCGCACATGCTCGAGCCAGGCGGGGGTAACGTCCGCACCGTACTGCTGTCTCACCGCGCTCGACGGGAAGTTATCGAAGGTCCACATTCCCTCCTCGGCAAATGCGGGCGGGGCCGCCAGGCAGGCCAGCAGCAGAAATCCACGCATGAAGTCCTCGTTTTCTTGTCTGTCGGCCTTAAGGCGATAGGCGGATTCTACATGAGGAGTCTTCGGCGGATTCCGTTACAATCCATTTTTGAAATCAATGCCATCGAGGCAGGCCGGACCTTTGACCCCGGAAACCAGCCCTAAGCTATAGCGCCGCCGCACCGTTGGTTCTTTACGCGGCAATTTTCGCAGCGCGCTACCTGCGGCGGAGGAGCGCGTGAGTGAGGCAACCTTGAAGCCCTCGCAGGATGTCGACTTCATGCTGCGAGCGCTCGAGCTGGCGCAGCGCGCGGCACTGGGCAACGAAGTGCCGGTCGGCGCGTTGCTGGTGTTGGACGAGGAAGTGATCGGTGAGGGGTGGAACCGGCCGATCGCCGATCGAGACCCGACCGCGCACGCGGAGATCGTGGCGCTGCGTGCTGCGGCGCTGCGGCTGCGCAATTACCGGCTCGGCGGTACCACCCTCTACGCCACGCTGGAGCCCTGTGCGATGTGCATGGGCGCCGTACTGAACGCGCGAATTTCGCGCGTCGTATTCGGCGCCTGGGATCAAAAGGCCGGCGCCTGCGGCAGCGTGATCGATTTGCCTCGTGAACCGAGGCTCGCGCATCGCATCGACGTATTCGGCGGTGTGTGCAGCGGCGAAAGCGCCGCTCTGCTGCGAAATTTCTTCGAGACCCGGCGCTAGAAGCCCGCGCGACGGGTTTCTAGTTCAGTGAGGCGCCGCCGGCTCCCCACGCCCACTCCAACAGATCCCGGTAGCCACGCACGTTGTCCACGTAGCGGACCGGCTCCCAGCCGCGCGCGTAGCCGTTTTCCGTCTGGGTGTACCAGCGTTCCTGCTCCAGCAGCGGCAGAAATTCACGCACGTCCTGCCAGGAATCCGGATCGCGGCCGGCCCTCTGCGTCAACACCCGCGCATCCTCCAAGTGCCCGTAGCCGATATTGTAGGCGGCGAGCGCAAACCAGGTTCGATCCGGCTCCGGCACGTGGCTCGGAATTTTCTCGTACACCTGCCGGAAATACCGCGCGCCGGCGAAAATACTCTCCCGGGGGTCGGCAGGGTTGGTCACGTTGGTGAGGGTCGCCGTATCGACGGTGAGCTGCATCAGTCCCTTGGCCCCCGATGCCGATGCGGCACTGGGGTTCCACTTCGACTCCTGATACCCGATCGCGGCCAGCAAACGCCAGTCTTGGCTGCTTTGTTCAGCCGCTTCCTCGAACCATTTCTTGTAGAGCGGCAGGCGGCTCTGCAAATGACGCATGAAACCGGGCGCGCCGACGAACTCCAGATCCTCGGAGCGTCCGTAGTAGCGCTTCACGATCGCCACCAGCTCGCCATCGGCATTGAGATGCGCGAAGTAACTGCTCATGTCGCGCAAAAACCCCGGGTCCCGCGTGCTCGCCGCCCAGGCGATCGATTGGCTGCCGGGAAAATCGAACGCCACGCGCAGTTCCGGGTGAGCATCGTGCGCCAGAGCGAACTCCGTCGAATCGGCAATGGTGTAATCGATGGTGCCGGTCGCCACGCCGTCGAGCAGGGCCTGCGTGTCGGTGCTGGCGTTCTCGACCCAGACGAGGTCGGGCAGCGTATTGCGCGCCGCGTACAGGGTTTTCGCGTGCGAGCTGCCGCCCGCGATTTCCAGGTCCGCGCCGCCGATTTCGGCAAGCGAGCCCGGGCGCACCGCGCCGCGCCGGTAGACCAAGTGTTCGTGGACCCGCTGGTAGGCGGGGCCGAATTCGACGCCGGGAATGCTCTGCGAGGGGACCTTCAGTCCCGCTGCCGCCAGGTGGGCGTGTCCGGAGGTGAGCGCCGCATAGATTTCAGCATAGCTGCGCAGCGGCGTAATCTTGAGCTTCACCCCGAGCTCATTGGCGAAGCGGCGCGCCAGTTCATACTCGGGGCCTTCGGGCATATCGTCGGGGCCGCGATAATAGGCAAGGGGACCTTCGCGCGTGACGACACGCAGTTCTCCGAGAGTCTTGATCTGGTCGATCAAACTCGGCAGCGGAGTGCACGTGTTCAGCAGCGCCACGGCCGAAACCGATATGACGACTTTCGTCCAGCGTTGCCAACCAATATGGAGTTTCAAGTTACGCACGGTCGTGAGCTGAATTAGAGCTCCGTGAGGCTCGGCCAGTTCCGTTGATGAGGCAGGCGCGATGCCGATACGCTAGAATAACCGTTTATTTCTTCTTGTGGACTCTTGACAAATGCATTTCTATCACTGCTGATAATCGCGTCACACTCGCGGTAGAGCTCAAGTAGGGCCAGAAGCAACTTAAGTAATACGGCAAATCATAAGTTAAACGGAGAGGTACCGAAGTGGTCATAACGGCGCCGACTCGAAATCGGATGGTCGGGTAATTCCGGCACGTGGGTTCGAATCCCACCCTCTCCGCCAAATAAAAAAGGGCCTGTCTTTCAGGCTTTTTTTATTTG
>Ga0181537_10003007_pt1 | contig 14643 bp, 12 predicted proteins | sample PEATcosm2014_Bin_39_FD_119765 | JGI IMG/M metagenome (GOLD analysis project Ga0181537, IMG submission 119765) | Peatland microbial communities from MTU Mesocosm Facility, Houghton, MI, USA - PEATcosm2014_Bin23_10_metaG | ecosystem: Environmental > Terrestrial > Soil > Wetlands > Peat | place... | reverse complement strand
TTCCTGACGCGCGTGAACCTGATGCGCGCCTATCGCTTCCCCGAATACGATGAGCCGATCTATCCCTGCAAGGATCGCGATGTCATCGTGGTCGGCGGCGGCAACACCGCCATGGATGCCGTGCGCAGCTCGTTGCGATTGGGCGCGAAGAGCGCCAGCATCTACTATCGCCGGACAGAAATCGAGATGCCCGCCCGTGTGGAAGAAGTTCACCACGCCAAAGACGAAGGCGTGCACTTTGAAATGCTGGTAAATCCGGTCGAGTTCCTCGGCGACGAGAAAGGCAATCTAACGGCGGTGCGCTGTATCCGCATGGAACTTGGCGAACCGGATGCATCGGGTCGAAGACGTCCTGTGCCCAAAGAAGGATCGGAGTTCGATCTGCCACTGTCCGTAGCGATTATTGCAATCGGAACCAGCGCGAATCCGATCGTGCAGAGCACCACGCCAGGGCTGGGAACAAACAAGCGCGGCTACATTCAAGCCAGCGAAGAAACGCAACGCACGACGCGAAAGGGCGTATTTGCGGGAGGCGACATCGTAACCGGCAGTGCGACGGTGATCCTTGCCATGGGCGCCGGACGGCGAGCGGCGAAGTCGATCCACGATTACTTGACGACGGGAGACTGGTGAGGAGGCAGGTTTCGAGGTTTCAAAGTTGCAACCTTGAAACTTTGAAACTTGCTCTAGACAAAGCTGATCTCGATGAACGCGTCCGCCCTCGAAAATGGTGAAGTGAGGCGGGCCATCAGGTATTTGCGATCGATGGGCTGGCGTGCTCTGGCGAAGTCTTCCGGCGGCAGCAGCCGGGCAGTGGCGGCGAACTCGGGACCTGTGACTTTTCCTCGAATTGTGCAGGGCGCGACGCGAACCTGAGAATTGTTCCGGATGCGCTTGGTCTTGCCCATGTCGCTGCGCGTCATCACATAGAGCTTGTCGTCCTGCTCGCCGAACCACACGGGAGTCGCGACTGCGGCACCTGTCTTGCGAAATGTGGTTAGAGAAATATACTTCTGGCCGCGAATCTCCGGTGGAATCTGCGTGGGCATAGGCTTATTCTAGGACCGCAGACGATGAAAGTCGCGGCAGAAGCCGGATGTCCGCTGTCATTGCTGGTTCGGTTCTTTGCTCGGCGGATTGCTCCGGTCCGGCCATCTGTGTTACAAGCCTGAACATGCGTAAATGGATGCGCGAGCGCTTGCAGCGCCGCAAAAAGAAATCTCCGGAGGCGGGAAGTCAACCAGCGCCTCCGCCCTTGCAACCGGCATATTTTGAGGCAAACGAAGCTGAATCGTCCCCAAGCGAAGCGGAAGCCGTTGACCTTGCCGAGCCCGAGGTCGAAGTTCAACCCGAAGCGGCCGAGGCTCCACCTGTTGCCGAGTCGGCCGAGCCGGCGCAGAAGCGAGTTGCCGGCGGAGAGGCTCGAGGACGTGGCCGCCGCCGTCGCGGCGGACGAGGACGTGGTGGCCGAGGTAGGGAACAGGCAGTCGCGCAAGCCTTCGCTCCAGCCGGAGTGAAGAGCACCGTCCCTGAGGTTTCGGTCGAAGGATCTGAAGATGCTTCGCCTGAGGGCATCGAGCCCGAGGGAGATGTGGCTGCACCCGCCGCACAGGTTCCGGCGGCTCCAGTCGCAGTTCCGGCGGCTACGGCGCGAGCGCCCAAGGGAATTGTGGTGTTGGCGATCGGACTCCCGGGATCGGGCAAGAGTTCGTGGTTCAAGCGGCACAACGTGGTTCCGCTCTCCAGCGATATGGTTCGATCGTTATTGTTTGACGACGTCCGGGAGCAGCGATTTCAGGATCTCGTCTTTTCCAACTTGCGCTCGATGCTTAAGGCGCGGCTGATCGCCAAGCGTCCGATGAACTATGTGGACGCCACCAACTTGACTCCGCAAGAGCGGCAGCACTGGATCAAGCTGGCCAAGGATTACAACTACGAAGTGCACGCTGTGTTCTTCGACGTGCCGCTAGACGTATGCCTGGAGCGGCATCAAAGGCGGGATCGAGTGGTTCCGGAAGATGTGATGAGACGCATGGCGGCGAAGCTGAAGGCGCCCTCGTTTCAGGAAGGCTTCGCCAAGATCACTGTCGTTCGGGTAAAGAAAAAAGAACTGGAACCTGCGGAGCAGGGCTGATCATCTTTCGGCAAATCATTTACCACTAAGAGCACGAAGGTTTCCGAAGGAAATCATTGGCTGCTGCTCTTTGTCTTCCTGGATGCTAGCCCTTTAGGTGCGGCAATAGTTCTTTGAATGCTGCCGAGGAGGACGACCGCATCAGTTCGTAGATCATCATTTCTGTCGAGGAAATGACCGCTCCCGCGGCGCGCATCCGCTCCAGGCCAATCTTCCAGTTCCATTCCGTGCGTGAACTGACCGCGTCAGAGGCTACGTGGACGAGATATCTCTCGCGAAGAGCGTCCATCGCGGTTTGAGTTACGCAGATGTGGCTCTCCATGCCGCAAAGCAACAGCGTTGTGCGCTGTCCGGGCAGGCGTTTGAGCGAAGTGCAGAACGCATCGCTGCCGAAGCAGGAGAACAGCGTTTTGTCGACCGGTTCAGTTCCCGTGAGCAGGGAAGCCACTTCGGGGACAGTTCCTCCGAGACCTTTCGCGTACTGGGTGCTGACCAAAGCCGGTATTTTCAGGATGCTGGCGGCGCGGATCAGTAGCTGCGCGTTGCGGACGAGTTGATCCTTCTGGAAAATCGGCGGCAACAGCTTTTCCTGGATGTCGATGACGACCAGTGCGCACTGCTCGGGGTTGAGCGGACGGCGCGCGATCTCGGCATAATCAGAAGTAATTGGAACGTGCTCAACAGCGGTGGTCATAAGACTCCTCGAAGACAAGCTGGCGCTTAGAAGTTTACTCCGCGGTGCACCTTGGTTCCGCGAAAGCGGGTGACTGAATTGTTGACTGCAATTCGGTCGGACCATAGAATCAGAATGAGCCGGGAACACCCGGATCGTTCACAAACTGCCCCCTCGTTCAACGGCTAGGACACCTGCCTCTGGAGCAGGCTATCGGGGTTCGAATCCCTGGGGGGCAGCCAATCAATCTTGAGCTTGCCTGTTTTTTCCTCCACCAAAATTAATCGGGTTTAGATCGCGCTTGGCGAACCATTTCAACTAAGACGGTTCGAGTCGCTTCGGCAGTCGTCGCTTCACGCGGGAATGCGATCCGTGCTCCCCGAACACCTTCCTGATTTTTCAGCCGAACGTGAAAGCCGAGGCGATCGACGGCCGTCATGGTCGCTTCCTGCGATTCGATACCGGCAAATTTACTGGCAAGCAGTACCAGCGCGTCGGCGTGGTCGGCATTCATGTGCTGGATGATTCCGACCATTGAATCCGCCAGGGGATCTGCGCGGCTGCTCGTATAGTCAGCGGCCAAGATCCAACCCATGACCCCAAAGCCGCCGACGTAATATACATCGATGACTTCGAGGCGGTAAAAAGAGAAATCCTCGAAATCGACCCAGTACTTGCTGTTGGCGTGACGCGCGAGGTAAATGGTGCGAGCCGCAGCGATTTCCTCCGGTGGCACGGGCAGAGCGTTTCCCACGAGGGTCACTCTCGATGCACCGAGAGGGTCGCCGTCGGAGTCATTTTGCGTCACGAGCAAACTGGCGCGCGGATCGGCTTTCAAGTTCTGCGTGTGCATGGCCATGGTGCTGATGAGAAAGAGTGGGCGTCCGTGGTCGTCCAGCGCATATGGCATAACTGAGCCGAAAGGAAATCCGGACTGCTTGCGCGAAATCGTCGAGAGGCTTCCGAGGCGGCCAAGGTACACGAGAGTTCGAGCGCGCTCTGAGAACGAAGGCTCCGGGATCACGCGTTGATCACTGGTCGGCCCAGGGCCTGCGTGTTTTCTGGTAGAGGGCGAAGACATGAGTAAACTCCATCTCCAGTCTAGACATCTGTCTGGGGAATGTATATTTTCTATCGCCGCAGAAAAGGAGCGAGGCGCTGAAGAATCGTGGTAGAGCAGACGCCTATGACTGCAATGTTAGAATTCCCGCACATGACCCGCCGGTGTTTCTTAGTTGCAGGACTTGTGCTGTCGCTGGTTACAACCACATTTGCGAAGACGAATGTTGAAGTCGTTGTCGTTCCTGTCGCGAATATGTATTCCGGGCCGAGCGACAAATCGGCAGTGGTTTCGCAAGCGATTTATGGAAGCAACGTGACCCTCTTGGTCGCCCGCGGAGAGTGGTCGAGAATTCAAACCTCCGATCATTACAAAGGATGGGTTCCAAGCCGGCATATCCGCATCGTTTTGACGGGCGATGGCTACGCGACTGCCGGGCCCACGGTGCAGGTCGAGAGCCTGTTCGCCAACATCTATAGCGAGCCGGATGTTACGCGGCACAAGCCGGTCATCACGATTCCATTCGAGACAAAGTTGGAAGTGACGCAAGACGATCCGAATGCGGCGGCCGGGCCGAAAACGAAATCCAAGCAGAACATCGAGGGCTGGCTGCAGGTTCGCCTTCCCGGCAAGACGAATGCTTGGATCCAGGCGAGTGACGTTGTGTCCGACCCGAAGCCGTTGACGATTGCGGAGTCGATCGAACTCGCGAAGCGATTTATTGGACTCCCGTACTTGTGGGGAGGCCGCTCGAGCTTTGGCTTCGACTGCTCCGGCTTTACGCAGATGATTCTGCACGAGCGAGGGCTCGACATGCCTCGCGACGCCGACCGGCAGGCTGCATGGAGCGGAGTCGTCCCCGTCGAGCGCAATGACCTTCAGCCGGGCGACTTGCTCTTCTTTGGATCGTCGCTCAAGAACATCTCGCACACGGGCATGTATATCGGAGACGGACAATTCATTCATGACAGCACCAACGGCCACCCGGTGGTGCAGATCAGCCGGTTGGACGATCAACCGTGGACGAAATTGCTTGTGGCGTGCCGCAGGGCGAAGTAACTAGCGGTTCTCAGTGATCAGTGGTTTATCACGGCAGAGAGCAGCGGAGCCAATTATTCATCGAATGCGTTACACTGGCCAGCCGGAATCCTCATGGCCCCAAAGCTCGACGCGCTGCTAAACGATCTTGAAGCCGCAAAAAGTAATTTCGGACCAGGCGCAGCGTCAACGACTGTAAAGCTGCTTGAGAAGGCCTCGAGAGTCAGTTATCGCGATTCGAAATCCCTATTGCGATTCCATGAAGCGCTGCTGTTCCTGCGCGCATTTCCGCAGTCTTCGTCGGTCGTTTCCTCCACCGAAAAGCTTCTCGACACGTTTCACGAACGTACGGAGAAGATTCGCGCGCTCGGTGCAGATATGTCGGACTTCGACGATTTCGATACATCAGGCATTGCGGGCACCACGATGCAAGATACGCTGAGCTTCGAGGCGGCCCGGTGGCTGGTCCAACGGATTCCTCGCGATGTCGAGATTGCGTGGAACGACTACGACGAAGAGCGTGCCATGGGCGCTATATGGCCGCGATTTATTCCGCTGCTGATGGAAGATTCCGATGTCGAGGCGAATATTCCATGGAGGCGCTGGCTCGACACGGCTCGCGGCCGAGAACGAGATCTCCCGTGGCTGATTCGTCAGTTTGAGCAGCTAAAGGTGGGAGAGAACGAAGCCGAGCGCGCCAGATTGCGCATCGAACTTTACGACTCGCTGCGCATTCCGATCCGGTGGGATCTCGGCAATCTGAAACTGTCCCGCACGCGAAACTGGAGCCGCCCGCGGAAGACCTTCTTCCATACGGAGCCGCTCATTTCCCGCAAGGACGTGTCACTGGCGCGTGAATTCGCGCGGCCCGCGGCGCAACTCAAACGAGTCTCGCTGCGCGATGGCGACTCTGTCATGCGGTTGATTCGCGAGGTCATGGTCGTGCGCTACCGGGAACTGTACGGCACGACGCTCGGGGATCCTCGTTCGGTGGTGCGAACTGACGTGGGCCGCGGTGTGGTCATTTACCTGTGGAATCTTCCTCCGGAGCGCCGTCTTCCTTTACGTGCTTACGTGGCCGGATTCACTCTGAAGAACGGAGTACCGATTAATTACATCGAGGCCATTGGGCTGTGCGAATGGATCGAAGTGGGATTTAATACGTTCTATACCTACCGGCAGGGAGAGACCGCCTGGATTTATGCGCAGGCACTGCGATTCTTGCGAGCGATGACGAGAGCCACCACTTTCTCGGTCTATCCTTATCAAATTGGGCAGAACAACGACGAGGCGCTAGATTCGGGCGCATTCTGGTTTTACCGCAAACTCGGTTTCCGCTCGGGTAATCCTGAACTGGAGGAACTTGCCAGAAGCGAAGAGAGAAAGATCGCGACCAATCCCGGACACCGCACTTCGAGAAGAATTCTGAAACGGCTGGCAGAGGCGCATGTCTTTTATGAATTGGGACGGGAAGGGGGCGGAACAAGTGGGATTGTTTCAGGACCGTGGGACAGCTTCTCCACGCGGAATCTCGCATTGCGCGTGAACCGTCGAATGGCCCAGAAGTTCGGAGGAGACTCGATTCGAATTCGTGCGGCATCGGTCTCGGCGGTAACTCGAGCACTTGATCTGGACACGAGGCAGTGGCCCGAAATGGAGATTCGTTCTCTCGAGAATTGGTCATTGATCCTTGCGCTCATTCCTCGGCTTGATTCGTGGCCTTCGGAGGAGAAGCGGAAACTCGAGAAGATAATCCGGTCACAAGCGGGACGAAATGAAATGACATATCTGCAGCGGACCCAGCGGCATCCGACATTGCGAGCGGAGTTGTTACGTCTGGGCTCGGCTTAACGCTCCATGAAGAGGTCCAGTTCCGCGATTCGACTCTCAAGCATGAGCTGCCTTGCTGATTGTTTCTGCAATAGGTGATTTGTCGGTCGTATTGCTTGTTCCGCCGCTATCCGCAACGGAAGTGACCTGAGCTGCGGTCTGCTTTTGGCAGAGTTCCAAGACTTCCGCGATCCTTTGGGTTTCATGTTGCATCGCTCCCTGCCAGTTGCGGAGAGCGGCTTTCTCCTGATCGACCTGTTCCTGGTTCTTCTGAATTCGTTCAGCGTAGTGGGCGCGCAGGCGCTCCAGTTCGGCCTCGATTTGCGCGTTCTCCTGGGATTTGTGCGCTTCGAATTCTTCCAATTGCTTGCGCCGGCTCGATTCGTAGGAGTCGAGCGCCTGTTGCCGGCGCGTGGCGTCGCGGAGTAAATCATCCAGCGAGGTGCCCGCGGCATCGAGGGCCATCAGCACGGAGGCGCGTTTTACGTCCTTCGCCAAATCCCGAAGCCTCTCGCTGTTGAGCATGTCGACAACCTTTTGGATCCCGTAGCCCGATGGCGGATTGAGAATTCCGGCGGCGTGATAAATGTCTTCGTAGGACAGGAGATCTGCACGGGGAGCAGTTACGCTTTCCGCGGGTTGCGAATTCGGCTTATTCACGGGTGCCTCCGCATGTCTGGTTTTGTTGGGCGCGGCTGCGTCGACCGGCGTGCGCCAGAATTTCGAGAGAAGTTTCTTGGGCGGCATGGCATTCCTTTCAGGAGATCTTTGGACCTCCGACGGAAATGAACTCTGCGGACGGGTAGATTTTTTGGACCCGGCAGCGGCAGGCTCAGATCCCGATCGTAGAGCGAGCCGTGGGCGATTGGCCGACGAAGTACGATTCGGTATAGAGCGCGACATGTGATTCGTGAAGGCCGTTTCCGATGTTTTGGCCGGCGACATGGAAGCAGCTGATCCGCCGGCACTGATCAGTGGTGACGGTGAGAGAGGTCTGGCTGCGGGTGCCGCTTCGCTTATTTGGGATTCTCGCACGGCAACCAGGGGACTCGCATTCGGTTCACGTCGAACTCCCAACAGAAACTCGCGCCCTTCTCGGCGGCAATTTCTGGCGACCGCGGAAAACTGTTCCCGGTGCCATTTCACGGTCACCCGTGCGCCCACCTGGACCGGTGCTTTCAGGCGAATGCATGCTCCGGATCGCGAGGTGTCTTCGAGGGTTGCCGAAGTGTGATTAATCTTGCCCGCGGGGGCTTCCCACGTGACTTCGGCCACTGCCCACATGACGGTTCGAGGCTCGATTTCAGGCCCGTCCATGCAGTCTGTATCGGCTCTTTTGACCGGTGGATTAGTTACGCCGGGGCGTAGGCAGAAATTGCCGGTCGATTCAAGAGAACAGGCGCATGAATCCGGTGGGCGGCAAATCGGGACTGATAAATCGCGAATCTTTCACCCCAGCCTCTCGTGCGAGTGCTTCCGCGGCGAGGTATCCGCTACGGACTGCGCCTTCCATGGTCGCAGGCCACCCGGTGGCGGTCCAGTCTCCAGCGAGAAAAACGCGCGGCCAGTCGGTGACTGGGGTCGGGCGATGTGCATCGATGCCCGGTTGCGGCGAATACGTCGCGTTCACTTCTTTAATCACGGTCGATTTCACAAGAGTTGCGTCGCGCGCAGCGGGAAAGAACTCGCGGACTTCGCTGAGGGCCAGATCGACGATCTCGGCCCGAGATTTGTCGATCAGCGTCTTCGATGAACTGACGACCAGTTCGATGTAGCTGCCCGGGACAATCCCATTGGTCGATTGCGTTCGGATTGGTTGGAGCCGAGATTTGTGGAACATCCATTGGATTGTGCGGTCGAGGAGAACCGCATGATCAAGATCGGAAATCTGCCGGTCGAACCACAGATGAATTCCGGTGATCGGGGAGTTTTCGAAATGGCTGGCCTTCTCGCGAAGCGGGATGCTCTCCGGCGTATTCGGAAGGAGACGATCCAGAGCATCGAATGGAAGTGCGATTACGAGATAGTCGAATGCCTCCTCCCCGAGGCTCGGATCGTCTTCGCGACCGCGCACCTTCACCCGCACTTGCGGGCCATCGACCGTGAATGATTCGACCGGGCGGCGGAAATGCAGTACGCCTCCGCGCTTGCGCACGTAATCTCCGGCAGCGTTGTAAAGGTCGGTAAGCGGGACAGTGGGAACGCCCATTTGTCGCGCTGCCGGAGACTTCATCGATTCACGAACCACCTGTGCTGCGGCGGAGACGGAGATTCGATCCAGTTCCTCGCTTAAGGCGCTCACCAGGATCGGATGCCAGAATCGAGCGATGGCTGTTGGTGTTTGCCCGTGTTGATCGAGCCATTGCTCAAAAGATTGTCCCGTATCGCGTTGCTCGGTCAGCGTGATCGGAATCAACGCGCGCGAGATAGCAAGCTTATCGGCTGCTCCCAGGAATGAAAAGTTCCAAAACGACGGAGCGGTGTGCAGAGGCGCGGGCAACGCGGACGACTTCATGACGGAAACCCGTCCCCCGGGCTCGATGAAGTTCATTTGATCGAACCAGCGAATCTGATCGGCCACGCCGATACGCTCGTAGAATTCAATCAGGTTCGTGCATAGCCGGAAGAGTACGTGCTGGCAGTTGTCGACCACTTCACCGGTTCCGGGATGTTCGTAGGAGGAAGCCCGGCCGCCGAGGAACGGACGTTTCTCGAAGAGAGTGACGCGAAATCCCGCTTCGGATAAGGCACAGGCTGCGGCGAGTCCGGCGAGACCGCCTCCCGCAATGGCGACTTTCGATTGGGATGAAGATAGCGGCATCAGTCAGGATTGCGGATTGAATCAGTAGAGCCTGCTTGCTTCCTCTTGCTCGGTGAAACCGGTAGAGCAGGTTCCTCCGCTGGGCTCGCTTGCGCTTCGCTCCGGTCGGAATGACAAAGCTCCAAAGGTTTCCGGATTCACGTCAGGCGTTTGATGAAACCTTTCCCTAGAATGCGAAGCTTTTCGCTTGTGCTCAGAGCGATCTTTGCAGTGAAGACGTCATATTGTTTCTCGGCAATTCTCTCGAGCAGGCGACGGTAGATGTGAACGAGCACCCAGAGCGCCGGTTGGCTGTCTTCTGAGATGTACGAGATCAATTCATCCCCGGACACGTAAAACTCACGGGCTCGGTCGGCTTCGAAAGCCAGCAGCGGGCGAACTCGGGCAGGGGCCGGTGAATTGAGAAGGTTTTGAGCGGACAAGCCGAATTTGGCTAGATCCTCCTCAGGGAAGTAGACGCGACCCATCGACGCATCTTCCTTCACATCGCGAATAATATTCGTAAGCTGAAATGCCAAGCCGCAACGCTCCGCCAGAGATTCTGCGGCTGGATCGCGATAACCAAAAATATGGATGCAGACCAAGCCGACAACCGAGGCAACACGATAGCAGTACTGCCGCAAGTCTTCGAAGGTCTTGTACTGGACTTGCAATCCGGACGTTTCCGCGAATTGAGAATCCTCGATGTCCATCGCGGTGCCGGCCGCAAGTTCATCGAGCAAGCCGGCAGGGATGGAAAAGCGGCGCTGTGCGTCGGTGAGCGCGAGCAGGATGGCATCGTCCGTAGGTTGCCCTTGCTGCGCGCAGTGTAGTGCGTCGAGCCAGGCATCGAGCTTCTGACGGCGCTCGGGCAGGCTTAGCGTTGTGTCGTCGCTGATGTCATCGCAGGTGCGCATGAACGCATACACGGCGCACAATGCCTCGCGCTTTCGGCGTGGAAGGACGAGAAAGGCATAGTAGAAATTCTTGGCCGCAGTGCGCGTGATGCCTTTGCACACCGAATAAGCCATGACAAGCTGCGGTGGCGCAGGTGTCCACGGAATGGGAACCTGATGAGTGCCGGCGCTCACTTGTGGCTCCCCATGAGCTTACCGAGGGCTGCGCGAGTAACTAAGACTAGCTTGCGCGGCTTGGAAATGGATGGGCGGTTGCCGAGCACGGCATATTCCTGCTTCTCGATTGCGCGGAGAATCTCCTGACCTCCGCGGGTGAAGAGGTCCAGATCGATGGCAAGTTCGTGATCCACTTTCTCCACGAGCGGCAGGCCTTGACGGAACCAGTCGTGAGCACGCTCGACTTCGAACTTCATCATTGCGCAAAAAGATGATGTGTTCCGGTTGTGGGCAATGTCATCTTCCGTGACGCCAAAGCGGCGCAAGCTTTCGAGCGGGAGATAGATACGCCCCTTGGCATAATCGACGCTCACGTCCTGCCAGAAGTTGGCGAGTTGGAGCGCGGTGCAGGTGAAGTCGGAAAGCTGCTGCCTCTCGGCGTCGCGATATCCGCAAAGATAGAGAACGAGGTGTCCGACCGGATTGGCCGAGTAGTGGCAATAGGCGAGGACGTCTTCAAAAGTCTCGAAGCGGGTGACAGTCTGATCTTGGCGGAAGGCGGTCAGCAAGTCAGAGAATTCGTGCTTCGGAATATCAAACTCGCGAACCGTTTCGGCGAGCGCAACAAACACAGGGTGTCTCGGCGCACCCGAATAACAGGCATCGAGTTCGCGCTCCCACTGGTCCAGAAGTTCTAGAGAGGATGCGGCATCACCAACTTCGTCTCCGAGATCATCTGAGATACGGCAATAGGCGTAGACGTTAAAGAAATGCTGGCGCAACCTCTTCGGGAGAAACCAGGACGCTACCGAGAAATTTTCGTAGTGCGAGCGTGCCAGGCGGGCGCAATATTCGCGTGCCTGTTGGAGAGTCGGAGGCGCATCGGGAATAGCGTAACTCGCCGGAAGCCGGCTCCAGCCGAGAGTTGCGACTGGCGTAGATTGGTTGGCGAGTTGGCTCACGATCGTTTTGCCGTTCCTGCGGACTTGTTCTTTCGTCAGAAGTCGCCCGCATCGTTTGTGCCGGGCTTTCCCATGTCGCCGCTTCGCGGCAGGATTGCTACAAGGCGATCAGTGGCCGGGGATGATGGCCGTCTTGATGTCGCCGCCGCGGTTCAGCATATGACGCAGAACCTGCTGCAGGCGCGATAACGGCGCCTCGCCGGTAATGTAGTCCGTGGGGCGAATCTTTTTGGCAGCGATCAATCCGAATGCGCGGCGGACAGTTTCCGGCGTGTGGTGAAACGTCGCCTTCAAAGTGATTTCGGAATAATGCAGTCGATTGGTTTCGAGTTGCACCTTTGTTCCGCTGGCGCAGCCACCGAAGAAGTTGACGGTGCCGCCTTTGCGGACCATGTCGACGGCCCACTCCCACGCTTCCGGTTTACCTACAGCTTCGACGACGACATCGCACCCACGCTTTTGCGGAGACAAAGCACGGACCGCGTCGACCACGTTGGGCACTTTGGTCGTCTGAATGATTTCGTGCGCACCCATCTGCTTGGCCGCTTCGACTTGTCCGTCGCGCTTGACGACTGAAATTACGTTGCAGCCGATGGCACGTGCGACCTGGACAAACATCAGTCCAATCGGTCCGCCGCCGAGGATGGTCACCGTGTCGCCGATCTCCACTCCCGTTTCGTGCAAACCACGCAACACGCAGGCCAAAGGCTCGGTCATGGCCGCGTCTTCGAAGGTTACATTCGGAGGAATGACCAGCATGTTGGCTTCAACAATCCGGCGCGGGACGCGAATGTATTCGGCGTAGGCGCCATTGTTGAAGAGCAAGTCTTCGCAAAGATTCTCCTGATGCTTCGAGCAGTAGAAGCACATCTGGCAGGGCGCGGAGTTCAGGGCGACCACGCGCATGCCTTTCTTGAAGCCGTTCACACCGGCTCCGACCTCTTCAATGACGCCAGCTAACTCATGGCCAAATAAAGCGGGAGGAACGATCATGCGGGCGTGGTAGCCGCGCTGGTAGACCTTGAGATCAGTGCCGCAGGTTAACGCGACTTGGACCTTGACCAGTACCTCGCCATCCCCAACTCGAGGGATAGGTACTTTTTCAATCTTCAGATCTTCTTTGCCGTACAAGACGGCAGCGGTCATTTTTCCGTTCACTGCTTGTTTCCTTCCCAGCTACTGCCGGGCTGAATCATGATCTTCATCGACGAGGGTTGCGGATGCGCTGCCAAATCCAAAGCCTGAGGACTTTGCGCGAGAGGGAAGCGATGACTGATCAACCGTTCCAGGTCCATCTCGCGGTTCATGACAAAGCGTACTGATTCGTCCTGCAGGTCCACCGATGCGCTGTACGATCCCACCAGAGTTTTTTCGTCGACACAGATCGCTGCTGGATCAACCACGGCCTCTCCGTGCTGCGTTTGAGCAAACAACAATATCCGCCCTCCGGGACGGGCGGCATCCATCGCGGTGCGAATCAGCGAGTTCCCGCCGACAGCAAGAATGACTGCGTCGGCGCCACGTCCCTCGGTCAATTCGCGCACGCGCTCAACTACATTTACCTGTGAAGCGTCAATTGTAAGGTCTAACCCAAAACTTGATCCTATTTTAAGCCTCTCGGCATACAAATCGGAAGTAATTAAGGTGGCCCCGGCCCGGCGCGCCAATACACTCAATATGATGCCGATGGGACCCTGCCCGATCGCCAGAACGGTCTCTCCGGGCTCCAAGCCCAATGCCTCGATTCCCTTCATGCACGTGTTGACTGGTTCGACGAAGCAAGCCTGATCGAATGACACACCGTCGGGAATGCGGACGGTGCCATGCTCCACGATCCAATCCATCACGCGGACATACTCGGCGAAACCGCCCCCTGAAGCCTCGAATCCAGCGGTGCACCCGACTTTCTTGTAGGTGGCGCACTGTGCGAAGGTTTGGTGCCGGCAATAGAAACATTCGCGGCAAGGGATGTGGTGAAAGACCATCGCGCGGTCGCCGGGCCTGTACTGGCTGACTCCCTCACCAACCGCTGCGACTACGCCAGAGGTTTCATGTCCGAAGATACGCGGTGCGGAGTGAGAACCAGTGGAAATCTTCTTAAGATCGGTACCGCACACTCCGCAAGAGTGCACGCGGACTAGCATCTCTCCAGGACCGATTTTCGGTACAGGGACTGTTTCGAGGCGGACATCGTTGATCCCGCGGTATACCGCGGCGAGCATTGTGGTTGGAATGGCTTGCAGAGGGTCTTCTACCGCATATTGTCCAGCGATGGCCATGAAACAATTTTAGATGATACCGGGGATCGATTCGGTGCAAATCCGCGGTTTTCCGTGCCGAAGCCGCTACTTTATCGATACCGGCAGCTGCGCTTTTTCATGCTATGCTGCGCACAACTTTGGCTTTCCCAGGAATTGCCTGTGCTGATAGAACTGCGGCTCGAAAACTACGCGGTGATCGATAATCTTGTCGTGGAATTTGGACAAGGCTTGAACCTGCTGACCGGGGAAACCGGGGCCGGGAAGTCGATCCTGATCGACGCGCTGGCGCTATTGCTGGGTGATAAGGCATCGAGCGACGTGATCCGCGCCGGAGCTGACCGAGCCGTCGTTGCCGCGGTATTTGAATCCGGGGAAGCGGTCGAGAAGGGAATCGCGAAGATACTTGAAGCGAATGGTCTCGATGAGTCCGACGATGGGTCGCTCATCTTGCGGCGCGAGATCGCGACCGGGGGGAAGGGGCGCGTCTTCGTCAATAATCAGCCAGCCACGGTTGCCGTGCTTCGTCTGCTGGCGCCTCATCTTGCCATCATTCACGCGCAGAACGAGTCCATTTTGTCTTTCGATGGACCGGCGCGACTGGAACTTCTCGATGCGTTTGCAGGCAGCCAGACCGATGCGACGACGTCTGCATTCGCCACGTGGAAACACATCCGATCGCGCATTGATGACCTCGAGCGCGGAGAGCAAGATCGGTTGCGCCTGGTGGATTTGTGGGTTTTCCAGAAGCGCGAGATCGAAGAAGGTCGTCCCCAAACCGGCGAAGATGAGCGCTTGGAATTGGAAAAGCGCGT
>Ga0181537_10003006_pt1 | contig 14644 bp, 15 predicted proteins | sample PEATcosm2014_Bin_39_FD_119765 | JGI IMG/M metagenome (GOLD analysis project Ga0181537, IMG submission 119765) | Peatland microbial communities from MTU Mesocosm Facility, Houghton, MI, USA - PEATcosm2014_Bin23_10_metaG | ecosystem: Environmental > Terrestrial > Soil > Wetlands > Peat | place... | reverse complement strand
GCGCCGGCGAGCCCCTGCGGATCGAGGGCCGTTGCGATGGGGTCACGGCTGGCGTGGAATCGCAGATGCCGCTGGAGATCGCGCAAAAGCGTCCCCTCACCGACGAGAGCCTTCGCGCGCAACTGGGCCGCCTGGGCGAAACCGGCCTGGAGCTGGGCGCGCTGGAAAACCGGCTCGAAGGCCCGGTCATCGTGCCGGTCAGCGAATTGAACCGCCTGCGCCGCGAACTCGCAGAAAAACTCGCGATTCAATCCTCCATCCTCCCCTCCAGCAATTCCGTTAATTCCGAAAATTCCGTAATTGCGTCAAAATCGGTGGTGCCGTCTCGCCTCGACTCCCTCGCCGTTCGCCGCGCCACCGAATCCCGCCTTGAACAAAAACCGCTCCTCACCGTTCTCTGCCGCACGCTCGACCAAATCGCCACCGCGCTGCGCATGGGCGTGACGGAAATCTACGCCGATTTCGAGGACATCCGCCGCTACAAGGACGCGGTCGAAGTCGTGCGCGCTCGCGGTTATCGCGCCGACGCCGCGACCGCGCAGATTCTCCTCGCCACGCCCCGCATCCAGAAGGCGGGCGAGCAGGGCTTCTTCAAGCTGATCGAAAACGCGAAGCCCGACGGCGTCCTGATCCGCAATCTCGGCGCGATCGATTATTTCGAAACAAGTCCGCTTCGTCGCATCGGCGATTTCTCGCTCAACGTCGCCAATCCCCTCACCGCCGAATTACTGATGGCCGAGAAGCTGGAACGACTCACCGTCTCCTACGACCTCAACGCGGGCCAGGTCGTCGATCTGCTCCGCGCCGCCCCGCCCTCCTGGTTCGAGATCACGCTGCACCAGCACATCCCGATGTTCCACATGGAGCACTGCGTCTTCGCCGCTTTCCTCTCCGACGGCACCGATTACACGAACTGCGGACGGCCCTGCGACACGCATCGCGTCGAGCTGCGCGACCGGGTCGGACTGAATCATCCGCTCAAGGCCGATGTCGGTTGCCGTAACACGCTCTTCCATGCGCAGGCGCAATCGGGCGCGGCCTACTTCGATGAATTCCGCAAGCTGAACCCGGCGGCGTTCCGCATCGAACTGCTCCTCGAAGACGCGGCGGAAACGGAGCGCATCCTGCGCGGCTACCAGCGCCTCCTCGCGGGCACCAGCATCGGCCCGATGATCATCCGCGAACTGAACCTCCGCAGTCAGCTCGGCGTCACAAGCGGGACGCTGGGGAGTTGAGCCGCATTCTAACCGCGAAGTTTTGCTTGATAATCGGCAAATATTTTTGAGAGATCAGTAAAGGGAACGATTCCTTTCCGGTCACTTTCCGACGGCAATCTTTTGAAGTCGAGTGTTCTGATACCTTTCACGACATTGTATTCGCCAATGGCGTCATCGAGGAGCACGATAAGAAAGACGATCACAACCTTCATTGATCCAAGCTAGCTCGCTTCCCTTGGTCGCTCCAATGGAATTTGTTCAAAAGCCATAGATAGTGGGGCTACGAAGTTGCGCGGACAAGTGCGTTCCCAAGTGCAACTTGGGAACGAGGGGAGAACTATTTTCCTGTGAGCGCTTGATTACTGGCCGGAACCTGAAAATCGAATAGGTTGCTGTATTCTTCGGGAATTTGAGACGAGACAGTTGATGTCATGTGGTCAACTCCATCGATGTTATATTGATTGACAGTAACATAATTGCCATCCGGCCGGGCTGTAACCGCCACTTGTTCATTGGCCTCGCCATAATAGCTCATACCATCTTGGGCGTATTGATCGACGAAGCTCATCAGCGTTTCAGCCCGTTCCGGACCTAAAGTGTCTGTCGCCGTCTGGTTGAGTTGAGCATGAACTGCGTGGCCTTCTTGCGCGAATGGTTCTATCGAAATAGTTACAGTGTTTGGTGTCCGCGAAATGACAGATGCATGATCCGCTTGCAAATCTTGTAAACGGTTTCTTGCTGCGGCAAGCGCCGAATTAAGCGTGGCAACCTCTGAATCGGTAAGGTGGAGAAATTCCTTCATTTCATCGGTTATGCGAAATCTGTAATCCAAAGTTGGAATATTCATGTCCAAAAGCGTCTTTTTCGGAATTCGGTACACTGTACCGGAAACGTCGTTCTCTTCCGCTGGCTTTTTCTCGGCTTCGCGGAGTTCGTCAAGAAGTCTGGAGTTTTCACTTTCCAACTGATCGATTTTCGCGCGCAACTCTGCTTCCTTGTTACTATCGGACGCAGCATGATCTGTATTGTTCGCATCCTCAACGATCTCAGGCTTTTGATCGAAAACACTCCGACCCGTAATTCCCGCCAACAAGCCTACGACTAACGCGGCAAGTCCGATCAAAAGATTGGTTCTGTTCATGACTTCGGCTTTATTCGCAAATCCAATTCATCATGAGGCTACTTGGTCATAAATCCAAAATATTTTCGCGGCGATTAAAACCGGACATTTTTTTTTGCCGAGCGGCGCGAGTCATGCTTCAATCCCGGTCACCCTTATGGCATACAAAGACATCACACCCCCCGCTGGCGGCAAAATTTCGATCAAAGACGGCGTTCTGACCGTGCCGGATAATCCGGTCATCCCCTTCATTCGCGGCGACGGCACGGGGCGCGACATCTGGAAGGCAAGCGAGCGCGTGTTCGACGCGGCGGTGAAAAAGGCCTACGGCGGCAAGAAAAAGATCGCCTGGTTCGAGGTCTTCGCGGGCGAGGCGTCGAAGACCAAGTTCGACAACTGGCTGCCGGACGACACGGTCGAGGCGTTCAAGGAATTCCTGGTCGGCATCAAAGGGCCGCTGACCACGCCGGTCGGCGGCGGCATTCGCTCGCTCAACGTCGCGCTGCGCCAGATGCTCGATCTCTACGTCTGCCTGCGCCCGGTGCAGTATTTCACCGGCGTCCCCTCCCCGGTCAAGAATCCTGAGAAAGTCGACATGGTGATCTTCCGCGAAAACACCGAGGACATCTACGCGGGCATTGATTTCGAGGCCGACAGCGAAGCGGCGCTGGCCGTCCTCGCGTTCCTGAAGGATAAATACCCGAAGGACTTCAAGAAAATCCGCTTCGGACTGGAGCAGCCCGGCACGGTCGGCATCGGCATCAAGCCAGTCTCGAAACCCGGCACGGAACGGCTCGTCCGCGCGGCGATCAAGTATGCCATCGACCAGAAGCAGAAGTCGGTGACGATTGTCCACAAGGGCAACATCATGAAGTACACCGAAGGCGCGTTCCGCGATTGGGGCTACGGCCTGGCCAAGAGCGAATTTGGCGCGGTCGAGATCGACGGCGGGCCGTGGTGCCAGATTCCCGAGGGCAAACCGGGCGCGGGCATCATCATCAAGGACGCCATCGCCGACATCACGCTGCAGCAGGTGCTGACGCGCGCCGAGGATTTTGACGTGATCGCGACGCTGAACCTCAACGGCGATTATCTCTCCGACGCGCTCGCGGCGCAGGTCGGCGGCATCGGCATCGCGCCCGGCGGCAACATCAATTACATCACCGGCCACGCCATCTTCGAGGCGACCCACGGCACCGCGCCGAAGTACGCCGACAAGGACATGGTCAACCCCGGCTCGGTCGTTCTCTCCGGCGAGATGATGTTCCGTTACCTGGGCTGGATCGAAGCAGCGGACCTGATCCTGAAGGGCCTCAACGGCGCGATCGCGAGCAAGAAAGTCACCTACGATTTCGCGCGCCAGATGGAAGGCGCGACGAAGATCGCGTGCTCCGCGTTTGGGGATAATATTATTGATCATATGTAAGGGAACCGCCGAATTTTTGACGGAATTAACGGAATTCGGTAGCCGCCGCACGCCGGGCGGCGGTGTTTCCCTAGGGTGGCCCGGGTTACTTGTTACCCGGGTCGCCGCAGGCGACAGGAAGCGTTCCGTAAAAGCCCCGGCTCCGGTCGGGGCTTTTATCTGAACCTGTTTTAGCCCCAACGGGGCGTTCCAACCCCAGCCCAGGGCAACGCCCTGGGTAACCGCGAGAAGATCGCAAGCCCTGAAAGGGCGGCCTAATTTAGAGCGCCCCTACAGGGCTTCGCGAATCGCAAAACGTATTCCTAGGGCGTTGCCCTAGGCTACAGCTAAGTCGCCCCGTTGGGGCTTCTGCAGACGTTCAAACTCACAGGAAATTATTGCTCTTCTCAACACGCAGGAGCAAACAAGTTCTATGTCTCTTGTTTACTGCCCCAAAGTGCAAGGAAAAGGGATTCACTTGGCACGTAGACGAGGAGCTTTCTAATCTGACATTTTGGGATTGTCAGCAGTGCGGCTACAGAGCAATGGAAGACGAAAGACTGGTGTACACTTGCCCCGGTTGCGGCCGAAAGCAGTTCTATTTGTTTTGGGATGAGGGATCAAAGGGGCTCTTTCAATTCTGCACCCACTGTAAATTCTCCGGTGAGACGCCCATCCACTAAAGGATATTTATTTAAACTGTGCCGCTCCTGCTTCTTCCCCATCTCGACATTCGATCCAAAACCTGTAGGCTCCACGGATGGACCCGCTCTTACGTCTTCTGGAGGAAAACGCTCTCGCCACGCACGAGACGCTGGCCGCCCAGTTGGCCACCACGCCCGCCGATATCAAGAAGCGCATTGCGCAACTTGAGCACGACCGCGTCATCCTCGCCTACAAGGCCATCGTCGACGACGAGCGCGCCAAACGCACCGGGGTCAAGGCGGTCATCGAGGTGCGCATCACGCCCGAGCGCGAAGGCGGCTTCGACCGCGTGGCCCATCGCATCGCGCAGTACCGCGAAGTCCATTCCTGCTTCCTGATGAGCGGCGGCTTCGACCTGCTCGTCTTCATCGAGGGCGACACGTTGCAGGAAGTCGCCGGGTTCGTTTCGGAGAAGCTCTCCACCCTGCCCGGCGTCCTCTCGACGGCCACTCATTTCAACCTCAAGACCTACAAGATCCAGGGCGTTCTGCGCGAAGGCGTCGTCAACGAGGAACGCCTTAAGGTAAGTCCCTGAACAAGGTAAAAGTGAAAGGGTAAAGGGAAAAAGTACTGCATCAAAGCTTCCCCTGCCTTCACCTTTTCCTTTAACCTTTTACCCTTTTCTCTTCCCGCCCATGCATCTTCCCCTTTCCACCGTCCCCTCCTCCAACGATTACGTGGCCGACCACGTGCGCGAGATTCCGCGCTCGGGCATCCGCGATTTCTTCGAGATCGTCCAGTCGATGCAGGGCGTCATCTCGCTCGGTATCGGCGAGCCTGATTTCGTCACGCCGTGGCACATCCGCGAAGCGGCCATCTATGCGCTCGAACGGGGCAAGACCGGCTACACCTCCAATCTCGGCCTGCTGCGCCTGCGCGAGGCCATCGCGGAATATGTCTCGGCCAATTACCGCCTCACCTACGATCCGGCAACCGAAGTGCTCGTCACGGTCGGCGTCTCCGAGGCGCTCGACCTCGCCCTGCGCGCCGTGCTCAATCCCGGCGACGAAGTCCTTTATCACGAGCCGTGCTACGTCTCCTACAGCCCGAGCATCGCACTCGCGCATGGGAGGGCCGTCGCCATCGGCACGCGCGAGGAGGACGAATTCAAGCTGCGCCCCGCCGCGCTCAAAGCCGCGATCACGCCGAAGTCGAAAGTGCTGCTGATGAATTTCCCCTGCAATCCCACCGGCGGCGTCATGACTGCCGCGGAGCTGGAGGAAATCGCCGCGATCTGCCGCGAGCACAACCTGCTCGTCATCACCGACGAAATTTACTCCGAGCTTTCCTACGCGGAGGCGCACACCTCCATCGCGTCGCTGCCCGGCATGCGCGAGCGGACGATTTTCCTCCACGGCTTCTCGAAGGCTTTTGCCATGACCGGCTTTCGCATCGGCTACGCCTGCGCGCCCGCGCCGCTGATCGACGCGATGATGCGCATCCACCAATACGGCATTCTCTGCGCGCCCATCGTCAGCCAGGAGGCCGCGCTCGAGGCGTTGCGCCATGGCCGCGCCGACATGCTCGACATGCGCGAGCAGTACCGCCTGCGCCGCAATTTCCTCGTCCACTCGTTCCGCGCCATGGGCCTGCCCTGCTTCGAGCCGCGCGGCGCGTTCTATCTTTTCCCGAGCATCAAATCGACCGGCAAGTCGTCGCGCGACTTCGCCTTCGGCCTGCTCAAGGCGCAACAGGTCGCCGTCGTGCCCGGCACCGCGTTCGGCCCGAGCGGCGAAGGCCATGTCCGCTGCAGCTACGCCACTGGCATGGACCAGTTGCAGATCGCCGTGGAGCGGATCGGGGAGTTTGTGGGGAAAAGCTGAACCCGTGACGTGACGGCTTGAATCTAGCCACAGATTCGCGTACGCTTCTTCCATGAGCGAAACCGATCTTCTCGAACAGGCGCTGCAGCTTCCGCCTTCGTCGCGAGCCAGCCTGGTCGAAAAGATCGTTGAAAGCATCGCAGCCGACATCGATCCCGCCGTGGAACGAGCCCATCTCGATGAAATCAAGCTAAGAAGGCAAAAGGCAGCCTCCGATTCGGGATGCATTGTTTCGGGTGACGAGGTTTTAGAGCAAGCCCGCGCCCTCTTGCGGAAGTGAACTACGGATTCCACCTTGATGCCCGGTGGGAATACACCGAGGCAATTCACTACTACCTCAGCATTGATGCGAAACTCGCTGAGAGTTTCATCTCGGAAATCGAACATGGCATCAACGCCATTCGACGCAACCCTCTCACATGGCGAATCGTCGAAGGCGACGTGAGACGGTATCTCATTCACCGTTTCCCCTTTGGTATTTATTATACCTGCAATAATGACTTCATCACGATTTGGGCGGTCATGAATCTCAGCCGGGAACCGGACATTTGGAAACTTCGCCGGGGCGAATAGCTCGAAGCCATCCCAAAAAGATGAGGCTTGACCCCTCTGACGGCGTCGGTAGGCTTTCGGGCTCCACTTAAATCAGGACTATCCCATGCGCGAACAAGTTATTTTGGAATGCACCGAGGCGGCCAAGGAAGGCAAGTCGGCTTCCCGTTATTTCACGACCAAGAACAAAAAGCTGCAGCAGGAGCGCATCGAACGGCTGAAGTACAATCCCGCCCTGCGCCGCCGCACGGTCCACAAAGAGCGGAAATAGTTCCTGGAGGGTCGGACTCCGTCCCGACCCATTTTGGTATTCGACACTAGTCATCGCTTAAGAACGGAGTCCTGTAATGAGTGACTTGCCGATTTTACTTCCGCTCTATCTTACTTCCCTTGTCAGTTCGTTTCTGCTCTTTCTCGGAAAACGCTCATCACTTCTACGTGGGTCAATCGCCCTTCTCTTTGTTATCGGGATTGTTGCTCCGTTTCTTTTCTCTTGGCTCATCGAAATCCGCGATCTTTACGACCACGGAATGCCCGGCGAGTTTTTGCAGACCACTCAATTTCTTTGCGGTTGGACTTTGCTGGTCATTACACTCTCATTTTTGTCGGCGCGAAAAGAACCCTCGCTCTCAATTGTCTTTCCTATTCTTTGGTCTACAACCGCACTGCTTGTGATGGTAGTTACCACGAATGAACTGCAACTTCGTTCCGATCGATCGTATTATTTCGAATACTATTCGGAAATTATGGGAGCATCGTCAGCAAGATAAACCCCTAAAGTCATTCTACAAGGTTCTAAGTCGTCGGCTTGTACGAATTGACGACCCAGCGGCTCATCGCCTGGTCGGGCGCTTCGACCACGCTCCGGTCGATGGTGAAAGTCGTCTGGCCTGAATTCTTGCTGATGAGTTTCAAGCCGAACTCGAAGTCCTTGAAAATCAGCGCGCAGTGGTCGCGCATATTCCGCCCGGTTTGAAATGCGCCCTCGACCAGCGCCTCAATCGCATCGGGCGTGAGTTCCAGCCGCAGCAGGTGCTTCTCCTCGAACCGCGTCGCGAATTGCCGGGCGATCTCGGCCATCACCAGCCGTTCCTCGTACTTGCCGTCCGACAAAATGCGGCGGAGTTCCGCCTCGGGACCGAGCACCAGCGCCTCGTGCACGACGAACCGCCGCACGCCGGAGCCGGGCAGATCGAACTTGAAGGGCCGCAGGACGCGCTCACCGACCGTCACCAGCCCGCGCGCGCCGGTCTGCTCCTCCGCCGCCAGCCGCGCCATCGCCCGCAGGCCGTCGTCGGTGAACATCACCTCGATGCCGTAGGCGCGGAATGATTCCTCGTATTGATGGATGAGCGAGCCTTCGCTCTGCTTGAGAATTGCGAAAAGATCGTCGACCTGCAATGCGCTGCACGCCACGCGGACCGGCAGCCGTCCCACGAACTCGGGTTCCATGCCGTAGTCGATCAGGTCGCGCGTTGTCGCCTCGGCGAGGACCTCATCGATCTTACGCCCGGGCCGCGCGGCGGCGGCAAAACCGATTTCGCTTTTCGAGAGCCGCCGCTTCACGATGTCGGGCAGCTTGTCGAACGCGCCGCTGACAATAAAGAGAATGTGCCGCGTGTTGATCGTCTCCTTCTTCACCTTGCCGCCGCGTTTCTGGAATTCCATCGCGGCCTGGAGCTGCGATTGCAGATCGGTCTGGCTGCGCAACGGCACCTCGGTTTCCTCCATCAGCTTGAGCAGGTTGGTCTGCACGCCGCGCCCGCTCACGTCGCGCCCCGACCCGACCGATGAACTCGCCAGCTTGTCGACCTCGTCGAGGTAGACGATGCCGTATTGCGCCAGGTCCTTGTCGCCCTCGGCTTGCGTGACGAGATCGCGCACGAGGTCCTCGACATCGCCGCCGACGTAGCCGGTCTCGGTGAATTTCGTCGCGTCGGCGCGCACCATCGGCACGCCGATCAGCTCGGCGAGGCACTTGACCAGGTAGGTTTTCCCCACGCCGGTCGGGCCCATCACGAGCACGTTTTGCTTGATGTAATTCGGCAGCGACTTGCCCTGGCTCATCGCCTGGACATGGTGGTAGTGATCGCACACCGTGATGGCCAGCACCTTCTTCGCCTCGTCCTGCTTGATGACGAAACGGTCGAGATGCTCCTTCACCTGCCGGGGCGTCAGGTTGAAATCAAAATGGGACTTCGATGCGGGAGGCGCGGCGGCTTCCTCCTGACCCGGCTGCTCGACTTGCGGGATAAAGCCGCTGCCCGGCTCGAGATTCCTTCTCAGGAATTCCTGCAACCGGGCGTGGAGCGGATCGTTTTCGGGCGTGGACATCTTTCAACTTCCAACACTTTCCGCATCGCGCAAGCCGCGGTTCAATTATCGTTCAACCACTTCTCGAAATCCTTTTTCGAGCGAAGGCCGGTCAATTGGGCTTTCCTGGCTCCGCGGTTGAGGAGCACAAACGTGGGAACGGCGGTGATGCTGAACTCCGAGGCAAGTTCCGACTCGACGCTCGCATCGACCTTCACCACCTTGAGCTTGCCGGCCTGTTCGGCGGCGATCTGCTCCAGCGTGGGCGCAAAGGCTCGGCACGGCGGACAGGTGGGCGTGTAGAAATCGATCAGGACGCGACCGGCATGGGCTTCGACTTCCTGTTGATAATTATTTTCAGTGACATTGGTGATCATGACTTTCCTTTCGTTAAATGAAATGAGCGCCCCACGGCGTGCTTAAATATTCTCGCCGATGTGCAGGCCGCACTCGCGCTTGAGGCCGAAGAACCGCGTCTCCTCTTCCGTCATGTTGGCCGTCAGCGGCCGCGTCGTGTGGACATCGCCGATGGAAACGTAGCCCTGCTCCCACAGCGGATGATAGGGAAGGTCGTGCTTTTTCAGGTATTGATAAACCATGCGGTCGGTCCAATCGATGATCGGCTGGACCTTCACCACGCCGTTCTGCAATTGGAGGACGCCCACCTCCTTGCGGGATTGCGCCTGCTGCCGGCGCAGGCCGGTGATCCAGCCCTGCGCGCCGAGTTCGCGGAGCGCCCGTTGCATCGGCTCGACCTTATTGATCTGGTTGTACTTTTCGATGCCGTCCGCGCCATGTTCCCACATCTTGCCGTGACGCGCCTCCAGCCACGCCGCGCTGACCTGCGCGCGATAGACCTTCAGGTTGAGCCTCAGCCGCTCGGTCAACATATCCGCAAAGCGGTACGTTTCGGGAAAGAGATAGCGCGTATCGACCATGACCACCGGGATGTCGGGCCATTGCTGCGTAACCATGTGGAGCAAGACCGCCGACTGCACGCCGAAGCTGGTCGAGAGGATGATGTGGGGACGAAAGCGTTCCAGCGCCCAGCGCACCCGTTCTTCGGCTGAAACCGTTTCCAGGTTGGCGCTGATTTCGCTCAGCGCCGGTTCGCGCGGTTCGGATTCAGGTTTGGCTAATTCGAGCGTTTCTTGCATGGCATTTCATCCTAAAAACTATTGTTTATCGGGTATAGGGAGATTACCCTAGCCTGATCGGCGCAAAGATCAAGTCCATCGCCATAACTCGCTTTGGGAAAGCTCTTTAAACTGCATCTGCCAGCTTGCCCAGCGAGGCCGGACCGATCAGCGCCAGCGATGCGGTGTAGCCATGTGCGAAGCTGCGATCACCCACCGGCCCGAGTTGGACATTGGCGAAAAGCCCCACCAGCGGCATGCCGGGGTAGAATTCATTCACCAGACCCGCATCGTGATTCGGTCCGCCGAAAAGCCCGCGCCCGCGCCCATGGCAGGTGCAGAGCAATCCGGCATAGGGCGGCGGCTCCATGCGCGCGATCTGGTCGTGCAAAAGGCGCTTCAGTTCGTCGGTCGCCACGCGCGAATCACGCAACTGATACTGCAAGGTCTGGCCCACGCGCGGCACCGCATTGATTGCCACCGCACCGCTTTTCGGATCGGCCCCGATGATATTGCGCACCAGGAAATCGCCCCGCTTGTATTCCTCAAGATATTCGCTGACCGCGATTCCAGCGAAGAGATGGCCGCGCGCCTGCTCGCGCTCGGTGTCGGTCAGCTCCTTGTAGACATCGCTCAACACCTCGTAGGCCGGGCGCGAACCGAGCGTGAGCAGGACGTTTTTCTCCGCATGGGTCACGGTCAACGGCTCTCCGATCGGCTTGCAGCCCTGCGACACGACCGAATGCACGGCGATGTCGCCCTGCAACGCGATGGCCACTCCGCCCGGCACGACGCGGTCATCGCAAAACACCCACGCTTCCGGATCGCCCGGAATGCCGCCCGCCATGCCGCCGAAGACGGGCACATGCGGATAAGCCTGGTTCCATTGCTTGAGCCAGATTTCGACGTTGAGCGAAAAAGGATTGAGAAAAACGAGCCACGCCTTCACGTCCGCCGGTTTCAGGCCGGTGCGCTGGTGCCAGAAGGCGGGGCCGGACGACGCCTCGACCGTATCCTGCGAGAAGGAAAACGAGTTCGCCCGGCCGCCGGGCACGGAAACGAGCATCAGCGAAAAGCCGGGGCCTTCCTCCTGCTCCTGCGCGCGTCCGACCAGCCCCGTGCCGCTGCACCCAATCAGCGTCGGCACATGGCCATAGACGCGCACCAGCTCGAGCAGGTCGTTCGCCTTCTCCGCGTAATCGGGCGTGACAAAGACGAGGCCAAACGTCGGCTTGCCGCTGAGCTGCTGGCGCAACTGCACGGCGGTCTCGCGGATCACGCCCTCGTCGAAAGGGCCGGTCACCAGCCGCGAAGCTGCGAAGTTAGGCATCCCTTAATCATCCGGCCCCTTAAGCAAATGTCAATGCGGTAGCCGTCGCACCCCGCCTGTAGCCGCGAGGCTGAGTTTTTGACGGAATTAACGGAATTAGAACCAAATTAACGGAATGGGGAAGGTCGACGGCGCAGGCCCTGCGCCGGGTCGCGCCAGCGACTTAACAAAAGCCCGTCATCCTGAGCAAGCCGAACTTGTTTCGGCGCAGTCGATGGACCTCTAACTATTCCTGCCTTCTTCGTTACCCACTACAACTTGAGACCGAAAGGACGTCCTACCATTATGAACAGACTTCACAACAAGAAATATGATCGCGAGAAGCATAAAACTCAGCGCGATAAAACTGCAGGTGGTACGAGCCCGCGCCCTATTTCTAAAAATATAACCGATCACAGCAAAGGCGACACTCATCAACAAGCACAGAGCCAACTGCCCAAAATCGAGCACAAGCTTCAAATTTTGTACATAACCAGTTTCAGTGACCATAGTCCTCACACCCCCTCGATCGCCTCGGGCTTTAATTCCGATTCGGGCGCGGTGAAGGAGGGGCCGCGGGCGAAATCGGCACCCCAGATTTCCTGAGCCATGCGGAAGCTCTCCGGCATCAGGGTGTAGCCGACGTGGCCCTGCGGAAAGCAGGCGAAGTGGGCGTTGTCCCACGCGCGCGCCAAGGCCTCGATCTCCCCCGGCGGCGCGATCTGGTCGTACTGGCCCGCCAGCATCAGCATGTGGTGGCCCGGCAGCAGCGGCTTCAGCTTGCCCGGACAAACCAGGCGCATGTTCGTCGCCGTGTCGTCGGGGCCAAGCCCCGCCTTGCGCATCGCCGCCCGCAACGCGACGGAGCTCGGCGCTTTCCAGATCGCGTTGTCGATATTGAGGATCGGCTCGACCAAAATCAGCCGTTGCAGCAGCGGCTCGAAGCAGGCCAGCAGCGCCATGATCCAGCCACCGTAACTCGTCCCCCACCCGCCGAAAAGATGCCCGCCTTTCCGGCGCAGTTGTTGCAGGACGATGCGGCACTCGACCACCGACTGCCGGATGCCCGCCGCGTTGCGCAACATGTCGCCGCCGATGCACAATTCGCCGTGGAAATGCCACGGCAGCCGCCGCGAGTAGTGATAGGGCAGATGGACGAAGACCGCGTTCCAGCCGCGCGCGTTCAGCCGCCGCGCCCAGAGGCGATAACCGAAATCGCTCACCGACATCAGCCCGTGCGCGAGGAGCATGGTCGGCGCGGTCCAGCCCTCCTGGCAGGGAAAGAAATCAAAGGCCGCGCGGTTGTTGGCGTCGTGCTCGCCGGGCAGCGGACTCGGAAACAAAAGCCGTCCACGGTCCGGCAATTCGGGCGGAACGAACCCGTCCGGCACACGGTAAAAATCCTCAACCGGACGCCCGGACCACTCGGCGGTGAAGGCGTCCCATCTCGCGCGAAAATCGGCCGAGAGCGGATGCCGCGCCTGCAGCAAATTGACGAAGCCGAAGCTGACCCAGTCGACCGCCAGGGCCCGCGCCTGATCGATCCGGGAAAGAAACGTGCGCTGTTTCACGAGGGCAGACTAGAGTCTATCCCGAAGAAAGTGCAAGACCTCGGTAGACGATCCAATTGGCCGCGAAAGAACACAAAGATCGCAAAAGAGAATCAACGACTGCGCTTTCTTCCAACCTCTTGTGTTCTTTGTGCTCTTTTGTGGCTAATAAAAGGCAGATGAAAAAAATCCTCGTCATCGGCGCCGGCCTGGGCGGACTCGCCGCCGCGATTCGCCTGGCGCGGGCCGGGCACGCGGTCGAGGTCTGGGAGAAAAACGGCGAGCCGGGCGGCAAGCTGAAGGAATTGCGCATCGGCGATTTTCGCTGGGGCACGGGGCCGTCGCTGCTGACCATGCCGCACGTCCTGCGCGAGCTTTTTGCCTCGGCGGGCGAGCGGCTGGAGGATCATCTCGAACTCGTCCGGCTCGATTCGGCCTGCCGCTATTTCTGGACCGACGGCACGGTCATCGACGAGGACGCGGCGTTCTGGTCGCGGCCCGAAGTGGCCAAATTTCTCGACTACGCGCGGGGCATCTACGAGCTTTCGGGCGAAGCTTATCTCAACCGTCCGCCCGGCGATTTCTGGCGCGCGTTCACCCCGCGCAACTGGCCGAAGCTGCGGCATCTCGGCAAGGTCGCCACGACCCGCACGCTCGCGCGCGAGGTGGAACGGCGCCTGGCCGATCCGCACCTGCGGCAGATTTTTCTCCGCTTCGCCACCTACAACGGCTCCTCGCCCTACCGAACGCCGGCGACGTTCAACATCATTCCCTACGTCGAGGCCGAGTTCGGCGGCTGGTACGTTCGCGGCGGGCTGACGCGCATCGCCGAAGCGCTGACCCGGCTGGCCGAGCAACTGGGGGTGAAGTTTCATTACGGCGTTGAAGCCAGCGGCTGGGACGGCCGCGAAGCGATGGCGCGCGACGGCCGGCGCGCACGGGTCGATTTCCTCGTCTGCAACGGCGATGCGCTGGCGGCGGCGCACGGCTTCCTCTCGGGCCGGTTCGATGCCGCCGCGCGGAAAAAGCTCGTGGCGCCTCCGCTTTCGAGTTCGGGCTTCATTCTTTTTCTCGGCGTGCGCGGCGAACACCCCCGGCTGGCGCACCACAACATTTTTTTCTCGGACGACTATCCGCGCGAGTTCGCCGAAATCCACGACGAGAAAACCAGCCCGCGCGAGCCGACGATTTATCTTTCGATCAGCGCCCGCCACGATCCGGCCCACGCGCCGGCGGGCCACGAAAACTGGTTCGTGCTGATCAACGTCCCGGCGCGCGATCCGGCCGATCCCTGGACCGCGGAGGAAACGGCCGCCTATCGTGACCGGGTGCTGCGGCGGCTCGAAAAATTCGGCTTCGGCGACATCGAAAAGAACCTCGTGGCCGAACGCGCCTTTACCCCAACCGATTTCGCGGGGCGCGACCTCGCCTGGCGGGGCGCGCTGTACGGCTGGGCCTCCCACTCACTGCGCGCCTCGCTCCTGCGGCCGCCCCTGCGCGTCGGGGAGAATCTT
>Ga0181537_10003005_pt1 | contig 14645 bp, 30 predicted proteins | sample PEATcosm2014_Bin_39_FD_119765 | JGI IMG/M metagenome (GOLD analysis project Ga0181537, IMG submission 119765) | Peatland microbial communities from MTU Mesocosm Facility, Houghton, MI, USA - PEATcosm2014_Bin23_10_metaG | ecosystem: Environmental > Terrestrial > Soil > Wetlands > Peat | place... | reverse complement strand
GTAATCTTGATTGGTCATGTACTTGTAGAGTTCGACTTCCGTCATCTCTACCAGTTCCAGGTCAAAATCTCCATCTCGATTCTTGGTTTCCATCCAAACGTTGGATTTCTTTTCATCGTCGAGTTCTTGGCAAAAAATGGTTTTCAAAGCCACGCGCTGCGCGGGCGTGGGTGAGAAATTCATGAACAATTTGTGTTCTATGAAATTCTTAATCGGATCAGCTTCGATTTCTCGAAGAAAATAGTCAAACTCCTCCGCGAACTCAGAGTTAGAGAGATCCTTGATGATCTTCGCGTGATCTGCTATTGAGATTTCGGTCTCTTCCATAAAACCTTATTTCGAGTCTGTCGAAGATTGACCGTCTAAAGAAACTCCACCATTGGGATCTTTTTGCATTTTTCGTCCGAGATATGCCCCAAGACTCATGCCCAAAAATTCAAGACTGGACATGAATGCGTCGTGAATTTGCGTAGCGGTCTCGGCATTCAATGTGAAGTCTGATTTCAATTTGGCTACACAGGTTCCCAGCATGATCAAAATGGAAACCATGCACATGCCGCCCGATACTGCGACCAGGGTAAAAGTCACCGATCCGGCACCAGTTTTAGGGTCGCGCGCGGTAGGGAGTGGAATCCCCTGAGAATTCATTTTCTGTACGAATTTAGCCCACTTGTCCGTTAGGTTCATTTTGTACCTCTTCTTCAATTATAACACCAACTGAACGAAGAGCCGCCAAGCAAATGGCGTGGGCAGGGGTCAAACCATGGGCTTCACAGCCAGTCTTTCCATTGACTGTGGGAGTCTTCAGGTAACAGGACCAGATATTCTTATCACCACAGTCAAAGTCACTTTTTCGGATGTCCGCGTATCGGAAATCGGCGAGGAGTCTCCAAGCTAAATCCAATTCTTTGGAGATGGGAGGAACTCTTTGACTAAACTGCTCAAGATTCCCTTCTTGGCGATCCCACATCCAGTTCATGCCTCGGCGCGGAGGATTTAGTTCGATGCGCTTCCAATTCAAAACTTTCTCATAAACGAGTTCATCTAGGTGTATGCCGGGTAAAAATTTAACAGTCCTCTGCTTCATCTGGTCCCTCATAAATTTCGTCTAGTTCGTAGGTTTCCATATAACTCGTTCGCCTTTTTTGGGCGGCTCATTGCTGGGAATATAAAAAAGATAATCACCTTTTCCAGCCGTCGAAGGCTGACGTCCGGTCAGCCAAAACCAAAATCGTTTATACCATGGGAGAAACTTATACTTGATCTCGACAGAACTGCCCTCTCGTTTCCAACGCACGTCAGACACTTGGAGGTTCCTCGGCTTTGTCTTCTTCCAGTTCTTCTTTCATGGTTTGAAGTTGCCGGATGCAGGCGTCTAGAGAATCAGCTTTTACGATGGCATTTGGCAAATACATCATGCCCAATCCACCGAGTTCTACCACTTTGTTTCGGATTCGCGCGAGCGAGGCAGCGGTCATAGCTTCGTTGCTCGTGATCACGAGCAACTTGTCCTTGATGTCGAGAGCTACCAGTTTGGTTTCGATTTCTGTTTCATCGCTCATAGATTTTCCTTGATGCAGCGGAGAATCGACAGGGTCACATTTTCTTCGGTTCTGGGATTTGCATCCGCCAGACATGGTTTTTGACCCCAATTGCTCACTTCAACGATGAAGGGCAAATAAGGAACTTGAACTCCGACTTCATCCACGTCGATCTCATAGAATCTAATTGACATTTGACCCGCTAGTTTTTCGTAAATCGGGTGAAATTCTTGACAGTATGGACACCATTTCGCGGAGAAGAGAATCACCCTAGGTCCGGCAATAGCCATTTCTTTCTTGAATTGTTCAGCCGAGGTAATTTTTACAACACTCGCATAGCTGGGTAAGCAAATTAGCAGAGCCAGCAAAAAACTTATTAGTCTCATTCTCCATCCTTCGGGGCATCGCCCCCACATTCCATTGAGGTCCACAAATCTTGAACGACTCGCTCCTGGTAAACGCCTTTGACCATTTGGTCGGCGGCTCCCGCAGAGCAGCGATTTTTGAAATCAAGCATATCAGAAGAATCTGGATCTGCAAAGAGATTTTCTATAACCGTCTTTGCCTGCGGATCTTTCGAATATCGGTCCAAGAGACACATTTTAGAAGTCCAGAGGCATCCGGCGACGAAAGCATCTTCGAAGTGGGAAGCGTAAGGCTCCGCTTGGATCGCAATTCTGCCGCAAACCGCCTGTTTTGCCTTGAATTCAGCTTCCTTTTGATACTTTGTGGTGACTGATTCAATAGCTTTTTCGATCGGGAGTTGCCCAAAGCAAAAAATCAAAAATAAAACGAAGGTTCCCGCGCTCACGAAGTCGAAAAATCGACGAATTTTGTAATCCCGGCGAGTCATTGAACTATGATTTTCCCGCTCGTATATTGCCCCAGTCAAATAACCATCTCGATAGGTTTTCTCGATCATTTCCCGACCATTGCCGGTGATATGGTACATCCGCGCTAGGTGCTCGGAGTGATCTTTTTGGGCATTGGTAAGTTGAGTTTTGTAGTCTTCGCTCACTAAAAACTCACATTAGCGTAAAATTCATAACCATTGTCAGAACTTTCGCATTCTACGGCAGCTTTCAGTCCAAGTCTTTTGAATCGGCGAACTAGAGTCTTAGCTTCATCCTGAGATGAAGCGGCTACATTGGAGTGCCCTTCTTTTAAGAATTGACCGACGTCGCTTTCCGCCATTCCGGCTTTCACCAGGGCTTTTCTCGCATTTGCAAAAACTCGAATTGCTGTATTCATGATTTTTCCTCTTTCTTTTTAGTGACAACCCTAACCGTCAAGATCGCAATCGCAAAAGAAAGGAATCCATAAGCCAGAGCAGTCCCGTATTCCCCTTGATCGGCGGCGTGGACGGCAACGCCGAAATCAAACGTGGAAAGTAAAAATCCAAAGATTAAGATCAGACTCACTTTTCTTCCTCTATTCCAATGGCTCCGGTAGAATTATGCGTTACTACAGCATTGACTAAACTCTTGGGCTGTAACTGAACTCTTTCTTGATAAAACAATGCTGAAATTTTTAACAAAGATCCTTTTGGAAATACGATTTTGGTTGGAACTGGAATTCCAAGAATCTGACATACTACTGCTAGATTATCTATCGCTTCTTCAAAACTTGGACTTTTACCATATTCTTCAGAACTCATGCGGACCCCTTTCTTTTGAAGATAACAGAGGTTTTACTTGTTTGCAATGGCTTTCAGGTAGTCTATCGCCTGACTCCATTGAATGCTGACCCAAGTGGGTGAAAAGCCAAGTTCTTTTGCGATATCGTTCATATTGTATCCCGCTAAATAATAGAACATGATCCCTTTTTGAACAGGTGTTAGATCTCGACAAATTTTTTCGATAAACAGCCGGATAGTCACCACATCAAATGGGCTGTAGATCTCGCCGCGGATTTTGCGTGATTCGACCGGGATCGCCAGGGCTAGGGATTTGCGGGACTCGTAAGCCGCGTGCGCCTTCCTGCCAGTGCGGTCGCGCGCCATATCAATCATGGCTTGCTGGACAGTGGAGTGTTTGTGTTTGCCTTCTAAGAGGCGGAGCATGTATTCTTGGCTGGCATCTTCCGGAGAATCGAAGATTCGCCCGTACCTATGAGATTCCTTCGCCGCTCGGAGTCCCAGTTCCAGAAGAGTTTCCACCTTCATCTTTTTGGGTCGGCGTTTCTTGCGTATTTTGACTTTGGACATTTTTAATCCCGGCGGTCGTAATGAATCGGTTTGCTTTATACCAGCCCTCTTTGCCGGTATCATCAGTTATTACAATACGCCCTTCTTCTTCCCGAAGTCCAGTGACAATGTAATTTTTGTTGATTGTGAGAAATCCTTCGATCGGATCGAAACAATTGACTTCTTCTCCGACTGTGAAAGGAACCAACTTGGATAGGCAAATGCCAAATTTCGGATGGCAATAAACCTCGCCATTTGGCATGAACATCATTCGTTGTTGATCACCCTCGATCGCGAGCACGCCTTTGACCGTCGTATTGTGGTCCATGGGAATTAATTTCCCTTCGCACATTTTTATATCTTCCTTGAGATTTGTGTCGATGCGACGAAGACCTTTGAATTTTACGAAATCACCAGCCTTGAAAATCATCTAATCCTCAATGATTTCGAAACGAGTATTTTCGAAATCAACAGTTCCGCCGTTGAAAATCTTCTTGATACCCTCATCGAATTTACCTTGAGGGTATCTGCCTGTTTTTGTCTGCACTTTGCCACATGCGAGGTTCAATTCGCGGATGGCTTCGTATTGAGAACGCTTGATTTTTAAGATTCTGGGTTGTTTCATGAATCCTAGGATATCAAACAATTTTGAAATTTGCAAATAGCGACGAAAAATGTCGCTTTTTACGAATCTTAGCGTTTGACGCCAATAGCAGCGGGTTGGAGATTCGAAAGAGTACGAACCTCTACAACCTTGTTTTGAATCGTAAAATCTGTCTTTTTCGTATCCACGGCTTCCAAATTTTCCAAAACCACTTCGGCGTCGAGTTGCACATACATCTCCATCACAACTTTTGCGACTTTCGCAGGCTTCAGTTCAAATTTAAGAAAACTGAGCATAGGAATTTTCTTCCCATCCAATTCGACCTGGACATTTGCTCCAGTGGTAACTCGACCTTCGGTGCCGGGTTTGTTACGGATGGTGAGAACGGGGAATTGCGCAGATTTAGCTTGCGCGGGCTTTTCGTCGGTCTGGCTCATAGCCTCTCCTTGAATAGCGAGCGTGATTGCTCTTTTCAAAATTATACCCGATCGGGATGAAATCGTTTTGAAATGAGAAAATGAACCCTATAGGGTATAAATAGAGGCTCCTTGGTCACATCGCTTCACCGCGGCATTGGGCATATTTACCTCCGGAGTCCTAGAACTTAATCTCGTCCGGCGCGTACCCTGTGGCGGAGTAGGCTGGGTATTCTCCCAGTCGGAGCCTATTTATATGGTACCAAAATTCGTACCGTTTTTTGGTACCAATTTTGGTACCGTGTTGCGGGAAGCAACATATTGTAGCGTAATGTTGCATTTTGCTACATTTTGCGACAAAGTACGAAAAACGTACTTTAACGATTGTAAATATTACAGGAAATAATTGCCCTATTTTTCCGAAATTTTTGCCCAAAACTTCCGAAGTTTATGGACTTTTTTTCGGAAGTTGGAACTTAATAAATTTGCAAGGGGTATAAACAATGAGAGTTCCTTGCACGAAATCGATCATCCTCAAGACCAAATGATCTTTCGAAGTTGGAGCCAAAATATACTCTTCATTGCCCATATCGACTACTACACTTCTTTCAAGTTCCACGAATTTTTCAAGTGCATCCATTGCTGCCAATTCTATAGAATCTTGAAAATCTGATGCGAAGACTTGAGATTCAACTTTCTTTAGTTGATCGAGGAACTGTTTTCGCACGTCCTCTACCGGAGTCTTCAATTCTTGAACCAATTGAAAAGATCTCTCATAAAGTGAATCTGTTGATTCTGTAGCTTTGCCCTCTGGATCAAAATGAGGGACTGCATCGAATCCAGTTTGGGCTACGTATTGCTCCACCAATTGAAAAGCCCGTTCGCGCACTATGATGTTAAAGTATTGTTCCCAACTTACTATTGGTAATTCATAATCGGCGTTAAATATTTCTTCAATTTTATTTTCCATGATTCATGTTCCTTTACGAATCGTCTGAGGTGAAAGGTACAGATCCGACTTCGAACTCTATCTTCGTCGGATTGCTTTTCAAAAAGGCTATACCTTCGGGGGAGAGAGCCACATATGAAACTATTGCCCAACGCTCTAATTGATGGGGCTCTGTTGCTAGTTGAACCATGATTAGTTTGCAAAGTTGTCCGGTGACAAATCCCTTGTCGCAATAGAAGTTTATCTGATTAGCGACTTTTTGAGCGGCGTCAAAAATTTTACGCTCTCCTACTGCCACAGAACCAAAATATCTGACCTCATCAATAACCTCCCTTTCTAGGGAAGTTACATAAGAGACTTTGCGCTCGGTAAATTCTTGATCAACATGTCGCTCAAAAGCGCGTTTAGCTGCTTGATTAAACAGATGATTCAGCGGAAGGTAAATATTTTCTACCTTCAGAGAAGTCCCCTGTTCTAAATCTTTTTCACTTTTAGCTTTATTGCCCTTGTCCAGGGCTTTGACGAGTTTCTCAGATTCACTGAGAGGCTTTTTGGCGCGGCCAAGCGCGACCTTTGCGGTTCGCATAATTTTCTCCTTTGGATCATCACGACCCATTTTGGAACTGACGTCACGCCAATTCTGCTTAAAGTGTACCATAACAATACACTTTCTTTCTTACTTGCGTCAAGACCCGCGACCGACGACAATGGATTCATGTGGCGATTACTTTGGCTTTCAATTTGGCTACCGGTCTACTTCCTACTATTATGGATACCGCTTTATATTGTGGGCTGGATTCTTGTGCCTTTAGCCGCAGCTTGCGGAGCCTATGAGCAAGATTCGGCGACGGGGCTCTACCATTTCACTTGGTCGATAATGGCTCTGTATGACAACAGCACCGACGGAATTTACAATAATAGTTACTGGCCGACGATAACCAACTTTTATTCGGTGATTTGGCGATGGTGCGCGATGCGCAACCCCCTTGCCTCCATAACTAAAATCCCCTTGATTCACTGCTACGTTAATCCCAGCGAAGTAGGCTTTACTGGTAATCAAACGAATTCGAGTTTGTACGACACCAAAATCCCTCAATGGTTTTGCTGCTGGTGCGGACTTTTCTCTTGTTTTTATCTACAGTTCAATTGGAACGGATTGCCAAGCATTTTCGGATGGCAGCCGTTTCCTCCAGGACTCTACCTTCTGTGGATCGGCTCCAAACTCGTACCGAAAGATGTCCAGGCTCCACAAAGTTCGTATGGCGTGCCGCGGACTTTCAACACGATCCAATTTAACAGGCAGGCATAGATGACTCGTCGAAGTTTCATCCAGTTACTCTCTGTAGCTTCTGCCTGCATTATCCTGCCTCAAAAGATTTGGACATTGCCAATCAAACCGAGATTGTATCGACACCTTTCAGAATGTGGAAATTGCCGACCGTGGGTTTATCTCCCGGATAAAAGTGATGGTAGACCAATTAAAGATGCCACGTTCAGAGCCTATCTCAAAAGGAGATATCGTGAAACTTAGAATTCTCTCAAAGTTCTTAGAATTTCTGGTCGAACTTTTCGAGCCAAACCCCTGTTATTGTGGTTCGGATCTCATAGGGTACGGAGACGTTATCTGCCATCATTGTCGTGAAAAAGAACAGGCTCGCAAAGATGCAATCACCAAAGAAGTTTTCAAAACCTATCGGCATATGTAATGGCGAAGTTGAATTTCAAAGAAGTCAAAGATTTTATCCTAGAAGTCTCTACTCAATATGGCGTGACTACAGTTTTCAACAAAGATCCAGATTGGGAAGATTACTCTTTTGGAGACGTCGACGTACATCAAAGACACATCAATCTTTACCCGAACCCCAAAGGGGAATACAAAAATTTGAGAGAGCTACTGGGTACATTTTTCCATGAACTTGCTCATATCTATTGTTTCGAAAATGACATCTACGGTAGGTACTACACTCCCGGCGGCGGTCGAATGACCGTCAATTATGCTTACAAGGCTGAGTTAGCCACGGATCGCTGGGGAGAATGTCTCATGAACTGTTTTTTAAGCGGAATGAAATATCACGCTTGGTACAAGACGCACAAAAAAGAAGCGTTGGATTTGTTGGGTCGAAATCTATAATCAACGATCGGTGCAGATTTTCTCGCGCACGATTGGGATCTGATAAGTCGCGCCCAACCGGCTGATTGTGAGGATCACTACCGTTCCAGGTTCACCACGAATTTGACCGATGTCTGGCGGAAGTCCGTCCACATAAAGGATCTTGTCGCCGACTTTGAGACCGGCTCGCGCCGCGGGGTACCCCGCGTAGACTTGCTCAATCACGTCCCCTTGCATCCAGTCATCCATGATTCCGATGCCGCCGAACCATTTATCGCCCTCACATTGCTTGATTCCGACCGGGCTCTTTTTCTCCGGCGGAGTGGAAACCGCGGGAATTTTTCCTGGACCCTTCTCCATTGTAATTATTTCAACATCGACGACCTTGGGTACAATGTCGACCGGTTTTTGCATCTCGCGCGCTTGATTGCCCTTTTCACGGACTTTGCCTGGATGACCTGAATCCCCGCCGCCCTGGTAGGTTGCGATGAAAAGAAAAAAGGACAAGTGCAAAAGGACTGAGAGAATGAAAGGTAGTTTTCTCATTCATCAATTGTATCAGGCGGGAGACTTGGCAAATCGACGGTCTGACCAGCGAGCGCGTGCAGGCAGTCTCCTAGAAACTGAATTCGCCCTGCGGTGACAAAAGTGTGGCATCGCATGGGTCGAGGCTTTATTTTCTCTCCATTCATGATTCTGGAATATTCGTCGTCCGTCATCGGTTGCACGCCTTGGACCAAGACGCTCGGACTGAATGTGGGTCGATCGTAGTCACCGTTGAAGGTCCATCCGTTTTTGGCGTCGATCCAAACCCGGTGCATTTGACGACAACCGGGGCAGAAAAATGCCAGACAGTTGCCCTCGAGAGTCCTGAGTTTTCCGATTTTTCCCATACCCAATGGTATCAATTTGATAATGCACGTTATAGAAATTAGGTTCTAGTTTGTGTGTTATCGATACAAATAAGACCCTTATTTAATGCGTCCCTCTCGATGTATCGAAATTTCCGGGATTTTTCGATATACCAATTCCAGTAACAATTAGTAGTTGTAAGTATTACAATTCAAATTGGATTGATTTTTTGGAAAATTTTTGAGACCATGAGGGTATGCCAAATGAAAAACTTACAGAAGTGAAGCAAAGACTGGCGAAAGCCGTCGCCCTGCAAAAATCCCTGAAACATCGCCGGTTCCTCGCCGGAAAATCCATCGGCTTCTGCCGCGGTCGATTTGACCGGAATGGATCGGTAGTCGACGGTCGAGATCTGGTGCCGCGCCGAGCCGCCTACGACCTCACACATGCCGTTTTGACCTTAGCCAAGACCGAACGTAAGATCCAAGAAAATCGAAAGCGCATCCGCGCGATCGAGGCGGAACGGGTCGCACTTTGGATGAATCGCATATTCCAAAAAGCTATGGATCGAGTGTTCATTTCGGAGTTCACTGTTACCGCGCGAGATATGGTAAAAAAGGTTCTGGCTTGGCGAGGTCTCTATCTCCACGACAATAACGAGATCTCGGGACCGGGCGGCAAACTAATCGCCATGTACGGCGGAGATGCTTCCTACGATGGCGCGGAATTAAAGTGGACCGTAAAGCCTATACAAACTCTTGAATTTATTACAATTGATATCAAAATCGATCCTTCAACTGACCAAAATCCATACACTGTCAAAAAGATCGACAGTCCTGTTGCCGAAAATTTTGAGGACACGCAGAAAAAGGTTTTCAAGTGAAACTCGAAGAACTCTCACCGGACAACCAAGAGCGTGTGAAATAATTACATTACAAATTGGCTGGTTTTTCTACCAAAATTTTTTTGGTAGGAGAAGGCTGATCGCCCAACCCTGGTTTTGATGCATCGTGGCAAATCGCTCCACCGCGATGACTTTTTCACCCCAAAGCGTCAAAGTCAAAAGTTTACTCAGATCATCCGTAGCGCAGCTTTTCATCAGGGTAGCCGGGTGAGCCCAACCTTTCCCCTTGAGTTCAAACGGGGGCAAATGCATGTCCAGATTAAGTTCGATATCTTCGTGTTTTATGAAGCTGTTCATTTATCCCGCGACCTCGACGTATTCGAATTTGGGACCAAGCGCGGACGTGCGGATTTTCGTCCACTTCAAATTCGGACCCAGATTGCCGGGAGCGGCCAAAAGCCGATCGACATTCATATCGACTATAGCGAGTTCGAATAAGCGAAAAGACGATCCCTTGGGAATCGAAAAGGGCTCGAAAACCTCGTAGCGACCCAGTCCGAAACCGAACCGCCGCGGACCATCCGGGTCCCAGTCACGACGCCCGAAATTTTTTAACCAGAGCCCAAATGAAAACTTTACACGAGCCATGCGTAAGACGGTCTGGTCTTTCGTGGTGATAATCGTGGGAACTCGCAAAACGCCTTCGTTCATAAATTTCTCCTTTTGGTGCGACGGGTAGGATTTACACCTACAAGTCCATGGTATTGCTGCGCACTCTATTCCCATGGTTCCGGGCTCCGGATGAGTCTAAAAGTTTCTCCACCGCCGCAAAATGAGAATATCAAAAGCCCGAGAGAAAGGCAAATGGCGGATCTTTTGGCGGATGTTGGAGGAGGTCTCAGAATGGGAATTATTCCATATTGGAATTTGGAATATTGAATAAACCAGAGCGGTCTCGGACTTACCCCGCTTGAAAGAATTACAATAATAAATTCGGGTCACTCCCAAAAAATTTATATTCGGGTAATCTCACCAGTGTCTCAAAGTGGGAGGGTAAATTCCCAAAGATTACGGTACCTTGGCGGGGTATGCCCGGTCCATCTGCCGATTCTCACGCTAATAGCCTAATGAATTCAATCGTCTATACATCATCATCATTTTCATCATGCTCATTCGTAGCGGTCCCGTCCTTAGGCTTTGCGTATTTATCGCGCATTGCACTCATACGTGACGGCGCGCCCATACCTAAAGAAGCCCGTAGCGCAGGCGATAGCCCTACCATCGGTTTTTCTATAACCGGGGTCTCTATAGGCTTTGATTCATTTTGAACCACATTAGGTGACGGCGTTTCGGATTGAGCGCGCGGCGTAGTATCGCGCCACGGTCGAGGCTTAGTCTCACTATGATTCGCTAATGGGGTGCTCGGATTCCCGCTATCGGCTCTATCGGCGGACTGCGATAAAACTTTAAGGGTTTTTCGAGGGGTCGAATCGGTAGGCGATTCCGCGCCCATGCGTACTATAGAGCTAGGAGGCGTTTTTAGAGCCGGTTTTGGAGGTTCAACTAGCTTCGGCGTGCGTTCTACGTCACCGGGGTCTACGGGGTCCGGGAGTGACTCGGCTCCTTGGTCGGCGTGGAATGAAGCACGAAGTGCAGCGCGATGCGCGGCGCGGTCACTCCCCCCGCGCGCGGTGTCGGACCCTTCGGGGTTATCTTCGGGGAGAATTTCGGTCTCTATGACTCGAATTGAGTCGAGCAGGCTTTTAATCGTCGTACGCATTTGTTGTGCCAAAGGCTCTATAAACACTTCGGTAGGTTGACCGTAGCCCGTAGGCGTCCCGTCGGTATCGCGCGAGGTTACGGGGCGATATTTGAAGTCGTGGAACTGCGCAAAGTAAGCGTCCATATAGACGCAGTCCTTTTCGATGGCTCGACGTATCATAGCGAGATTGTTTAAAAGCGAGTCCCGAAGGTCTAGGACTTCTTTACGCACGTCTTGATTCGTTTTATTAGCCATCTTAGTCACTCCCCGGCAAAGCCGGTTCTAGGTTCAAAGTCGCCATCTCATTTATAAGCGTTTCGGGACCGATCGTATCGAAGAGAAACGATTTCGTCCCATAATGAGACGCGAGATATATCCAGTCCTTACCGTTGACGTGGCGAATGACCACGGCATTAGGCGCGGGTCGAGGCGCGCCCCGGTCGCGCGCCGGTATCGAGACCGAAGCGGTCCCGTCGTATCTCTTCAAAAACATGCGCACGAAGTTATAGCAGGCAGTTAGATAGGTCGGCACGGGACGCTTACCCGTGCGCTTGAATGCACGCGCCTCCCGCTCCATAGCCGCGCGACACGTCTTGCAACGCCGATATACGGTCGTGAATTCGGTCAACGCCTTGAATTCGAAGCATCGGGAGCACTGCTTAGTCATGTAAATATTATACAACGTCTCGCGTTAACACGCGTGTTAGACCAAAACGAACGCGGTCCCGTTCTGAGACGCCGCGATACTGAATAAGCCTCGGAACCGCTTCTAATGAGTTATATTAGACTTGAGGTTTTTTGCCTTGAAAGCGCGCCACGCGTTATAACACGCGCGGAACCGCTACGAATCCGGGTTGATTTTGTGGCTCTTAAAGGCTTACCGGGAGCGACCGAAAATGAGACGACCTAAGACCCCTAATATGACCAAAATCAACGCCGCTGCAAAGTATCCGTTCGGCGCGTGGTAGTAAAGAAAAACCAATACGACAAGCCACATTAAACCCTCCCCTCATACCAATAAAGTATGGGTAGGGCGATAGCGGTCCCGATTGAGACCGCGCAACCTAATAGGGCTAAGAGCGATAGCGAATCCATGCCTACCCTGCCTTTCGATTGAGGCGCGTTAGTTCCTTATTGAGATATTCAAGCAAGACCGGAATCGACTCCAGATTCAAGTCGAGTGTTTTGGTCTTGTTACCTTCGCCGTCCGATAAAAGCACGGTTTTGGCATATTCCGAAGTTTGCAGGCGTGCCAACTCATTGCGGTAGTAACTCCCCATGCTAGGGTCTGGTATCGGGCTAAAGTCCTTAGGGTCGATTCTTGTCCCGAAATAAGACTTAACCTCGCCCATGATTTTGTCCATATTGATACAATCCCAGTTTTGCCCCATGTCTATCGAGATCGTTTTGCCCACGGGCTTACCCGCAAAGTCGCCTTTGCCTAAAAGCGTTGAAAGGTACCAAGACCCCGGCGTTTGGTCGATCTTAATTATGACGCTTTTTTCACCTTCCCAGTCCGATGCCTTGATGAAAACGTCGTGAGTGTAAGTTTTACCGTTGCGGTCGGTCGTGATAGCTTTGGTTTTAAGTTTGAACATGATAGCCTCCCTATAGAATACGTATCGGCGTAGCTTTGGCAAACTTTAGGGCTTTTTGAATAACTCCCACATACTTTTTAGAGGTTGTTTCAAAGCGAGATATTCGTCGACGTGAAACCCGAAACCGCCATAGTTAATCGGGACCGGCATTCCTAGCCCGTTGACGTCCAAAAAGTCTTTTAGCTCTAAAGACCGACCGTGCTTTTCGCGCATACGTTTCTCGATGCACGGGAGGCAAACCAAGGCGCGACGGTCTTCGAGTCCGACTAGGTCGAGCCATAGCGCAAAGGTTAGCATGTAAGGATGATTTTTGCCGCCGCAGTCCTTACAGGGTGCGCCGCCGTATTCCGGGACGGTCTCGAGATAGGCGGCCTGCTTCGGGCTCACGGTCAACCCCTCAAAAAGAATGCGGTTAAGGCTACGATGAGTAAGATCCAAAAAATCGCGCGGTTGCGTCGCGCGGCGTGGGCTTCGCGGCGCGCGAGTATCGCCCACGATAGGTCCTCGACCGCCGCCGGGTCGTGGCGATAGATTCGGCTCGAGGGCTTCATACGCGCACCCGTTGAATGTATTGGGGCGCGAGAAGTGCGCCGTAGCGTGCCGAAAGGATACGGGTCGCGATGCGTAGGGCTTGTTGCTCGTCTCGCGCGTCTATGCGCTGGACTCCGTGCTCATTGTTAATTAAAACGAATTTGAAAACGTATGTGGTCCACATATTAGCCTCCCCTTGGATCGGCTTCGGTTAGGTTTTGGTCCAGTTCAATCTCTTCAATGACTAAAGATGAGTCGCCGGACGTGGCTTCGTTCAATTCCGAGTCGTTTTGCGCGTCCACGTTCAACTCGTAACCGTCGTTTTTGTACTCGACTAGGATAGCTTTGTAGACTTCTTGCGCCTTGGCGTAAGTGCTGAAAAGGAGCACTTGGCGACCGTTGTTGAATTCGTGCGTAAGCAAGAAAAATATAGTTTTGTTCATAACTCCCTCCCTATAAAGACTCTTCGGCGCGCTCGATCTAGAACTTTAGCCCGGTCTCGCTTATTTTTGGCAATTTCGCGCCGCGTTTCACTATGAGACCGGCTACGATGTCTCGATACGGTTCAATTGTTTTGATTCGAAAGGTCGAGCGATAGACCCGGCGCAACTCGCCTAGGTCCATACGCTCCAAAGTCTTAAGTGCAAGGTCTAGGTTGCCCATGACTACGCCACGACTTCCAAGGCGCGGGGTTTTAAAACCGTGCGCGCCTCATCTAGTGCGATGGTATGGCAACCGATTTTGATAGTTTCGCCTTGAATTTCGTCGAGTTTGAAACTACCGACCGGCTCCCCGGCTTTGGCTGTACCGTGCTCGATCATTCGGAGCAGGCGCAAAGCGTGGGTCAACGGGACCGATGCGCCTCCAGTGGTTTGAACCTCATCGCCGTTGATACGGAGCAGCATGGGGCGCAGGTTGCGCAACTCTTTAGTAAGCGCGCCGCCGTTGCGCCACGTTTGCACCGCATTAGCCGCGCGTTTCAAAGCCTTAGCTTCTCGCTTTGCGATAGCTTCGGGACTGGTCAACTCTAGTTGACGGGCTTCGGCTAATTTAACGTGCTCATTGACCAACGCCTTAAAATCGTCGGTGACGTCGATGCAGAGTTTTTTGAAGCCCAACGCCGTAGCGGTCTGGTTAAACTCTGCAATTTGTTCGACCACATAGGCGTCTTTATCGAAACGAAAACCGCTCCAAAAACGACGTTGCGAAAAAAGACCCATGAGTGACTCGACTAAGTTACCTTGCGTCTCAAT
>Ga0181537_10003004_pt1 | contig 14652 bp, 10 predicted proteins | sample PEATcosm2014_Bin_39_FD_119765 | JGI IMG/M metagenome (GOLD analysis project Ga0181537, IMG submission 119765) | Peatland microbial communities from MTU Mesocosm Facility, Houghton, MI, USA - PEATcosm2014_Bin23_10_metaG | ecosystem: Environmental > Terrestrial > Soil > Wetlands > Peat | place... | reverse complement strand
TTCACCGGCTCGCATTTCACCGGCCAGTCGATCGTCCGCGCCTCGGCGGGCAATTTGAAGCGCGTGTCGCTCGAATTGGGCGGTAAGTCGCCCGACATCGTTTTCGCCGACGCCGACCTCGAAACCGCGGTGCCGGGCGCCGGGATGGCGGTGTTCGCGAATTCTGGCCAGATCTGCAGCGCCGGCACACGGCTCTTTGTCGAGCGCAAGATTTACGACGAGTTCACCGACCGCGTCGCTGCGTTTGGCAAATCACTCAAGGTCGGCAACGGGCTCGATCCCGATACGCAGATCGGCCCGCTGGTTTCCGAGCAGCAATACGAGCGCGTCACCGGCTATCTGTCGACCGGACGACAGGAAGGCGCGCGCCCGGTAACCGGTGGGCAGGCACTGACCGAAGGCGCCTATGCCAAGGGCTACTTCGTGCCACCGACCGTGTTCGCTGACGTCAACGACAATATGCGCATCGCCCAGGAAGAAATCTTCGGCCCGGTGATCTCGGCGATCCCGTTCACCGATATCGACGAGGTCGTCGAACGCGGCAACGCGACCAGTTTTGGTCTCGGCAGCGGCGTGTGGACGCGCGACGTCAGCAAGGCGCACCGTCTCGCCAAGGGGCTGCGCGCCGGCTCGGTGTGGATCAATTGCTACCAGGCGATGGACCCAGCGGTGCCGTTTGGCGGGTACAAGATGAGCGGCTACGGCCGCGAGTCCGGCATTCAGCAGATGGAAGAATACCTCAACGTCAAGGCCGTCTGGATCAAGACTGCCTGAGGCAGCACGTGTGGCGACGGCGCTTCGGCGCCGCCGCTCAATCCAATCCAAATAAATTACGTCTGCGCGAACAGACGCTGTCCGATGAATTCGCCCTCGGCCACACCACCGGGGCAGGCAAAAAATCCGCCGCCGACATGGGTGACGAACTGGTTCAGCATGTCCATCTTCGCCATGTTTTCGAAGATTTTAACAAAGCCGGTGCGCGGATCGCGCTGGTAGCAGATGAAGAAAAGACCGGCGTCGTACTCCATCCCTTGCCGCCACGGCGGCCAGCGTTCCGCGGTAAAGTTCACGCCATCATTATACGAATAGGGCCGGCGCAGGATTTGCGCGCCGTCATTGGTCGCCGCCGTCGCGAGCCGGACATGCGCGTTCTCGGCGATCACGTAATTGCCGTCCTTGTCGGTCCTGTCGAGGTCGAGCGCATCGTCCTCCAGGGTTTTGCCGATCGGCGCGCCGGAGATCTTATGCCGGCCGACCGTCTGCTCCTGGAAATCGACCTTGCTGCGATCCCAATGTTCGAGCGCGATGCGAATACGCCGGACAACCATGTAGCTGCCGCCTTGCATCCAGTCCGGGCCCTCGCTGTCGACCCAGACAAACTTGTCCATCAGCGCGGGATCGCGGGTCGACGGGTTGTTGGTCCCATCGCGGAAACCCATCAGGTTGCGCGGCGTTTGACTGATGCCAAAGCTGGGCATGAACCCGGTTTGCGCCCAGCGCACTTGGGCCACGTCATCAGCCAGCCGGATCAGCTGACGCACGGCGTGAAAGGCGACCTGCGCATCGTCGGCGCAGGCCTGGACCGAGAGATCGCCGCCGGTGCGCTCGGCGGCCAATTCATCGCCGGCGAAATGCGGCAAGTCGATCAGCGCCTCCGGCCGATGCTTGGCAAGGCCGTAGCGATCTTTGCCGTCCTTCTCGAACAGGCCGGCACCAAACCCGAACGTTATGGTCAGCCGCGCCGTCGACAAGCCATCCGCCTCCTCGGTATCGGGTAGGGAGACCGTGGTCGGCTCGGGGTCATCGCTGCTGGTCGTGACCGTCGTCGTGGTTGTCGTGGTCGTGTCGTAATTGTAGGCAAGTTCGGTCTTCTCGAAAGGTTCAATCGCCTTGCCGCTGGTCAGCCGGGCGGCGGCCTTGGTCCATGTCTGCAACAGCGCGATGACCTCGTCGCGTTTTGCCGTCGTCAGATCGAGCGCGGCGAAATAGGTGTGCCCCTGGGCCGGAGTGACGATCCCGCTTTGATTCTTGCCCCAGAACGGCTCGATTTGCGGGTCTTCCTCGGTAAGGATTTGCGCATCCGCCTTCGCGAACGCCTGCGTGCCGGCATCCGTCGCGAGCACCGTACCGGCGGCGGCCGCAAGCCCGGCCGCTCGCGCCAAAAATCCGCGGCGAGTTGCCCCCGAGGCGCCGTCGCTCGGCTGTTTCATCGCACCGCTTCCATCAGTGTGTTCACATCGTCTTCAACGTAATAGAAGCCCTTGCCGTCGGGCGTCATCGCGATGCCAAACAGATCGCCATTGCCAGGTGGCGACTGCGCCGGATTGGTGTCGATCCACTGTGCATAAAGTTGCTTGCCGCTCAACGGGTCGATCTCGACGAGCTGGCCATTCTTGGCGTTGCAGGCCAAGAGGTGACCGTCGGGGGTCATGACCAACGCCAGCGGCCGCTTCAGGAGTCCGTCCTTGGTCACGGTGCGACCCAGCCCGGCGCTGTCGCGACGGGTCGTCGCATCCGGGATCGCTATGATCTGATTGGCAACGGCGTCGGACACATAGAGCGTCGTCCCGTCCGGAGCCAGAGCCAATCCGGTCGGGCCGATCAAGAACACGTCACGGTCCGCCCGCGCGCTGATGCCGCTGGCGATGACGGTTTGGCTGGTGATCGTCGGCGGAACGCCCGCGGGAATAGACAATTCAATGCGCAGCACGGTCGCCTTATTGATCGTCACCGAATAGCCCGTGGCGGGATCGCGGACCTGCCACGCCGGAATATCGAACCCGGCCATGCTGACAAAGAGGGTCGCCGTCGAGCCGCGGTCGATCACCGCCATGTTGCCCCATGGCCCGTTGATGTTGGGGCCGGTCCAGACGGTGGCGAGCTGGCCATTGCTGTCAAAGACGATCAGGCAGCCGGGACCTTTGGTGCCGGTGGTGCCGTCCTTACTCGGCGTGCTGCCGACAATGACCCAACCGCTCTTCAGCATCGTCATCGCCGTCGTCAAGCCGACACCGCCGGGGCATTGCGCCAGGTCCTGCGGCAGCTTGGCGAAGGTGAAGGCCTTGTGTGTCGTCGGGTTGTAATCGACGATCGTGGTCCCGGTTCCTTGCAGGTTCGACAGATTGTTGAAATTGTCGACGAGCACGTCGTCCTTCTGGATCTTCCCCGCGGAAACCGGTGCCACCACAACCGCGTAGGGGTTGAGATCGCCGTTATCGGTCACGGTCGAGGTCCGGGTGATGTGCTTGTGGATCGTCTCGAGCATGCCTTGCGGCGCATCCGCCCGTGCCAACATGGGCGATGCCGTCATCGCAGCCAGACCAGCGAGGGCCAGCATTCGAGCCAATCGCATCAATTTTACCATCGTCTCGTTTCCTCGCGCATCGCTATTTCGTCTGCCAGCATCTGCGAATGAGTGGCATTAACACTAAGAATCATTCGCGATAATTGCAAGTTGCTGCGGCAAATGGCAGCCATTCCCGCCTCAGCATGCTCTTCGGTCAGAAGAGGATGTTGGTGCGCACGCCGAGCACGGCCTCGTCCTTGATCCGCGCCGTTCCGCTCGCATTGGCGATCCCGGCGCCGGGGTTGAAGACGTATTGGAAGTCGGGTTGAAGCTGCAGCCAGGGCGCAACCGAATACTGGTAGGTGACCTCGATAAAAGTCTCGCTGCTTCGCGCCGGGTTGAACGCACCGGTGTAGAACGCCGTGTCCTGGTCAAGCGCCGAAGCCTGGCCGCTGACCTGGGCGAAGCCCAGGCCGACGCCAAACGTGTCGTCATCGCGGTGCAGAAAGGGCTCATGGAAGGTCATGCCAAAATTGACGCTGATATCGACCAGGTTACGGTTCGTTTCAGGCGTGCCCATGGCCCGCCCGAAAAGGCTTATGGTGCGGTCGGCTTCCTGCGGATCGACCCAGATCAACTGATCGGCGACGGCGTAGATGCTGTAATCGCCGCGATGCTGCTGCGGAATGCCAGTGCTCAGCGGGTTGGCCAGCGACAACCCGGTATTGTCAAAGCGCAAATCCGAGAAACGCTCGGTATCGTACCAGAAGCCGAGCTTGAAGACCCGGGCTAGCGGCTCGGTCTGATCGGCGTACAGCATGCTGCCGAGCGACGGGTAGGAATACTGCATCTCGGCGATGAGCAGCGCACCGCCATTGAGCGGGAAGCTGGTGCCGGAGGCGTTGGCCAGTTGCGGATCGCCCCCGACACCGTTTTTGACCGGGCTTCCGTTGAACACGCCAACAAGAAACGTCACCGGGTCCCACGGCCGCCACCGCCCTCGCACGCCAAGCGCCGATAGCGGATAGGCCGGCCCGCCACCCGGCAGATCGGCCGACGGCAACATCGGCCAGCCAAACATCGTGTTGACGAACAGCAGCGCGTTCTGGCTGACGATGAATTCCTGGTCGAGGCTCTGCTGGCCGACCTTGATGTCGGCCCGGTCCTCCTCAAGGAATTTCTGGTCGTACCACAGCTCCCACAATCGCGTAGCACGGTCCGCCTCGATGCCGCTCGCAGTCTGTAGGGTTCCAAGATTGTCAGCACTCAGGCTGCGGCCGTGAATTTGCAGCGCGCTGGCGTTGAAGGTGCCGCCATACCAGCCAAAGGCCCGGTTGGTATCGAGCTGCAGCACCATCTGCGTCAGCCCGTCATAGTCGAAACCCGTATGAAAGCCGCCGCTGATATTGCCGAGCACCTCACTTGTCTCCTGCAGCGCGAGCGAGATGCCGTATTGGGCGAGGAAGGGTCGTAAACCGCCCATGTTGCCCAGCAGGAAATTGGTCCGTGCCAGGCCGCTGAGAAAATTTCCGCCGGCCGTCGTGTATTCATCGCCGGTCTGAAGCTGCTCTTCGGTCGGGATCTGAACCTGCGGCGGCGCCGATCGAGCCGCCCCGCCCCACAGACAAAAAACGGCGAAGACGCCCGCCGATAGCGCTATGCCCGCGGTTTGGCGGCGCGACGTCGAAAGCGCTCCGGGACATGACGTGACCATCGGCTAACCCACGCAATTGGTTTCTCTCCGGAAACATGCTATCGATAATCATTCTCATCCATCAAGCGATTTATTCGCATTCGCGACATGCTTCGCCGATAAGCCGAGCGGGTCGTGCCGTGGGCTAGTGTGTGACGAGGAGCGCTGCGCGCGGCGCCGCAGGGCCTATTCGGAGATCACGACGCCTTGTGCGGTGTCGGAATGGTATTCGCCCATAAAGGGATACTTGCCAGGACCAAGCGGCCGCAGCCTGACGGTTCCGTAAGTACCGCCGGCGATCACCTTCTCTATCTTGAGCGCGTTTGAATCGAACTCTTCCGGCGTCGGGTCGGAATTGGTGATGGTCAGGATGACGGGCTTGCCCTGCGGCACATGGATCTCGGCCGGCGTGAAACGATGATCCTTTATCGTCACCGGAATGTTTGGCACGTCATCGGCTCTGCCGGCCGGCGCCACCACGAGACCAATCGCGATGACCGCGGCCACAACCGCCACCCGCCCCGACCACCTGCAAAGCCCAATAACCATGCGACCAATCCCGGAAACAACGACCGGCAGACACCCTCATCCTTTATGCGATTGCAAGTCAATCTCATTTCAGAATAGGCGCCATGCGCCCTTCAAGGATGCCGACGCGGCCGGTGATCTCCCCTCACCGGCCGCGTCGGCGGCGCATTAGGTCGGCCATACCGGCTTGGCGACCGCCATATCCTCGGGGAAGACCGTGACGGGCTTGCCGTCCTGCCATTGGACGATCACCAGCTGTGCGTCGACCCGGCGGCCTTTGTCATCAAATTGCAGGTGCCGCCCCGGGAAATAGATCGCCGGCCCATCGGTGATATTCATCGTGCGGATCGCTTCGGCGACTTTCTTGCGATCGGCGGCGCCCACCTGGTTCAGCGCCCAGGCAAACAATTGCACGTGGGCATAGGCAAAAATCTCGTTGTGACCAAACCACGGATTGCCGGTGCGCTTGACATAGCGCGCCGACAGCTCGTCCACCGCCTTGCCCGGCCAGTTCGCCAGGCCGACCATGACGCCCTCGAGGATATCCTTACCGGTGGTCTTCAGCAATTCCGGCACCGCCCAATGGCCGCCATTGCCGACCAGCGCCAGCTTGATCGCCGGCATACCGTACTGCGTGAAGCTGTCGCACAATATCTTGTCGTCGCCGCTGGCGGTCGAGAGCAGCAGCACGAAATCGGGTCTCGCGCTACGCACGGGCTGGACCATCGCCGTCGCGTCCGATAGCGGCGGCGTGTAGATCTGATTGACCACCGCGGTCAGCTTCTGGTCCTTCAGCACGTGATCCTGGATCGGCTTCAGGAAGCTGACCGAGGCCGCCGTGTTGTCGCCGATGATGGCAACTTTTGTCGGCACCTTGCCCGTGGCGGCCTGAGACAGCTTCATCAAATAAGGGACGATCTGCTCGGCCTGCGCGTTGGCGGTCGGCGAGGACTGAAAGACATATTTAAAACCGCGATCGGTGATCGCGTCGGAGTAGGATAGTGTCAGCCAGGGCAATTCCGCCCGCTCGCTGACCTCGGTCGCGGCGAGTGTAAAGGTCGAAAGCCAGCAACCGATCCCACCGACCAGGTTGGGGTTTTGCGAAATCATGCGCTGGGCGGCATCCTTCGCGGTTTCCGCGGTGGCGCCGGTATCGATGGCCAGCAGTTTCACCTTGGCCCCGCCCATCGATTTGATGCCGCCTGCCTGGTTGATATCGTCAACCGCCATTTCGGCGCCGGCCCGCTCAAGGATGCCCTGTTCCGCCCATGGCCCGGACAGCGGAACCAGGAGGGCAATCGGGACCTCGTCGGCCGCGACGGCCAAGGACGGTTTCGCCAAGGCGGCCGCGCCCATGAGCCCCATCGCCATGCGCCGGCCAATTTTCTGCCTCATCTCAAATTTCCCATGCTGGTTTGAAATTCGTCGACTTCACGGGTCGTCGCCCATGCCGAGATAAGACCGCCTGACCCGGTCATCGGCGAGGAGCGTCTGGTACGGGCCGTCGAGCACGACCTTGCCGGTTTCGAGCACATAGCCGTGGTCCGAGAGTTCCAACGCCTCCGCCACACGCTGCTCGACCAAAAGGATCGCGAGCCCGTCTTCCTTGTGGATTTGCGCGATGCGCTCGAAGATCGTCTCCGCGACCGCCGGCGCCAGTCCCATCGAGGGTTCATCGAGCATCAGCAGACGCGGTGCGCTGGCGAGACCGCGCCCGATCGCCAGCATTTGCTGCTCACCGCCGGACAGCGTGCCGGCCAGCTGGTCGGCGCGCTCGGCGAGGATCGGGAATAATGTGTGGATGCGCTCTACGGTGTGCGCCCATTGCGCTCGGCCGGCGCGCGGGTAGGCGCCCATTTCGAGGTTCTCGCGCACCGTCAGGGTGCGAAAGACCTGCCGTCCTTCCGGCACATGGGCAATGCCGAGATGGGCGCGCCTCGCGGCCGGCTGCGCAAGCAGCGATCCGCCATCCCACCGCACGCTGCCGGACGCCGCCGGGACGACGCCGGAGATCGTCTTGAACAAAGTTGTCTTGCCCGCCCCGTTCGGCCCGACGACCGTGACGAACTGGCCTGCCGCAACGCCGAGCGAGACGGCTTGCAGCGCGCGCAGCCCGCCGTAGGATACCGACAGATCGTTGATCTCAAGCATGCTGGACAAGGTTCGGATGGGCGGCCAGGAACTTGCTGCCGAGATAGGCTTCAATGACCGCAGGGTTTTCGACGACCGTGCGCGGCGGTCCTTCCGCCAGCACCGCGCCGTGGTCAAGCACCAGGAAGCGGTCGGCGAGACGCAGCATCGCGTGCATCGTGTGCTCGATGATGACAATCGTCATCCCGGCCGTGCGCAGCTTGCGCAACACGGCGAGAAGCTCGTCGCATTCCTCGCGACCCAGCCCGGCCAGCGTCTCGTCGAGCAGCAGAAGGCGCGGGCGGCCGGCCAGCGCGCGCGCCAGCTCCATCAGCCGCAGTTCCTTGTTGGTCAGCTCACCAGCGGGGCGGGCGGCGCGATCGGCGAGTCCGACCGCTTCCAGCGCGGCTTCGGCAGCGGCTGCCGCCGCATGGTCGTCAAGCCCGGAGCCGTAACCGCCGACGATCACATTGTCGAGTAGCGAGAGGCGCGGAAAGCTGCGCACGACCTGAAAGGTACGGCCGATCCCAAGCCGCGCGATCTCGTGCACCTTGCGTCCGCGCAATTCCTCGTCCTCGAGCCGCGCCGAACCGGTATCCGCGGGCAACACGCCGTTGAGCAGATTGAACAGTGTCGTCTTGCCGGCGCCATTAGGACCGATAATGCCGAGGATTTCGCCGGACGCGACGCTAAACCCGACATCCTGCACCGCGCGCAGACCGCCAAAGGCTTTTGACAGGCCGCGCACTTCGAGCAGCGTGCCGCTCGCTGGCGGCACTGAAAGCGATGACGGCCGCTCGGTGATAATTGCGGCCGGCGCCGGCCGGCGAAAGAAGCGGTCGCGAATCGTCCAGAACAGCCCCTCGGGCGCCGCCAGCATAATGGCGATAATCGCCATACCATAGACGATGCCCTGAATACCCGGGACGATATCGCCAAGCCTCGCGTTCAGCGTCTCGGCGAGCGGGATCAGGATCGCCGCGCCGATCACCGGGCCCCACACGGTCGCCACACCGCCAAACAAGGTGACGGTCAACGCCTGCGCCGACACGATCACGCCAAACACCGAATCGGGCGTCACGATCAGCAACACGCAGGCGTAAAGCCCGCCCGCCGCGGCCGAAATCGCGCCGCTGGCGACAAGGCCGCGCATCTTCCAGCGCCTTGTATCGAGGCCCGCCGCCTCCGCTGCCAGCTCGTTCTGCTTGATCGCCAGCAGAGCCAGACCGAAACGGCTGTTCTCGACCAGCATCCCCGCGATCATCGCGGCCACGAACAAGCCGATCGCGACCAATGTCGAGAAAAACGGATTGGTGAATTGCAGAAACAGCGCCGGATGCTCGCGGTGCATCGGCAGCGGCACTTCCTGAAAGCCAAGATATTGCAGCACGTACAGCATGGCCAACGGGTAGGCCAGCATCGACAGCGCGAAATAATGGCCGCGCAGACGAAAGGTCGGCAGCCCGATCAGCACGGCGGCGACGCCGCCCAGCACCATACCGAACGGAATGCCGAGCCACGGCGTCAACCGCCAGTACACCAGCGTCAGCGTCACCGTGTAGGCGCCGATGCCAAAGAACGAGGCGTGGCCGAAGGACACCAGCCCGCTCATCCCGGAGAACAGGTTCCACCCCAACCCGAGCACCGCCCAGATCGGCACCAGCGTCAGGATCAGCTGGTAATAGGTGTTGTGCACCGTGGCCGCGAGCGCGACGTAGAGCACAGTGACGACGGCGAGCGCGACCGCGTCACGCCGCATCCGCCGCGCACCCCCTACTCTCATAAGGCGACCCTCATGCGCGCTCAGCCGAGCGGCCGAACAAGCCTTCGGGCCTCAGACCGACAATCAACAGGAAGACGACAAAAATCGCGGCGTTCTGCAACTGCGGCGACAGCACCAAGGCGGAAACCTGCTGCACAAAGCCGACGAGAAGCCCGCCCCAGAAGGCACCGAGGATGCTTCCCATACCGCCCAGCACGACGCCCGAATACATGATGATCACGTAGTCGAGCCCGACAAACGGGGTAAACGACAGATAGGTCGCCATCAGGCCGCCGGCGATCGCGGTAATCCCGGCGCCAAGGCCGAAAGCGACGCGGTACGCGCGATCGACGTCGATGCCCATATAGGTCGCCGCCACCGGGTTGTCGGCCGCGGCGCGCAGCGCCTTGCCGAGACGCGTTCGCTCCATGACCAGCCATAGCGCCACCGCGATGACGATCGCGACGACGCACGCGAACACCCGCGCCTGGTTGAGGAACAGCATCGTGTCGCCGCCAAACGGGCCGATGATGAAGGCGCGCGCCGAGAGCGGCGTCCGCACCCCCTGGGGCGTCGAGCCGAACAGGATCAGCCCGCCATTCTGCAGGATCAGCGACACCCCGAGGGTCACGATCAGCTGACCGAACCCACCCTGGTCGAGCCGCGCGGCTGTCGACAGCCCTGAAACGTGCCGCAATAGAAACCGGTGCAGCAGCGCGCCACCACCGAACAGCACCGGCCCCGCGATCAGCGCCCCGACAAACGGCGCGACATAAGGGCCGAGCACCCCGATCGCCGTAAAGCCGCCCACCACGTAGAGGCTGATATACATGCCGAGCATCAAGAGCTCGCCCTGGGCGAAGTTCACGACCTTCATGATGCCGAAGATCAATCCAAGGCCGATGCACATCAGCCCGTAGAGGCAGCCGATGATCAGGCCAGCCGCCACCGCATTCAGCACGTTCTCGAGCAAACCGCCTGTCTCCTCACCCGTGGGCGGCCGACCCGTTATTAGTCACGAGGGTTGATAGGTGCGCGATGCACCCAGCCGGCGAGGAAACTAAGCCGTGGCCGGTGACCGCGCAATGACGCCGCTTGCAAAGCGTCCTTCCGGTCTCAGCATGGCTTGTCCGCGCTCATCGACGCCGATCGCTGCGCCCTTGCGGCTCCGCCATGACAGCAATGCAGATCACCCCGGCAAATGCGTCTTAAGCCCAGAGCATCGAGGTGCCGCCGCTACGCAGCCCGGCCCATTCGGCGACGTGATGGGGCAGCCTCACGTCCAGCCGGAGCCGCTCAGAGGCATTTTATTGACGCCTGTATCCAATTGATACAATTTTTGCACCTATAACGGGTATATATTCCAGAGTATCGGTGATAACGTGCGGCGCATATGAGCGGGAAGCGATTTGATGGCGATGATGAATTCTCGATCTCAGCGACAAGACCTACCTGCTCGCCTGCGGCGTGGTCGAGGTCAGGGTGATCGGCAGACCGCCATGCATGAGGCCTCTCGGCACCTAAACTGGCTCAGCGCACCTGCTCTCAACGCGATTGATTAATAAACATCAACTTTTTGTGCTTGGGGATTATATGGCACGCAGACGGGTAGTTCAGGACTTGACGCGTCCTTCTCTAAACGCCAGCGCATCAGTGGAAAGCGAAGAAGCGAACCCCGTGCCGATTATCGCGCGGGGTGACGGCCGCGAAATTCTCGCCCACGTCGAGGGCAATGGGCTCGCGCTGGACCGTCTCGCAAACGCCCCGCCGGGGTTCGATATCGACGGTGTGACCGGTTCTGACGAATTCACGCAGGCTGACGTTCCTGCTGGGGTTGTCGCGGGCGCCGCACTTCTTCTTGCGGAGCAGGCGCTCGCGGCAATAGCTCCTACGGACGAGGCCGCCGCTGCGTCGGAGCCAGACAATATTCTGGCCGTAGGCCTACCGGCTGAAGCACTGCCGGAACCAGCGCCGGAAGTCTCGGTTGATCGCCTTGCCCCGAACGGCAGCCTGGAGAAGACAAAAATCAACTTCCGCTGCCATGTCGACGACATATCGGCGGGCAGCATCGAAGGCTGGTTGATGGCGCCGGACCATCCCTCGCAGCATTACGTCGTCGTCCTGAAAGAGGAAGACCGCGTTCACGCCCGGGTCCTCGCCTCGCGGTTTAGGGCGGATCTGGTTTCGGCCGGCATCGGCGACGGCTGTTATTCGTTTCAGCTAGCAGTGCCGCACGCTTTGATGGATGGCGCGGAGCATACCCTTGAGCTCATTGAAGAAGAGAGCGGTTTTCGCCTGACGGATGAGCCGGTCCGATGGCGTTCGGCAAGCGTTTCCGAAGCGCGCGCGACCGGCCACGGGCCTGCGATCGATATAGCCGGGGATGTTTTCACTCTGGGACGAGACTATCCGCATCCTGCGAGTTCTCTCGGCGCCCGAATGCTTTTCGATATTTCTGATTTAGTATACTACATCGGGCATCACGCAAATCTCACCGGCATTCAAAGAGTTCAATCAAGTATTGTTTTGTCTATTTTGAACAATGAATTATTACCACAATCGGATCTGATTTTTCTGAGCTTTGATGCAAGAAACCGAAACTGGGTTTTGATCCCCACGGGATTTCTGGCGTCCATGTTGACCGATCTGCTGCTACCGGAGGCGCAGCGCGTCGTGCCGTTTCCGACCGATGAAGCGCGTTATGGGATCCTGCCCGGCGCCAAAGGGTTTGACGGCGTGGGCGTCCTGGATGATGGCAAGTCCTCGGTCCTATGCCTGCTGGGCGCGGCCTGGGTCAATCATGACTATTTGCATCGCGTGCTGGCCCTAAAGCGGCAATTCGGCACGCGGTTTGTCATGACGGTGCACGATCTGATCCCGATCTACGCGCGCGAAACTTGCGATCAGGACACTGTTAGGGTTTTTGAAGCGTTTATGCGCCAAGCGCTGCGGCACGCCGACCATATTTTGAGTATTTCGGAAAACACCGCGGATGATGTGCGGCGCTACACCGCCTCGCTGCAAATTGCGACGCCGCCGATCACGGTGACAAAAAACGGTTCATCATTCGCGGAGTTCCTGCCAAAGACCGGCCAAACTCACAGCCGGCTGCTGCGGGAATTGCCCGAACGCTTTGTGCTGTTCGTGGCGACGATCGAGGGCCGGAAAAATCACCAGCTGATGCTCGACATTTGGCGCCAGATGATTGACGAAGATGGGGACGACGTTCCTGCCCTCGTTTGTGTCGGTCGGCTCGGCTGGAAATCGAGCACGTTTATCAGCACCCTCGTCGAGACGAATTACCTCGATGGCCGCGTCGTCCTGTTGCGCGACATCAGCGATACCGATTTGCGCGCATTGTACGAACGGTGCCTGTTTACCGTCTGCCCGACCTTTTACGAGGGCTGGGGATTGCCAGTCGGCGAAGCCTTGTCGATGGGCAAGATCTGCGTCTGCAGCGATCGGGCATCGATCCCCGAGGTCGCCGGCGAGTTTGGCGTCTATATCGACATCGATGATGTCAGCGCATCAAAAAACGTGATCCGCAGCCTGATCTCCAGCGCCGCCTCCCGGCGGCGGCTCGAGGAAAAGATCCGTCACGGGTACAGGTTCATCACCTGGCGCGAGGTCGCGGAGCGGGTGATCGAAGCGTGCCAAGCCGCGACGACCATCGATTGGACGCAACCCTACCCCTACACCGCGGTCCCCTATTCATCCGAGGTCAGCTTTGCCCGGCTGGACCGCAGCGAGGATAGCATTGGCGAGTTGCTACTGACCCGCATCGCCGGCAACCGCCAGGGGCTGTTTCTCAGCGACCCGCTCAGCGGGCAAAGCTTTATCCGCGGCGACGAGGCGCGCTCGGGCGGTCACTGGGCCTACCCCGAGGACTGGGGCGCTTGGGCCTGCCAAACCGGGGGCGAAGTTGCCCTTGGTCTCCCGCCCAACGACAGCGCCGTTTACTACGTGTTCTTGCGCCTGCGCGCCAGCGGCCCGGTCATGGATGAGCCTGTGCAGTTGTACGGCAACGGCGAAGGGCTGTGGGAAGGACCGATCGGCGCACGGCCGCGCAACATCGTCCTGCGCGTCCGTCGCCGCTCGACCAACAGCCATGGCTGGCATCTGCGTATCCGCGCCGCGCTCGATCTGTCCGACGAAAAGCGCGCCGAGATCGCCGGTATCGACAGCCGCCTCCCCACCATTGGCTTCGAGCGCCTGATGGTCGTCCCCGAAAACGACCTCAAGACGAGGCTGGATATGCTCTACACGCTGCTTCTGTGAGCCAATCGCAGCTTAACAATGGATAGTGATTTTCCGTTAAGAATGACCCCGGCTGAGGCTGAGCTATTTAGCGGCCAGTTAGCATCAGCATCGGTGTATCTTGAATACGGCTGTGGCGGAAGTACTCTGGCAGCAGTTAAATCCAAACTTCAGAACATCGTTAGCGTTGATACTGATCTATCATGGATCGAACGACTTAAACAGAACAACGAAATAGCAACTGCCCTTAATACTGGACGGCTTGTATTCCGGCCGATCGATGTCGGCGTGATAGGTGATTGGGGTGCACCAACAAACCAGGAAAAAATCCGAAATTGGCCGCGCTATGCGGTCGACCCATTTATATCTACCGATTTCGATTTTGATCTGATCCTCGTGGACGGTAGATTCCGCGTTCACTGCCTAATCGCTGCTGCGATGTGCGCTGCTCCTCATACATTGATCTTTCTTCACAATTATAAATTTCGACATCAATACACCATCGCAGATAAATATTTTATCTCTGTGCATCGCGTAGAATCAGCAGCATTATTTCGTAAAAAGGCTGATTTAAATTACCGATCGCTATATATCGATCTGATTGTTTCGCTCTTTGACTCACAATAATCTATATCACCGAATTTAGTGCGATGAGCAATAAAAAATTTCCGATAGCTGTTCTCTCCTTCAGTCGGCCCGATTATTTGATTCAGACACTCGAATCCCTCAAAGGTCAAGACAAGCCACTTGATGGACGAACAATTGCGCTTTTTCAAGACGGCCCATGGAGTCCCTCATTAAAGAAGAACCATGTGGATCCTGCGCTGTGTCGCCGTTGCGTTGAGGTGTTCCTTGAATACTTTCCTGACGGGCTGGCCTTCGAAAGCAGCGTGAATCTCGGTGCGGCGCTCAACTTCGAACGTGCAGAGAGATATGTATTTGAGACTCTTGATGCGCCAGCCGCAATTTTTCTCGAAGACGACTTAGTTTTGGGAC
>Ga0181537_10003003_pt1 | contig 14653 bp, 12 predicted proteins | sample PEATcosm2014_Bin_39_FD_119765 | JGI IMG/M metagenome (GOLD analysis project Ga0181537, IMG submission 119765) | Peatland microbial communities from MTU Mesocosm Facility, Houghton, MI, USA - PEATcosm2014_Bin23_10_metaG | ecosystem: Environmental > Terrestrial > Soil > Wetlands > Peat | place... | reverse complement strand
GTAACGGCCGAGAACGAGTCCGCCCGCGCCGACCGCGACAAGCTGCAGCGCGTCGTGTTCGTGAGGAACGGCGACAAGGTGAAGCTCGTCAAGGTGGAGACCGGCATCGCCGACAACTCGTCCATCGAGATCAAGTCGGGCGTCAAGGCGGGCGACGAGGTCGTCTCGGGCACCTACGCCGCGATCAGCCGCCTGCTGAAGGACGGCTCCGACATCAAGGTCGAGAAGCCCAAGGTCGACGGCGCCGACGCGCCGAAGTAAGCCTTCCCCGCCGCACCATCATGACGCCTCCGGCACCCGCAGAGCCGCGCATCCTGCGCCCGGTCGGGCCCCTGGTCATCTCGATCGAGAACGTGACCAAGCTCTACGTCATGGGCGACGAGACGATCCATGCGCTGCGCGGCGTCTCGCTCGAGATCCGCCGCAACGAGTACCTTGCGATCATGGGCCCGTCGGGCTCGGGCAAGTCCACGCTCATGAACATGCTGGGCTGCCTGGACACACCGACCTCCGGCAAGTACGAGTTCAACGGCCAGGACGTGGCCTCGATGGTGGACGACGAGCTGGCCGACATCCGCAACCGCGAGATCGGCTTCGTGTTCCAGACCTTCAACCTGCTCGCCCGCTCGGACGCCCTCAAGAACGTCGAGCTGCCGCTCATCTACGCAGGGGTCCCCCCGCAGGAGCGCCGCGAGCGCGCCCGCGAGACCCTGGAGAGCGTGGGCCTCGCCAACCGCATCCACCACAGGCCGAACGAGCTCTCGGGCGGCCAGCGCCAGCGCGTCGCCATCGCGCGGGCCCTCGTGAACCGGCCCTCGATCATCCTCGCCGACGAGCCGACCGGCAACCTCGACTCGAAGACCGGCGTGGAGATCATGGCCCTCTTCGAGGAACTCTACGAGCGGGGCAACACGCTCATCGTCGTCACGCATGAGGAGTCGATCGCCCGGCACGCCCGGCGCATCGTGCGCCTCCACGACGGCCTGATCGACAGCGACGGCCCCGTGGACTGAAGGGCGGGATCCCATGGGCAAACTCCTCTACGAGCTCACCGAGTCGGTCCGGATCGCGCTCGCGCAGATCAGGGCCAACAAGATGCGCTCGGCGCTGACGGCGCTCGGCGTGATCATCGGCATCGTCGCGGTCACGCTGATGGGAACCGCGATCCGCGGCATCGACATCGGCTTTGACCGGAGCCTCGCGATGCTCGGCGACGACGTGATGTACGTGCAGAAGTGGCCCTGGGGCAACGTGGACGACTGGTGGAACTACGTGAACCGCCCGCCGCTCAAGCCCGAGGACGCGGTCGCGCTCAACCGGATCATCGAGGGCACGGTCAATTCGCAGCTCTCGATCGGGGTCTTCGACGACGCCCGGTCGACCACGGTCAAGGCCGGCGGGGCGAGCGTGAGCGGCGTCTACGTCGCCGGCGCGAACGCCGACTACGGGCGCATCCTGATCGCCGACTTCCAGGAGGGCCGCCTCTACAACGAGACCGAGAGCGACTCGGCCCGCCAGGTGTGCGTGCTGGGCTACGACGTCGCGCAGGCGCTTTTCCCGGGGCGCTCGCCGCTGGGCTCGACCGTGATCGTGCAGGGCCAGCCCTTCACCGTCATCGGGGTGCTCGTGAGGCAGGGCTCGTTCCTCGGGCTCTTCAGCTTCGACAACCAGATGCTGATGCCGCTCGGCGCCTTCAGGAAATTCTTCGGGATCCGCAACGACAACACGGAGCTCCAGGTGAAGATCAAGGACAAGAACAGGCTCGAGGAGGCGAAGGAGGAGCTGATCGGCGACATGCGCCGCGTGCGCGGCCTGCTGCCGGGCGAGCGCGACAACTTCTCGGTCAACGAGGGCCAGGCGTTCAAGCAGCAGCTCGACCCGATCAAGCAGGGCATCGCCTTCGCGGGGCTCTTCGTGACCGGCCTCTCGCTCTTCGTCGGGGCGATCGGGATCATGAACATCACGTTCGTCAGCGTGCGGGAGCGCACGAAGGAGATCGGGACCCGCAAGGCCCTGGGGGCCCGCCGGCGCACGATCCTCCTGCAGTTCCTGATCGAGGCCGTGTCCATCTGCGCCGCGGGCGGCGTCGTGGGGCTCGCTCTCACCTACGGCATGTGCATGGCCGTCAAGACGGCGATGCCGAACTTCCCCCTCGAATTCTCCGTAAGCCTCGTGGTCACCTCGATGTTCGTCGCGATCGCCACGGGCGTCATTTCGGGCTTCGTGCCCGCGCTCGGCGCCTCGCGCCTGGATCCCGTCGTCGCGCTCCGCTATGAATGAGATCATAAAGATGGCCTTCGGGGCGCTCGGGGTGAACAAGCTCCGCTCCTTCCTGACGATGTCGGGCATCACGATCGGCGTGTTCTCGGTCATCGGCGTCATGACGGCCGTCTCCGCGCTGCGCGGCTCCATCGAGACCGGCCTCAGCTTCCTCGGCTCCAACATGTTCCAGTTCGCCAAGTGGCCGACGTTCGGCGTCAGCGGCAACGACTGGCAGAAGTACGCGAGCCGCAAGCGGATCTCCCTCGAGCAGGCCGACCGCTACGCCGAGCTGATGAAGGGCGACGCCTCGGTCATCTGCTTCAAGGTCTTCAACAACGACAGCCTGGTGCAGGCGACGGCCGGCGGCCACAAGACGAACCCCGGGATCACCTTCGGCGGCACGAATGAGTTCTTCCTGGCGGCGAACCAGTTCTCCATCGACACCGGCCGCAACTTCAACGGCTCGGACGTCGACCTGGTGAGGCCCGTCGCGATCATCGGATCGGACATCGCGGCACGGCTCTTCCCCTCGCAGAACCCGCTCGGCAAGACGCTGAAGGCGAACGAGCGCACCTACACGGTGATCGGGACCTTCGCCTCAAAGGGCAGCACCTTCGGCGAGAACCAGGACGACATCATCATGATCCCCATCACGCGGTACCTGATGGACTTCGGCGCGGAGCGGAACTCGGTCAACATCGCCACCCAATCCCCCTCCCAGGAGGCCTACAACACGACGATGGACAAGGGGATCTCGGCGATGCGCATCGTGCGGGGGCTCCGGCCCGAGCAGGACAACGACTTTGAGCTCTACTCGAACGATTCGCTCGTAGCGGCGTTCGCGAAGATCGCCGACGTGGTGAGCGGCGGCGCGTTCATCATAAGCGCCATCGCGCTCCTCGCGGCGGGGATCGGGATCATGAACATCATGCTCGTAAGCGTGACCGAGCGGACCAAGGAGATCGGCGTCCGCAAGGCGGTCGGCGCGAGGAAGGTGGTCATCCTCACCCAATTCCTCGTGGAGTCGGTGGTCCTTTCGGTGACCGGGGGCCTGTTCGGGATCGTCCTCGGCACGCTGGCCGGGAACGCGCTCGCCCTGTACCTCTCCGTGTCGATCGTCTTCCCCTGGGGCTGGGCCGCCACGGGCGTGATCGTCTGCTCCGTGATCGGGATCATCTTCGGGCTATATCCCGCGTGGAAGGCCTCGTCGCTCGACCCGATCGAGGCGCTCCGCTTCGAGTAGCCCGCCTTTAGCCGCGCCGGATCTCAGACCCGGTGAAGCGGATCTGTATCCGGTAGACCTTCTTCAGGCGGCACCTGACCGCGCCTGTCTTCAGGTCGACGTGCTCGGGGATCTCGATACGGTGCAGGTCGACCGCGGCGTGGTATCCCCGCTCGGAGAAGATGTCTATCAGCATGGCGAGCGCGCGCGGGTCGTCGAGCACCTGGTCCTCCGTGTTCACAAGGGCCGTGCCCGAGATCGCGTGGCGCAGGACGATCGGCATGATCTTTCGCTCGATGAACTGCGCCACGCAGCTGAAGAGCTCTTCATGCTCGAGCTCATAGGAGTCGAGGCGCCGCACGAGCTCCTGCCTGGCATGGACGACGATCTCGCTCGCGACGGGGATGCCGCGCAGCCGGTCGACCGTCCGGGGGTCTAGCTCGAGCGTGCTCTGGTACTCCAGCTCGTGCAGGATGTTCTTCTCGACCTCTTGGAAGGTGCCCTGGGCGTTGACGAAGTGGTAGTGGAAGATCTCCTTCAGCTCCTGGAGCGCGTCCCAGGTCTGTTCCTTGAAGACGCGGTACCGGCGCTGGGCGAGGGCCTTGTCGAAGTCCGTCGCCCGCTCCTCCATCAGCTCGCCTATGCCGGTGCGGCGCACCTCCTTGTTGTGGGCGCGCACCTCGACTCCGCGCCTCAGCTGGCGGGCGACGCTCGTCGCCTCGTCCACGAACAGCACCATGATGTGGATCGTCGGCTGGCGGAAGTGGATGCCGAGAGGCGATTTGTAGTACTCCCGGCGCAGCTCGTGCATCTTGTCGACCAGGAGCTTGAGACACTCGACCTGGACCTTGGTCCTGGGGAACCCGTCCAGGATGACCCCGTCCCTGTATTCCGGCTTAAGCAGCCGGTGGAAAAGGAGATCTATGACCTCCCGGTCGCCGACCATGCTTCCGGCGTCCTTGAAGGCCCGCGCCTCCGGGGAATCCAGAAGCGCGCTGATGACGATGGGCCCGCAGGTGAGGCCGCGGGTCTTCGCGATGAAGCGGGTGTTCGTTCCCTTGCCGGCGCCCGGGGCGCCGCCCAGCAGGATGATCTCCTTGGGAAAGCGCAGGTGCTCGAGGCCGATCTCCGCCTCGAGGCGCTGCCAGACCGCCCCGAAGATGATCTGGGCGTCCTTGATCTCCAGGTCCGAGATGCGCGCCGCGGGGGGCGCCGGGGGTGCGGTCTCGGGCAGGGGCTTGGCGGGTTCCTGGGGCATGGGTGGGTCGCCGGACGCTCTGTGGGGCCTTCACCTCTGGCAAGCTTTCTTGGGAACCCGAAAACACCTCCCCGGTCTCATAGGTGTGCCATCTCGGTGGGCGCAAGCCGCCGGGAGCACTTAGTTGAAGCTGGACCTGGCGGGGCCGCGCAAGCGGCCCCGCCTTGGCTTTTTAGGGGCCCGGGCACAGCCGTCCATCACGCATAGGGACCGCCGGGCGGCGAACGTCGCGCCGCGAGCGATGAGCGGCCCGAAAAGCGCGGTGGCCGGATTCCTGCGGAAATTTTGTCCTGAAAATCCGGTGATTCATGGCATTTGCGTGCCGGTTCATCGCAGAAGCGTATGCGGCCCGGGGCGCGTGCGCATTGGTTTACGAGCAAGCAAACACAGCTCCAAGCCTTGGAGCGGCTTCAAGCAAACCAACCTGAACACCACCATGCATTCATTGCGCAAACTCGGGGCCGTGCTGTCCGCCTTTGGCGGGCTCTGCGCGGCTCTTTCACTGCAGGCACAGACCGACTCGGGCGCCCAGGCCGCCGCGGATGCCAACCCGGAGGTCCTCCAGCAGTTCATCGTCACCGGCTCGAACATCCCGACCGCGGCCGACGCCCTCGCGGTGCCCGTCGTCTCGCTCGACGTCGCCGAGATGCAGAACAGCGGGGTCGAGACGAGCACGCTCGACGTCCTCCGGAAGATGATCCCCTCCATCACGGGCATCGGCTCCGAGAACGCCACCATCAGCACGGCCACGAACTACGGCGGCGCCCAGATGTTCATCCACGGCCTGCCCGTCCTCGTCCTCGTGAACGGCCAGCGGGTCGCGACCAGCTCGGCCGAGGCCGTGGGCGCCAGCGCGTTCGTCGACCTTAACCTCATCCCCCCGGCCGCGATCCAGTCGATCGACGTCCTCCAGGACGGGGCGTCCGCCATCTACGGCTCGGACGCCCTCGGAGGCGTGATCAACATCATCCTCAAGAAGGACTACAACGGCTGGGACGCGCACACCCACTGGGGCCAGTCCCAGAACCCCGGGCATTACAACGAGCGTACCTTCTCCCTGGTCGGCGGCGTCTCGGACGGGAAGAACTCGATCACGGTCTCGGCAGAGTACTCCCAGAACCCGTACATCCTGTTCAGCCAGCGCCCGGACACGGCGACCTACGGGGCGAGCGTCAACATCCCCGGGATCGTCGACATCTTCAACACGGTGCCCGGCGGCGTGGGGGGCAACCCGGTGCCGGCGGGCGGCGGGGGCGGCGACGAGTTCTACATCCTCGCCCCGGGCGTGAACGCGCCCCCGGGCGGAGGCAGCTACACGATTCAGCAGCTGGTCGCCATGGGCATCTACGTGGACCTGGGCAACGCCCAGGGGCCCAACGGCCCCGCGGTGATCCAGAGCGTCTACTCGCACCTCAACCTCGCCTCGCACCAGACGCTGCAGGAGAGCCTCAAGCGGGAGAGCGGCTCGATCCAGATGGACCACAAGTTCAACGCGAACCTGTCTGCGTCCGGCACGCTGCTGTATTCACGGACGATCACGGAATCGACCCTGAACGCGCAGCCCCTCGGGCCGCAGATCGACAGCCCGACCGACCCCTGGCTGGACGAGAACCTGGACTTCGGCATGTCCCCTCCGGCCCCGGGATCGCAATACTTCTACTACACGGCGCCCACCAATCCCTTCTCGCTCGACTTCCTCGAGCAGGGTGAGACCTACAGCAACGACGTGAACGGCGTCGGTCCCTATCCCAGCGGCAACGACGTGACGGCCCACAACCGGTTCATCAACTTCCCGCGCATCTTCCAGAACACCACCACGCAGGTCAACGCGGTCGGCCAGCTGGACGGCAAGGTCGGGAGCGACTACTCGTGGACGGCCTCCGTCGACTACAGCCGGGCCGAGCTGCACTACGAGAACTACAACCTCCTGAGCGCCGTCCAGTTCCAGTCGGAGCTCAACGACGGCACCCTGAACCCGTTCGCCATCAACCAGGCGCCGGGGGTGCTGCCGGGCACGCTCCTTGGAACCGGCTACGTCAACGGGTTGAACGACCTCACCACGGCCCAGTTTGTCTTCCGCGGCTCGCCCCTCGACCTGCCCGCCGGCAAGCTCAGCCTCGCGCTCGGGGCGAGCTACTCCCGCGAGGTGATCGCCGCGCTCGCCGACCAGAACTCGGAGAACAGCGGGTGGATCGACTCGCCCTCGATCGAGCCGATCGACCAGCAGCGCAAGTGGGTCTCCTACTTCGGAGAGGTCGAGCTGCCGGTCTTCGGCGGGAGGTTCACCTTCCCGGGGCTCTACTCCATGAACATGGACATCGCCTACCGCGATGACGACTACTACGGGGTCGGCAACTCGAAGACGCCGAAGGTCTCGATCAAATACGAGCCCCTCGGCGACGACTTTGCATTCCGGGCCACGGCGGGCAAGTCGTTCCTCGCGCCGCCGCTCTACGACCTCTACGGCCCGACCAACTCCGGGGCGTCGCAGGCGATCTCCTACACGCCCTACGGGCAGTCGACCGTGTTCCAGAACGTCCAGTTCGAGTCCCAGGGCGGCTCCAACCCGAAGCTCCAGCCCGCGACCGGCACCGACTGGACCGCCGGCTTCATCCTGGACCCGAAGCTCGTCAAGGGCCTGTCCGTGGCGTTCGACTACTTCAACTCGGACACCCACAACTTCTTCGGGATCCTAGCCGAGCAGACAATCGTCCAGAGCGTCGAGGAGCTCGGGCCCGCCTCGCCGTACAACGACCTGATCCACTTCGGCTCGATCAACGGCCCCGTCCCGACGGCGCCGGGCCAGATCAGCGCGCACCCGCAGCATTCGGTGTGGATCCTCGACAACGAGATCAACGTCGGGGCGACGGCGATCAAGGGCTGGGACGCGACGGTCGAGTACAACCTACCGACGAACTCGTTCGGGAAGTTCGATGCGATATCCCAAATAACGTTCTACAACAGCTACCTGTTCCAGTCCGTGCCGTCCGAGAACTATTACCAGTATGCGGGCACGGCGACGGCCAACGAGGCGACGATCCCGCGCTACCGCACGTACACGAGCCTGACCTGGAAGTACCGCGGATGGGAGCTGGTGACCAACAACACCTTCGTCCCCGCCGTGGTCGACCTGGGGACCGGGGGCTCGACGGGCTCGGGCGAGCCCGGCAACGCGACGCCTCCCGCGCACGTGGGGTCCTACGTCCAGGAGGACTTCTCCGCCTCCTACGCCTTCGGCAAGGACACGTGGCTTAAGGGACTGACGGTCACCGCGGGCGTCGACAACGCGTTCAACCGGAACATCCCGCCCGCCTACAATGCCTTCGTGAACACCTACGGCGACGTCGGCGAGTACAACGGCGCGATCGGCCGCATGTACTACATCGACTGCGACTACAAGTTCTAGGCCATGGGTCCCGGACGCGGGTCCGGGCCTTGAGGAAAGGCGCCCTCTCCCGTTGGCTGGGAGGGCGCCTTTTTTTGCGCCCGCCCGCCCCGGGGATGGCCGGCCGGAGGGAACCGCCCGCGAGTTTTCTTTGTCATTGGCCTTCAGGGCCTGCGGGACCAGTGTCCACGGCTTGAACCTATGCGCGTCCTAATCGTCGACGACGAGCCCTCGATCCGAAGGACCACACGGATAGCCGTCGAGTCCTCCGGCCACACCGCCGCCGAGGCCCCCAACGGCGCGAAGGCGGTCAAGGCCGCCGAGGACGACGGCTTCGATGCCGTCTTCCTCGACCTGAAGCTGGGCGCCGACGACGGCCTTGAGGTCCTGGACAAGCTGATGAAGCTGCGGTCGCCGCCGGCCGTGATCCTCTTCACGGCCTACGCGAACATCGCCACGGCGGTCGAGGCGATGCGCCGCGGCGCCTTCGACTTCATCCCGAAGCCCTTCACCCCGGACCAGATCCGCGCGGTGCTGACGAAGGTCGCGAAGTCCCACACCCTCGAGCGCCGCGTGCAGGCCCTCGAGAACGACCTGGCCTCGGGCGCCCCCCCGGTCGACCTGGAGTCCCTCGAGCCCGCGATGCAGCGGTCGCTCCAGATCGCCTTCAAGGCGGCGGAGACCGAGGCGAACATGCTGATCCTCGGGCCCAGCGGGACCGGCAAGAGCGTCCTCGCCCGCGAGGTCCACAAGCGAAGCGCGCGGCGCAACGCGGCCTTCGTTACCGTGAATTGCCCGAGCCTTTCCAAGGAGCTCCTGGAGAGCGAGCTCTTCGGCCACGCCAAGGGCTCCTTCACCGGGGCGGTCGCCGAGACCTCGGGAAAGGTCGCCGCGGCCGACGGGGGCACGCTGTTCCTGGACGAGATCGGCGAGATGCCCCTCGAGATCCAGCCCAAGCTCCTGCGGCTCCTCCAAGAGCGCGAGTACGACCGGGTCGGGGAGGCTACCGCGAGAAAGGCCGACGTCCGCGTCATCGCGGCGTCCAACCGCGACATCGCGGCCGAGGTGAAGGCGGGCCGGTTCCGCGAGGACCTCTTCTACCGGCTGAATGTGATCGCCATCACGCTGCCGGGCCTGCGGGGCCGCCCCGCGGACCTGAAGCGCCTCGCCGAGGGCGTGCGCAAGTACTTCGCAACGCGCGCGGGCAAGGCGGTCGACATGTCACCGGCGGTGATGGCGGCCTTCGCGGCCTACCCCTGGCCCGGCAACCTCCGCGAGCTGCGCAACGTCATGGAGCGCGCGGTCATCCTCGCCCCCGGCGGGACGATCGAGCTCTCGGACCTCCCCGAGGAGTTCTCGGTCCCGCGCGACAAGTCGGTCGCGCTCGGCGCCCCCGTGACGCTGGACGACCTCGAGGCGGAGCACATCAGGCGGATCCTCGCCACGTCCCGCAGCCTCGACGAGGCGGCGCACACGCTGGGCATCGACCCGGCGACGCTCTACCGCAAGCGGAGCAAGCTGGGCCTGCTCTGAGGGAGGGATCGGGCATGCTGCGCACCCGCCTCTTCTTCGGGCTGATGCCGCTCCTGCTGGTGATCATCGCCACGGGCGCCTACGCGATCCGGGTGTGCAACCAGCTGGCGGGCCCGCTGGAAAAGGACCTGGTCGCCGCCTACCAGTCGGCCCTGGGACTGCGCGACATGCGGACGACGGCGACCCTGATGTCGAACGCGGTCGCGCTGGTCTCGATGTCCGACCCCGTCGGGGCGAAGCGCGCCTTCGACGAGAGGCACTCGGCCTTCACGCGGACGCTGATGGACCAGTCGGAGACCTCGGCCGGGACGCCGCGCGCGAAGCTGGTCGAGGACCTCGACCGTGAATTCCAGGACTTCTCGGCGCAGGGTTACCGGATGCTCGCGGCGGCCGGCACCGCCTCCCGCGACGACATCCAGGCGAGCGAGGGCGCCCTTTTCCGGGTGTTCAACGCCCTGGACGTCCTGGCCTCCTACGACTACGCGCGGTCCAAGGAGACGGAGATCCAGGCGGAGAAGCTCGCGACCACGGCCGTGGGGATCCTCTCTGCGACCATCGGGGCCGGCGTCGCGCTCTCGGTCGTGCTGGCCTGGATCCTGGCGGCCTCGCTCCTGAAGCCGATCAAGGCGCTGACGGCGTCGGCGGCGGCCCTTGGCGAGGGCGACCTCGACACGGAGGTTCCCGAGTTCTCGCGGGACGAGCTGGGCCGGCTGGGGCACACGTTCAACACGATGGCCGCCAAGCTGCGCTCCTACAGGGATTCCACCCAGGCCCGCGTGCTGAAGACCCAGCGCACGATGGAGGCGACGCTCACGTCGGCCCCCGACCCGCTCTTCGTGGTCTCGAGCGACGGCGCCTTTGAGGTACGCAATCCCGCGGCCGAGGAGCTCTCAAAGCTCCCGGAATTCTCCGCCGGGCTTCCCCCGGAGCTTGCCGGCAGGCTCGCCTCCGTCCTTTCGACGGATGAGCACTACCTGCCCACTGACTACGGGCGCGTCGTCACGTTTCGCGTCGGGAGCGAGGACCGGCACTACCTCCCGCGAATCCTGGCTATCGGCGACAAGCTGATGGAATTCGAGGGGGCCGCGGTGATCCTCCAGGACGTCACGAAGTTCCGCCTCCTGGACGACGCGAAGACCAACCTGGTCGGCACGGTGAGCCACGAGCTCAAGACGCCCCTCACGAGCCTGCGCATGGCCGTATACCTGCTGCTGGAGAAGACGCTCGGGACGCTGGAGCCGGCGCAGCGCGAAATGCTCGAGTCCGCCCGGGACGATGCGGATCGCCTCCTCAGGATCCTGGACTCCCTCCTGGACCTCACGCGCCTGGAGGCGGGAGCCTCCGCCCTGGAGCGCAGCCCGATCCTTGTGGAGTCCCTCATGAAAGGGATCGCCGACGAGGCCCGCATGTTCATTTCCGGCGCCGGCCAGCAGTTCGTCGTCAATATCGAGCCGGGCCTGGGCCAGATCAACGTCGATGCAACCCGCCTTCGCCACGTGTTCATCAACCTGCTTTCGAACGCCTCCAAGTATTCGCCATCGGGGGGAACCATTACGCTTAGCGCCGCCGCCGCGCCGGAGGGGTTCGTGCGATTTGCGATCCGGGACCAGGGTCCGGGCATACCGAAGGCTTCTCTGCCCCGGCTTTTTGAGCGATTCTACAGGGTGCCTGGCGCCACAAAGCCGGGGGCCGGGATCGGCCTCGCGATAGCCCGGGAGATCGTCGTCGCCCACGGGGGAACCATCTCCTGCTCGAGCTCCTCCGAGAGCGGCACCGAATTCCAATTCCTGGTCCCCGCCGCCTAAGCGGAGCCCGGAGCGAGCGCCTCGCCCGGGCCCTCGCGAAGCACCGTGAGGAATTGCTCGGCGCCGCGGCTCTGGTAGCGCTGGAAGTGCCTGAGGACCGAGATCTCTCGAAACGGCTCGGCGTCCGAGAGTGTCACGTAGGCCAGCGAGTCGCGGTCCGCGTTGGACCGGGCGCCGGCCGGCAGGACCGAGATGCCCGATCCGATCGCGACGAGCGCCTTGACGGTGGCGACCTGCGCGCAGCGCGACCCGATCTTGAGTTCAAATTGCTGGTCGCCGAAGAACCGGCGGACCTGCGCGGTCAGCGAACTCGAGGACCCGAGAAGGATGAAGGTCTCCGAGGCGAGGTCCGCCGGCGTCACCTTGGACTTTGACGCAAGGGGATGATTCTTCGCCACGGCCAGCACAAGGGATTCTTTCCAAAGCACTTCCACTTGGATGCTGGCTTCCTCAATGGGGAGGGCGGCTAGGACGAGGTCGAGTTCGCCCTCAAGGATGCCCCGGATCAGTGAAATCTTAAAGTCTTCACGGATATCGATTTGCAGGTTTGGAAAACGCTCCCTGCAGCGGGTGATGAGGGAAGGCAGCAGATAAGGGGCGATCGTCGGGATGGCGCCCACCGTGATCCTGCGCTCAAGGGTGGGGCTGTCCGCCAGTTCCTTGGTGGCATCCTCGACCTCGAAAAGGATTCTACGGGACCGCTCCAGGAACACCTTGCCGGGTTCGGTAAGGACAGCCTTGCGTCCCAGTCGATGGAAGAGCTTGTGGCCTAGCTCGCGCTCAAGTTTTATAATCTGTTGACTTAAAGATGGTTGAGCGATGTGGCATTGGGCCGCAGCCCGGGTGAAATTTCCGGTCTCCGCCACCGCCATGACGTAGCGAAGTTGGCTCAGTTCCATAGGTGAATCCTATGATTACCATAGGTAACTGCAACTACCATTAATAATGGATGTGCCGTATACTTTCTCACCCCAAGCTCACGGGAGCTCGGGATAAAACCATAATACATCATATGAAAACAAAGATCATCCTAGCGGTCACCCCGGCGATCCTCGCCATATCCGCAATCCTGCTTTCTTTCCGTTACCTGAATGCCAGCGTCCTCCTCGCAGGTTTCTTCTGCGTGGCGGGCGTCGTTGCCGTCCTGGCGCTCGATTACCGAGTCAGCTGGAAGCGGCTGTTCAGCCGGTAATCCGGCAAGGAGACCCCCAATTCAAGGGCCCGGAGAAATCCGGGCCCTTTTTCTTGCCTAGACCGGGGGCGGGACGCCGGGGCCGGCGGGCGCCGACCGCTTCATGAATGCGGCGATGATCAGCGACAGGATGAAGCCGAAGATCCCGCCAATGATGAGGGCGAAGATCGACGCAGCCACCGGCTTGAAGACCCAGGCGCTCATTTCCTGGATCTTCTCGATCTGGTCGCTGCTCACGCCCTTGGCCTCCATCTTGGCGGCCTGGGCCTGCATCATGATGTCCGCGAATCCGGTGTTGATGAATGCATTGTAGCAGTAGACGAAAATCGCGCTCAGGAACGCCGAGATGAACGCGATCCGAGTCCCCACCCAGAGCGCGGCGCCGTAGCCGAAATCCGCCGTCGGGGGGAGCTCCGCGCGCCGGGCCTTCATGCCCAGCATGATGGTCGAGATCCCGATCGCGAGGCCGCCGAGGCCGCCGACCCAGTTGGCGATCGTCAGCTTTGCCACGTCGGAATGCAGGCCCGCAAAATACATCACCAGGTAGAGGAACGCGCCCGCGAGCGCGGATATGAAGCCGTAGAGGAAGCAATTTTTCATGGTTCGGGCTGGGGGTTGTGAGGCTGGAACAAAGGGTCGCGGCCGCGGATCAGGCGTCGATCCCGTGCTCGGACGCCGGGTCGCCTGCGGCCGGCGGCCTGTCACCCAGGTGCAGGGGAGGGGCGGGCGGGACCGCCGGGGCGGCGGGGACCGCGGGCGTGGACGGCTTCACCGGAAGGGGGCCGGGCTTCTCCTGGGCCTCGTCGATGGCCCGCTTGAACTCGTGCTCGACGTCCCCCGCGGCCTTCTTGAATTCCCGGATCGCCTTGCCGAGGCCGCGCGCGAATTCCGGCATCTTCTCGCCGCCGAAGAAGATCAGCACCACGACGAGGATGACGATGAGCTCGGGCCCGCCGAGCGAGTCAAGGAAGGCCAGGGGTGCGGGAAGGGGGAGCGGCACATCCCTAGGAAACAAGAATTGGAGTCCCGGGCAACCCTATCTCACGGCCACGCTGACGGTGAAGGTCTCGCTGCCGCCCGGCGGGACGAGATGCAGGCCCACCTTGTGCTCGGGGGCGTTGGCGGGGCCCATCCAGGGCTCGACGCAGTAGAACGGCGAGTCATCCGCCTGCGTCCACGTCACGAATGTGGAGCCCGCCGGGGGGACCTCCTCGGCCCCCAGGTGCATCACGATGTCGCCCGGGTGCCCCTTTTCGCCGAACGCCACCTCGGCGCTCCTGAGCGAGGTGTGGAAGGTGTCGATCAGGGCCGGGTTGTCCATCGGCTCTCTCTCAGCGAGCCGGGGGCCCGCGACCAGCCGGCCGGTCGCGTCCTGGCGAAGGCGGGAATCGGAAGGGATCCGGATCAGGTAGTCGCCGCGCCCCGAACCCTCGCTCCAGGGAAGCGTGAAATAGAAGTGGTGGCCCGCGCTCCAGGGCAGCGGCTCGTCGCCCAGGTTGTCGAGGGTGAGCTTGCACGTGAGCGAGAACGCGGCGAAGCGGTACGCGACGCGAAACTCGTATTGGAAAGGGTAGGACGCCCTGGCCTCGTCCCCCGGGACGAGCACCGCCTCGAATCCCCCCTCGTCCACGCGCGTCGCACGGAAGTCGCCCTGCCTCGCGAAGCCGTGCATCGGCATCGGGCGCCGCTCCCCGCGCGCGTCGCGCCAGAAGCCGGCCTCGCCCCGGTCGAACGACCGGGCGCAGAAGGGGAAGAGGATGGGGTTGCCCCCGCGGGTCTTGTGGAAGCCTTCGAGCGACGTGATCTCGGGCCAGTGGATCACGTCCCGCACGGAGCCGTCGCCCATCGCGATGTTCCAGTTCATCAGCCGCGCGCCCTTCTCCGGAAGCGCCATGAAGGTCGATCCTCCCACGCGCCACCGCACGAGCGTCTGCCCAAAGTACGGGATCTTTTCCATGTGGAATCAGCGCGGCCTCGCCCGCCGGTGCAATCCGCC
>Ga0181537_10003002_pt1 | contig 14661 bp, 10 predicted proteins | sample PEATcosm2014_Bin_39_FD_119765 | JGI IMG/M metagenome (GOLD analysis project Ga0181537, IMG submission 119765) | Peatland microbial communities from MTU Mesocosm Facility, Houghton, MI, USA - PEATcosm2014_Bin23_10_metaG | ecosystem: Environmental > Terrestrial > Soil > Wetlands > Peat | place... | reverse complement strand
TTTCCTGGACCGTCCCCGCCTTTCTTTCCAACACCTTTTCCGCGCTGCAGGCAGAGGCGGCCGATTCCGCCACTCAAACGGCCACCGGGCGCGACGGCTCCATCCTCGTCGTCCTCCAAATGGCCGGCGGCAATGATGGCCTCCACACCGTCGTCCCGTTCAGCAACGATTATTATCACAACGCCCGCCCGCGCCTTCCGATTGCGCCCACCGCAGTCCTGAAGATCAACGATTCAATCGGCTTGCATCCCAGCCTGACCGGGTTCAAGTCATTGTATGACGGCGGCAATCTCGCGCTGGTCCAGGGCGTTGGATATCCGAACCCCAACCGCTCGCATTTCCGTTCCACCGAAATCTGGCAGACCGCCAGCGATTCCGAGCGGTTCGAAAAATACGGCTGGATCGGCAAATACTTCGACAACGCCTGCCCCGGCTGCGACCCGACGGTCGGTGTGAGCATTGGCAACCAGATGCCGCAGGCCTTCGCCTCCAAAACTCCCACCGGCGTCAGCCTCCAGAATCCGCAAAGCTACCGTTTCATCAGCGGTGCCAACGGCGGCAACACCAGCGAGCAATCGTACCGTAAACTCAATTCGCCTGACCCGGATCCGTCGATGGACGCCCATGCTGGCGACACCGGCGCGGACGCCAACTCCGGTGGCACCATCGGCGCCATCAGCGGTTCGGCCCCGCACACCGGCTCGGCGCTGGACTTTCTGGAACGCACCGCGATGGACGCACAGGTCAGCTCCGACAAAATCCTCGCCGTCAGCAGCAAGGTCGCGAACCAGGCCACTTATCCGCAATCGCCGCTCGGCAATTCCCTGAGCCTGGTCGCGCGGCTCATCGGCGGCGGACTGCCCACGCGCATTTATTACGTCTCGCAGGGCGGCTACGACACCCACACCAACCAGATCAACACGCAGCAACGGCTCCTGCAGGAACTCGGGGATTCCGTCAAGGCCTTCACCGACGACATGAAGGCGCAGGGCAACATGGGCCGCGTCCTCGTGATGACTTTCAGCGAATTTGGCCGGCGCGTCGCCGAGAACGCGAATGCCGGCACCGACCACGGCGCCGCCGCCCCGATGTTTGTCGTCGGCGACAAGGTCCGCTCGGGACTGCTCGGCCGGTATCCGAGCCTTGCGCCGGAAGACCTCCTGGAGGGCGACGTGCGCTACAACGTGGATTTCCGTTCAGTTTACGCCGGCATCCTGGAAGGGTGGCTCAAGACTCCCAGCGCGCCCATCCTTGGCCGCCATTTTCAGCCGTTGCTGTGTGCATAACCGGCCGAAAGACCGGTCTGCCAACGCACCGCCAAACTGGAAGCGGCTTTTCTTCGTTCAAATTATCTGCTGCGGCGAACGTGGTCCAATTCCAGCTTAAGCGCCTGGAGCGAAAGTTGTATCTCCTTGATGAAAGCGCCCAGGGAGACAATGAGCGACGCCATGCAAGTCATGAAAAGCCCGGCGATAACCGGCCCGGCCTCAATTTTCAGCAAGGCCGTCAAAAACAAAACAATGATAAGCAGCGCCACGAGCAAAAGGCAGATCGCCGCCATGACGACGGAAAGCCTGATGAAACCCGCGCGGCGATAAAGGATCTCCACCTGGCTGGCCAGGCGCGCCCGTTCCGCGCCTGAAGCGTCGCTCATCTCGCCCGCAAGCTGACGCGAACGGTCAATGGCCCGGCCAAAACGGTTCGTCAAGGTCAACAAAAGCAGCCCGACACCGGAGATCAAAATAACCGGCCCAATCGCTACTTGGAGCACCGGGATCAGGTCGTGCAACGATATGGTAGGCATGCGCCGCCAACGTTAGCCTCATCAATCCGAAAATCAACAGCTTTGGCGGGCGATACCAATGAACCAGGCGCGTCCCCCAAACTCTCCATACAAACGTTGCCTGCCGGAGGCGTGCCATTTAGCATGGTTAGGTGAGCAATCTGTTGAGCCGGGTCGAAGAATCCATTCGCGCGAAAAAACTTTTTCGCGAAGGCGAGGCGATTCTGGTCGCTGTATCAGGCGGGCTGGATTCGATGGTTTTGCTGCACGTGCTCGCGCGTTTGGCGCCCGGGCACGGCTGGCGGCTTGCTGTCGCCCATTTCAATCACCAGCTTCGCGGACGCAGCAGCGACACCGACCAACGCCTCGTCGAACGCGCCGCCAAAAAACTCGGCCTGCCCTTGATTGTCGGCAGCGCTGATGTGCGGGCGCACGCCTCGGCCAAGGGGACATCCATTGAAATGGCCGCTCGCGAATTACGTCATGACTTCTTCGCAAAAACGGCGCTCAGTCGAAAAATCCGCGTCATCGCCCTGGCCCATCATGCGGACGACCAGGTCGAGCTTTTTTTTCTGCGCCTGTTGCGCGGCGCGGGCATCGAGGGCCTCGCCGGCATGAAATGGAGCAATCCTTCGCCCGCGAATTCCCGAATCGCGCTGGCGCGCCCGTTGCTCGGCGAATCAAAGTCTTCGCTGCAAGTCTGGGCCGTTCTGGAAAAAATTCCCTTCCGCGAAGACGCTACGAACGCGCTACTCGAAATCCGGCGCAACCGCGTCCGTCACGAACTGCTGCCGCTGCTCGCCGAGAAATATCAGCCCGCCCTCGTCCAAGTTGTACTGCGGCAGATGGAAATCTTTGCGGCGGACGCGGAATTTGTGAATCAAGCGGCGGTCAAATGGCTTTCGTCGAAACGCCCGCCAAAGTTCGACTCCCTGCCGGTCGCGCTCCAGCGGAGCTGCCTGCAGTTGCAACTGGCCCAAAAGGGCGTGGCAGCGAACTTCGATTTGATTGAGAAAGTTCGCGCCCTTGAGAACCGGCCCGTCACTATAAATAGGGACAAGTCCGTGGCGCGCGATGCCGCCGGCCGCGTGCGGGTACAGGCGGCGAAGGAACCCGGCTTCAGCGCCCGGCAGACGCGGCGGCGGCTGGCGGGCAGGGCAGGGGAGTTTATATTTGATAATCTGCGCATTTCGTGGGAGATTGGCCTGTTGGCCGCTGGCACCGTTCGTACTCCAATAAAAGGTGTCAATTCCGAGCATTTTGATGCCGATAAGGTGGGGCAGGCCATCGGGTTGCGTCATTGGCAGCCGGGCGACCGTTTCCAGCCGATTGGCATGGCGGCCGGAGTCAAGTTGCAGGATTTGTTTACGAACCGGAAAATCCCGCGGGCCGAACGGCGCAGACTAATCCTGGCAACCACCGCCGGGGGCGAGTTGTTCTGGGTGGAAGGACTGCGTTTGGCCGAGCGATTCAAGCTCGACAAAAACAGCGTCCGCGGGTTGAAATGGTGCTGGGAAAGGTTATAGTAGGTCAGAGTTGCTGGAAAAACTGCCGGGACCGACCGGCCAAACACAAGAAAGCAGATGGCAGACGACAATAAGAATCTCAACGACGGCCAGAAGAAAAATGGCGATTTCAGGATGCCTCCCCGCAATTGGGTCGTGTGGATCCTGCTCCTGTTCTGCGTGGTCCTGGCCGCGCTTTACCACAACGGCCTGCCCGTGGCCGGTGACACCATTAATCAGAGCCAGTTCAAGGAACTGGTGGACTCCAACTTGATTGCGAAGGCGGAGTTGAAACTCAATCCCCAGTCGCAGACCGAGGACATCACCGGGACGTACTATCGCCTGGACAAAAACGGGAACCACGATACCGCCGCCAATGGCGCTCCGATTACGATTCCTTTTCAGGCCAATGTTTACCTGACACCGGATCGCCTCCAGGAACTGCTCGACAAACCCACGTTCAAGCACGCCGAGCCGCCTGCGCTGCTCATCAATCTCGTCGAAACGATGGTGCCGTTCCTCCTGATCGGATTTCTCGTCTGGTTTTTCTTCATCCGCCAAATCAAGATGGCCGGCAAGGGCGCCCTGAGCTTCGGCAAGAGCAAGGCCCGCATGCTGGCCAAGGAAAAGAACAAAACCACCTTCAAGGACGTCGCGGGCGTCGAGGAAGCCAAGGAGGAAGTCTCCGAGCTGGTTGAATTCCTCAAGGACCCCAAGAAATTTCAGAAACTCGGCGGCCGCATCCCCAAGGGCGTGCTGATGGTCGGCGCGCCGGGCACGGGCAAGACCCTGCTCGCCAAGGCGATTGCCGGCGAGGCCGATGCGGCGTTCTTCAGCATCAGCGGTTCGGATTTCGTGGAGATGTTCGTCGGCGTCGGCGCCAGCCGGGTCCGCGACATGTTCGAGCAGGCGCGCAAAAACACGCCCTGCCTGGTGTTCATTGACGAAATCGACGCCGTGGGCCGCAGCCGCGGTCATGGCCTCGGCGGCGGCAATGACGAACGCGAGCAGACGCTGAACGCGTTGCTGGTCGAGATGGACGGTTTTGACACGCACGAAGGCATCATCATCATCGCCGCGACCAACCGTCCCGACGTGCTTGATCCCGCGCTGCTGCGTCCCGGCCGTTTCGACCGCCAGATCACCGTGAACCTGCCGGACGTCCGCGGCCGCGAAGCCATTTTGAAGGTCCACGCCAAGAACGTGAAGCTGGATCCGACGGTGGACCTGGCCATCATCGCGCGGGGCACGCCCGGTTATTCCGGCGCGGAACTCGCCAATCTTTTGAACGAAGCCGCATTGCTGGCCGCCCGCACCGGCAAGAAGGCGGTCGGCATGCTGGAACTCGAAGAAGCCCGCGACAAGGTGCGCTGGGGCCGGGAACGCCGCAGCATGGCCATGACCGACGAGGACAAGAAGTACACCGCCTGGCACGAGGCCGGCCATGCGCTGGTGAACGTCGTCCTCACGCACACGCACCCGTTGCACAAGGTCACCATCATTCCCCGCGGCCAGGCCCTCGGCTCGACCATGTTCCTGCCGAAGGACGACATCCTGAACCGCCGCCGCAAGGAATTGCTCGACATCATTGCCGTCACCATGGCGGGGCGCATCGCCGAGGAAATTGTCTCGGACGATATTTCGTCCGGCGCGATGGGCGACATTCAACAGGCGACGGGCATGGCCCGCGCGATGGTCACCCAGTGGGGCATGAGCGAGAAGCTCGGCATGATTCAGTACGGCGACAGCAGCGAGTATATTTTCCTCGGCCGCGAAATGCAGCGGAGCAAGGATTACAGCGAGCAGATCGCGCAGGAAATCGATGCGGAGGTCAAGCGCATCATCGACAACGCCTTCAAGGTCGCCAGCGACATCATCAGCGGCAACCGCGACAAGCTGGAATTGATCGCCCACGCGTTGCTGGAGTTCGAAACCCTGGAAGGCTCGCAGGTCGAGGAAATCGTCCGCACCGGTAAATTCACGGCGCCGCCGCCCGCGCCCAAGGTGGATCCGCCCTCCGGGGCGCAGGCCGCCACGCCATTGCCCGAGACTCCGCCCAAGCCCGCGCCGCCGCATTTGCCCGGTTTGGGCACGCCTGCGCCGGCGGGCATTTGAGTAATGCTGCGGTAAGCACTCGCCCCGCCACCGGATTGGTCGTAAGCGCCAGTCCAGAGTGAAGACGGTTCTTATGATCGTGGCGGTCGCGGTTGGCGCAGCTGCGCTGAAGTTATTGTTCGGGCTGGGACCTGGTGAAATCTTAATCATCGCCATTTTCTCGATCCTGGCGTTTCTCCGCAGACAGCGGACATGGTGATGCCGCCGTGCCTTCTCCCGCGCGATTGACTCAGGGACGCGCCTTCCGTTAGCCTGTGACCCATGATTATTGCGCCCTCGCTGCTGGCCGCGAATTTCGGCCGTTTCGCGGCCGAAGCCGCGCGGGTGGAAAAAGCCGGCGCCGACTGGCTGCACCTGGACATCATGGACGGCCATTTTGTCCCCAATATCTCCTTCGGGCCGGGCGTGGTGAAAACGATCCGGCCGTTCACCAGGCTTTTTTTTGACGTGCATCTGATGTGTTCCGCGCCGGAGATCCTGCTCGAACCTTTCGCCGCGGCCGGCGCCGACCAGATGAATGTGCATGTGGAACTGGGCGACGAGGTCGTCACTTCCCTGATCTGGAAGATCAAATCGCTCGGCAAGAAAGCCGGCCTCGCCGTCAACCCGCCCACGGACATCAGCCGCGCGCTGCCGCACCTGGCGGGAATCAGCGAGCTGTTGATCATGACCGTGAACCCCGGCTTCGGCGGGCAGGGGTTCATTCATGAGACGCTTCCCAAAATCCAAAAAGCCTACGATTGGCGGCTCGAGAAGGGGCTGCAGTACCACATCGGCGTGGACGGCGGCATCACCGATGTCACGGCGGCGGAATGCGCGCGCGCGGGGGCGGATGCGTTCATCAGCGGCACCACCCTGTTTGAGGAGCGGAGTCTCCGCGGCGGGATCGCCAAAATGCGCAAGGCGGCGGAAAAAAACGCGCGCGGCGGCAATCTGGACCTGGACGCCCGGCCGGCCGCGGCCAAATCCTGACGCGCGCCCATGACGAGCATCAAATTCGGCACGGACGGCTGGCGGGCGGTCATCGCGGAGGATTTCACTTTTGCCAACCTCGACCGCGTCGCCCAGGCGACCGCCGGCGTCTGGCAGGCGCATCCCATGACCGGCACGGAGAAGAAGGTGATTATCGGCTACGACCGGCGGTTTCTTTCGGACGGTTTTGGCCGGCGCACGGCGGAGATTTTCGCCGGGAACGGATTTCAGGTAGTGCTTACGCCGGAACCAACCCCGACGCCCGCGGTTTCTTTCGCTGTGAAGCAGCAAAAGGCGGTGGGCGGCGTGATGATCACCGCCAGCCACAATCCGGCGATATTTAACGGATTCAAGCTCAAGTCGTGGTTCGGGGGATCGGCCGAGTCATCCGTTTCCCAGCAGGTGGAATCGTTTCTCGACCGTCATCCGGTGAAGGCGCTGGAACTTTCCGAAGCGGTCAAGCTGGGCCGCGTGAAGGTGGAAGACATCCGCCCCGCGCATTATCGCGCGATCAAAAAGCTGGTGGATTTCAAGCTGATTGCGAAGTCGAGGCGGCGCTTCGCGCACGACGCCTTGTTTGGCGTGGGCGCGGGCTGCTTTGACACGTTGCTTGCGGGAACGACCTGCCGGGTCACCACCTTGAACGGCGCGCACGACGCGCTGTTCGGGGGCATCAACCCGGAACCCATCGCGAAGAATTACGCCCTCAGTTCCGCTTATTTGCAGAAACATCCGCATGACATCTGCCTGGTGACGGACGGCGACGCCGACCGCATCGGCGGGATGGACGGACATGGCCGGCCGCTGACGACGCACCAGTTGATTTGTCTGTTGCTGCATCACCTGGTCGTCAACCGGAAGGGCAGGGGACGGGTCGTGAAGGCGCTGACGACGACTTCGATGGTGGACAAGATGTGCGCGGCCTTCGGCCTGGAACTGGTCGAAACGGGCGTGGGCTTCAAATATGTCTGCGCGGAAATGCTCAAGGGCGGGGTGCTGCTCGGCGTGGAGGAGAGCGGCGGCATCGGGTTCCAGGGGCACATCCCGGAGCGCGACGGCATCTTGGCGGGGATGATGCTGCTGGAACTGCTGGCGACCGAGAAGATTTCTGTCAACCGGATGCTGGCCCGCCTGGAAAAGGAATTTGGCCCGCACCATTACGACCGGATTGACACCCACTTTCCTTTGGAAAAACGCGGCGCGCTGATGGAGTTCTGCGCCGAGCATCCGCCGGCAAAGCTGCTCCGCTCGCCGATGGCATCCGTGAAGACCTACGACGGCGTGAAGTACGTGGCCGCGGACGGGACCTGGCTGATGCTGCGCGGTTCCGGCACCGAACCGATTCTTAGAATCTATGCCGAGGCAAAGTCCCCGGCGGATGTGAAAAAGCTGCTGGCCTTGGGAGTCGAACTGACGCGAGAGGTCTAGACCGCGCGGGGGTCCAACAGCTTTGCGCCGGAAGTAATGAAGTCTCCCGTATTCGCGGTCACGAGGGTCAAATTATGTTGCAATGCGGTCGCCGCCAGCAATGAGTCAACCACCGGAATCTTCCTTCCGCGGCGGTCCAAGGAAGCCCTCAGAACCGCCCAGCTCAGCGCAACCTGATCGTCCACGGGCAGGACCGAACTTGCGAAAGTGTTGCGCAAACCAAGCAGCCATTTGCGCAGGTCCGCCTTTTTTCTGCCATCGGCCAGAAGTTCAATCCCATAGTGGATTTCGCCGATAGTTACGGCGCTCACTCGGATCAATTCTTCGTGCGATTCCAGCCATTCCACAATACGGCGGTCCGGGGCGGGCTTGGTGGCTTCGGACAGGATGTTGGTATCCGCCAGATACATCAGAACTTGGGCGCGGGGCGGCCGAAATCAGTCTTGTCGCGGGCAGGAATTATGAATTCATGCGGACAACTGCGCAACCACTTGACCAAACCCTGGTTCCGGCGCTTTTTAACAGGGCTGAGAATAATCTTGCCGCCTCTCTCCTGCACATCAAACGTCTCGCCGGGAACAAAACGCCTCTTCTTTCGGAGTTCAGCCGGCAGTATAATCTGGCCTTTGGTGCTCAGTTTCGTTTGCACGGTAAGACCGTATCTTACCTTCACCTCCATGTCAAATCGAATTGGACCGGGAGTAATTCCCGGTTTGCTGAACCGGGGACCGGCACACTCCCGTCCTCATCTTTCCGCCGGTTTTGCTGGGCAAGCCCCCCCTGTTTGCGTTAAGGTGAAGGGCTAATAGTTAAAACGATGGACGCCGCGCATATCAGAAACTTCAGCATCATCGCCCATATTGACCATGGGAAGACGACGCTTTCCGACCGGCTGTTGCATCGCACGGGCACGATTGCCACGCGCGACATGTCGGCGCAGTTGCTCGATTCCATGGACCTCGAACGCGAGCGCGGGATCACCATCAAGGCCCACCCGGTCACGATGAGTTATACCGCGAAGAACGGTCAGATTTACGAGCTGAACCTGATTGACACCCCCGGCCACGTGGATTTTTCCTACGAAGTGTCCCGCAGCCTCAGCGCGTGCGAAGGCGCGCTGCTGATCATCGATGCCGCGCAGGGCGTCGAGGCCCAGACGGTCGCGAACGTCCACCTGGCGATGAAGCAGAATCTCGCCATCATCCCCGTCATCAACAAAATCGATCTGCCGCACGCGAACGTGGCCATGGCCAGGACGCAACTGGAGGACATCCTGGCGATCCCGGCGGACACCGCGATTCTGGCCAGCGCGAAGGAGGGAATCGGCATTGACGACATCCTGGAGGCGATTGTGTCGCGGATTCCGGCGCCGAAGCCCACGGGCGCGCCTTCGTTCCAGGGGCTGGGATTTGATTCTTATTTTGACACCTACAAGGGCGTCGTCACGCACGTGCGCGTGTTCAACGGGGAATTGCGCGCGGGCATGCCGGTCAAGCTGCTGCACTCGGGCAAGAACGTCGAGGTCAAGGAGGTCGGCAGCTTCAATCCCAAGCCCTACACGCGCGAGAAATTGGAAGTGGGCGAGACGGGCTATTTCACGGCGAACATCAAAAGCCCGAAGGACGTGAAGATGGGCGACACGCTCACGGACGCGCGCAACCCCTCGCCGGCGCTGCCGGGTTTCAAGGAAATCCATCCGATGGTGTTCAGCGGCATTTATCCCATCAACACCGCCGATTACGAGCATCTCAAGGCGAATCTCGGCAAGCTCCAGCTCAACGATTCCGCGTTTGTCTATCAGGCCGAAAGTTCCGTCGCGCTGGGGTTCGGTTTCCGCTGCGGATTCCTCGGGCTGCTGCACCTGGAGATTGTGCAGGAACGGCTGCGCCGCGAATACGGCATGGACATCATCGCGACTTATCCGAGCGTGGTTTATCACGTGAAGATGACCGACGGCACGCTGAAGGAAGTCGACAATCCCGCGTTTCTGCCGGAGGTGAATTATATCGAAAAGATCGAGGAGCCGATGGTCAAAGCTTTCGTGATCTGCCCGAATGAATACATCGGCGACATGATGGCCCTGATTTCCGAGAAGCGCGGCGCGGTGGACCACACCGAAACGCTGGACCCCCGGCGCGTCATGCTCACCAGCCTGCTGCCGCTGAACGAAATTCTCATTGATTTCCACGACCGCATCAAAAGCATCACCCGCGGGTTCGGTTCCATGGATTACGAGCATGCCGGTTACCAGGAATCCGACATGGTGAAGCTGGACATGCTCGTCAACGGCGAGTTTGTCGACGCCTTTTCGTGCATTGTCCACCGGGAAAAGGCGGAGGGCAGGGGACGGGCCCTCGCCGCAAAACTCAAGGAGGTCATTCCCAAGCAGCAATACGCCGTCGCCATCCAGGGCGCCATCGGCGGCAAAATCATCGCGCGCGAAACCGTCAGCGCCATGCGCAAGGATGTGACCGCGAAATGTTACGGCGGCGACATCACGCGCAAGCGCAAGCTCCTGGAAAAACAAAAGGAAGGCAAAAAGCGCATGAAAGCCTTTGGCTCAGTCAACATTCCCCAGGAGGCTTTCATCGAGGTGTTGAAGGCATGACTCCGGCGGCTTGCCGGCGGCGGAATTGCTTTGTCACCGGGGGCCGGTTTCACGTTTAATCTGCGCACTCTATGAATCTGAGATGGTTCCTGTCGGGAAAGGTCCGCACGGCGTGCGCCATGCGCAAGCACGTCCGCAAAATCCTCAGCGCGCAGAGCGACCTGCTCGCGCCGGCGGCCATCAGCGCGGTCGAGGCGGCGCTCGGCGAAGTCCGGAAGGCGGTCGCCGGCGGCGCGGACAACGAGGCGTTGACCAGGCAGATGACGAACCTGGAAAACGCCGCGAACAAGTGGCTCAAGCCCTATCCCAACGCGCCGATTCGCGAGAATGTTGAAGTCCTGCTCGTGGCGCTGGCCGTGGCCCTGGGAATTCGCACGTTTTTTCTGCAGCCTTTCAAGATACCGACCGGCTCCATGCAGCCGACGCTTTTCGGCGTCACGCCCAGCCCCGGCTCGCCGCAGGCGCATAACCAGCCTGACCTTGTGATCCCCGGGCCCGTGGCGCGGTTCGTGGATTATTGGATCAACGGCAATTCGTATTTTAATGTGGTCGCGCCGGAGGACGGGCAGTTGCGGGCGGTGCGGCCGCCGCAGCACCTGCTTTTGTTCAATCTCAAGCAGCAGTATGAGTTTAACGGCCAGTGGCACACCATCTGGTTTCCGCCGGACGACCTGTTCCAGCGCGCCGGCTACCAGTTGAGCCCCTACGAATCGCCCGATGACCAGCACCGGGACGTCGCCCGCGACGGGGAATCCAACCCGTCGTTCAAGGCCGGCGACCCCATCCTCCGGCTGAAAGTCATGGCAGGCGACCATTTGTTTGTGGACCGCATCAGCTACAATTTCCGGCATCCCACCCGCGGCGAAATCGTCGTTTTCGAGACACGGGGAATCCCCACGCTGCCGCAGGATCAGTTTTACATCAAGCGGCTCGTGGCGCTGGGCGGCGAACATGTCGAGTTGGGCGACGACCGGCATCTCATCATCGACGGCCACCGTCTGGACAGCAACACGCCGCACTTCGAGAACGTCTATGGTTTCGATCCCAAGGCGCCGCTCATGGAAAGCCACTACGCCGGCCACTATAAAGGGTATTACCGCGGACCGGGCTACGGGCAGGGACAGGACCTCTCGCCGCAATTCACTGACGCGCCGGGCGGCGTGGTGACGGTCCGGCCGCATCATTACATGGTGATGGGCGACAACACCCTGAACAGTTGGGATTCGCGCATCTGGGGTGACTTTCCGGAGACCAACGTCATCGGCAAGTATTTCTTCGTTTACTGGCCCATTTCCTCGCGGTTCGGTTTTAATGTGCGTTAGAATGAAGGTTTGCCAGCGCCCAGAAGAGGGATATTTGCCGCCCATATACTAAATATAACATACATTGTGCGCGTATAATTGTAATCCCTTTAATATGGCCTCAGTCATGATCGCTTGAAGAGTCTTCCGGTTAATTGAAAGCCGGCGCGCCCGCCAGAGCACGCGCCGGCCAATGTTTCGCAAGACAACCCGCAACTCACCAGCAACGGGTGCCGCTCTTGTTATCGGAAACTCCCGGTGCACGGTTATGTAGGATAAGCCTGACAAGTTGCACACGCGATTCAGCGGTTTGCGAATAGGCGGGAACATTTTCCCCGGCTGCTCCTCATAAGCGAACGACGTTGTTTGTCGCGTTTCAATTTTAAAACCACCAAACCAAGTCAACCCATGAAAATGCTCAATCACTGCCTTCCGGTCCTCGCCGCGGGCGCAATCTTCGCCGGAACCGCGGCCCAGGGCCAGATCCTGGATGCGCGCGAATTTAACGAACCCGGCAACATTCTCATCTCCGACCAGTTCAACAACCGCGTCATCGAGGTGACGCAAGCCGGCAAAATCGTCTGGTCCTTTGGCGGCGGTCCGAACGATTTCAACGCCCACGGGATCATCGGCGTCAACGACGCGCAGCGCATCGGGGAGTTTACGCTGATGGCCGGCACCGGCACGCCGGCGGGGGTCATTCCACAGGCGCCGGATGGCGCCGCGGACAATCGCGTCATGATTGTGGATCCCTTTGGCAAGATTATCTGGCAATACGGCCAGTTTGGGCAGACCGGTGACGGCCCCGATTTGCTGAACACGCCGGTGCAGTCCACGTTTCTGCCCAGCACGGACGTCTTGATCACGGACCAGGCCAACAACCGCATCATCGAGGTCAACTTGAAGAAGCAGATTGTCTGGCAGTATCCGGGTTCCAATACGAATATTGACGACCAGCTCAACGGCCCCAACTCGGCCGAATTGCTTGAAAACGGCCATATCCTGATCGCCGACCAGGGCAACAATCGCGCCATTGAAGTGAACCGCGGCGACCACATTCTGAAGACCTTCACCGCCGGCGGCACGGTCAGCATTTGCGCGTTCGCGAGCCGGCTTCCCGACGGCGACACCTTGCTGACCGATTCCGGCAATTCCCGCGCCGTGGAAGTGGACGCCAACGACAACGTGGTCTGGCAATATGTCACGGACACCTCGCCGCTCAGCGTTGGCGCTCCCCTGCCCACCCGCGCGATACGCCTCCGGGACGGCGACACGTTAATCAGCGACCAGTTCAACAACCGGGTGATCCGCGTCAATTTGGCCAAGCACATCGTTGCCAGCTATGGCCTGCCGCTCGACGGCGGAACCGGCGCCATCGGCCTCAACGTGGGCTACGATCTTCACACCACGCAAAAAGGTTTGTATTCGCCCTATGACGCAAAAGTCATCGGCGATTACACCGGGCTGACGCCGCCGTTCGACTTCGATCACGACGGCGACAATTAATCCAGGATGGGGTTTGGTCCTGGAAGACAACGGGCTGCGCGGGGCATGGATGCCGCAGGCAAGGACGCCGGCGCAGCCCGTTGTCAAGATTTCCGGTCAAGAAGTGGAGAAGCATCCCCTGCCCTTTTGCGCAGAGTCCGGCTTTCTGCCGAAAGCCGCCACACCCGTCAAGGCAGCCGGTAGGTCAACATCGCGAGTATGGAATGGGCGCGGTAATTGTTCGCGCCGCCGCCGGAGGGTTCGTCGTAATAGGAGAAACCGTATTGGATTCTGGCGGCGACGGCTGCGCTCAGGCGGCGCGTGAGCGAGGCGCGGACGGCGTGCTGCTGATAGCGGATGCCCAGCGGCAGGCCGGTCGCAAAGTTGTCCTGCGAAAAATCCGCCTTGGAAAAGGAATACGTGGCCAGTAAATCATCGGCCTTATCCAAAGCCCACGCCGCGCTGCCCAGCACGCTGTAGATGTCCCCGCGGTAGGGCTCGACCAGGGTGGTGATGTTGTCGGCGGTGACGGTGCTGGAGCGTTGGAGAGAAAACGTGCCGGAGAGGCTGAGCCGCTGCCAGGGGGCGAAGACGGTATTGAAACTGTAAATCTGCACGTCGCTTTCGCCGGCCGGCAGGACGGCGGCGGGTGAAATGACGAATCCGGGAAAGGCGACCGGGTAAGTGGTGGTCCGGTAATCGGTGTCCAGGAGTTTGTAAGTCAGCGTGGTCTTGAGCCAGTTGGCCGGGCGAAGCGAGAGCTGGGCTTCAACTTCATCGGTAAGCAAATCGCGCGCGTTGATGAAGCCGGGATACCCCACCCCGGCGTTGGTGGTGCCGGCGGGTTGCTCGTTTTGCAAGACATCGTAGTGGCTGTAATCGTCATAACGCCGGTAATGCGCGCTGAGGGACGCCCACGAAAGCGGGGACGTGTTGAAGCCGACGCGCCAGTCGTACATGTGGCTGGTGAAACGGGTGTCGAACGCGAGCGACGGGTCGTTGAATTGCGAGCCGTCAACGCCCTGGAACCAGGATTGGTCAATTTGCTCCTGCCGCAACTGGGCCTCGGCAAACAGCGAGGTGAAGGGGATTTTGGTGAAGCGCGCCGCGACGCTTTCCTCGACGAACGAGGTATCCTCGCTGGTGACCATCTGAACATTCGTCTGAAAAAAGGGAATGCCGGAAAAGGTGGAGAGCAGGCTGTCGTCGCCGAAGGCGTCTTCGCGGGTCCATTCCGCCTGCACGCCGCTGGAGAGGGTGAGGCCCGACCACGGCCCGAGGAGCGCGTTGATGTTCCCGACATGCGATTCGCGGGTCAGCGTGATGCCCTGGGATTGCCAGAAATTGTCCTCCGGAGTGGGGCTGGTGTCGGTGGTGTTGCCGGTCACGGAGGCGATGGCGTCCAATTTGCTGTAGAGATAACCGGCGGAGCCGAACAGCCAGGAAGTGAACTGCCGTTCGAGC
>Ga0181537_10003001_pt1 | contig 14668 bp, 19 predicted proteins | sample PEATcosm2014_Bin_39_FD_119765 | JGI IMG/M metagenome (GOLD analysis project Ga0181537, IMG submission 119765) | Peatland microbial communities from MTU Mesocosm Facility, Houghton, MI, USA - PEATcosm2014_Bin23_10_metaG | ecosystem: Environmental > Terrestrial > Soil > Wetlands > Peat | place... | reverse complement strand
TGCGCGGCCATATCCTTTTGCGCCCAGCCCATGAGCAGCATGCCTGGGATAAGGATCAGCGCCAGCGCCCATCCGCCACCGCGCGGCACGGGGATTTTGTGCGCGCTGCGCTCGTTCGGATGATCGAGCATCGCGCGCTTGAGCAAAAGCGCGCGCATCACCATCGTCAGGCTTAAACCCAGCGCATAGGCGAGGAGGATGAGACCGGCCGGCGCGAGCGACAATTCCCTCATTCGCGATCCACGCCGGCCAGCTCATGCAGATAGTCGGCGTAATCAGTGTCGCCCATGCCGGCCGCAATTTCGAGCACCTGGCCGGCGTCGATATGGCCGAGCGCAAAGGCGATTTCTTCCGGGCAGCCGAGCTTGAGACCCTGCCGCTGCTCCATGATGCGCACGAATTCGGTCGCATCAGCCAGCGATTGATGCGTTCCGGTGTCGAACCACGCATAGCCGCGGCCGAGCCGGACGACGTCGAGTTTTTTCTGCGCAAGGTAAACGCGGTTGATATCGGTGATCTCAAGTTCGCCGCGCGCCGAAGGTTTCAGATCGCGTGCGATATCAACCACGCCGTTGTCATAAAAATAAAGGCCGGTCACCGCCCATTTCGATACCGGGTTTCCCGGCTTCTCGATCAAATCGATTGGCCGTTCTTCGGCATCGAAAGTGATGACGCCGTAACGCTCCGGGTTCGAGACGCGATAACCGAACACGGTCGCGCCGTTTTCTTTTTCCGCCACCTCGTTCAGTAATTCGGCCAAGCCTTGGCCGTAATAGAGGTTATCGCCCAAAATCATCGCCACCGAATCGCGGCCGATGAAAGAACGGCCGATAATAAAAGCCTCGGCAAGGCCGTTCGGCGAAGGCTGCTCGGCCTAGTCAAACTGAACGCCCCAACGGCGACCGTCGCCGAGCAGATCGCGGAATAAGGGCACATCGCGCGGCGTGCTGATGATGAGTATATCGCGGATGCCGGCCAGCATCAGGGTCGACAAGGGATAATAGATCATCGGCTTATCGTGCACGGGCATCAGTTGCTTACTGATCGCGCGCGTGGCCGGATAAAGCCTAGTTCCGGTGCCGCCGGCGAGGATGATGCCTTTTCGATTCATGTTCGATTCATGCCGTCTTTCTTCGCTCGCGCATGAGGGTGGCCATCGCTTCCGCCATTCCTTCGCGCCACGGTTTCTGAGTGATACCATAAACATCACGGATTTTTGTGCAATCGAGCGCTGAATAGGCCGGGCGCGGCGCGGCGCTGGCGATATCCGCGCTTAGAACCGGGATCATTTTAGGCCGCCGGGCGGCGTAAGGCGCATACAATTCCAGGATCGCCTGCACGAACTCGAAGCGCGCGGCTTCCGGCGTGCCGCATAAATGGAACGTGCCGAAGCCGTCATGCTTACCCTTGAGAAGCGCCGTGGCGATGACGATGATCGCCTTGGCGATGTCCGGCGCATAGGTCGGGCATGATTTTTGATCGGTGACGATGGTAAGCTCGTCGCGCGCGTCGATCATGGTGAGCATTTTGGTCAGCATATTCTTGCCGAACGCGCTGAAGACGGCCGAGACGCGCAGAATGACATGCCAAGCAAGCTCGTGGCGCAGGGCTTCCTCGCCCATCATTTTGCTTTCGCCATAGGCATTGAGGGGGTGCATCGGATCCTCGGGCCGGTAGGGCGAAGTCTTGTGACCGTCGAAGACGTAATCGGTCGAGAGATGGATCAGCGGTATGTCGCGCGCGGAGCAGAGGGCAGCCAAATTGGCAATCGCCTCGAAATTAACCGCCATGGCGTGCTCGTGATTTTTCTCGGCCTCATCGACATTCGTCATCGCCGCCGCGTTGATTATGAGATCGGGCCGGAAATCAAGCATCGCGTTGCGCGTGAGCTGATGCTGGGCGATGTCAAGATCGGCATGCGCGAAGGCGCCAATCTGCCAATCGGCGGGTAGGGGTTCCGCGCGCACGGCCTGCCCGATTTGCCCCTGCGCGCCGAGCAGCATGATGCGTTTGGCGCTCATTTATGCGCTCTTTGCGATTTGTCCCAGCCGTTCGCCGCCATAAAGATGCGTACGGATATCGTCAAACCAGGCATGATTGGCGAGATGCCAGGCGACCGTCCGGCGCAACCCTTCCTCGAGCGGCGTGCGCGGCGCCCAGCCGAGCTCGTTTTTAAGCTTGCGAAAATCCATGGCGTAACGAGCATCATGGCCGGGACGGTCGGCGACGAACGTTATCAGATCGCGATGCGGCCAATGGGGCGATTGCGGCAAGGCTTCGTCCAGAATATCGCAGAGCTTCTGCACGAGATCGATGTTGCGCCATTCGGCATTGCCGCCAACGTGATATTTTTCGCCCACGCGGCCCTTTGTGAGGATCAGAGAAAGTGCGTCAGCGTGATCCTCGACATAAAGCCAGTCGCGCACATTGAGGCCTTGTCCATAGACCGGCAGTTTTTCGCCTTGCAGGGCCTTGGCGATCATTAACGGAATGAGCTTTTCGGGAAACTGAAATGGGCCATAATTGTTGGAGCAGTTGCTGATGATCACCGGCACGCCATAGGTTTTGTGCCAAGCGCGCACGAGATGGTCCGCGGCGGCCTTGCTGGCGGCGTAGGGGGAATTGGGCGCGTAGGCGGACGATTCGCTAAAAGACCCGGTCTCGCCCAGTTCTCCATAAACCTCGTCGGTCGAAACATGAAGGAAGCGGAATTGTTCGCGCTTCGCCGTCGACAGTGTCGCCAGATAAAAACGCATGATTTCCAGCAGCGCATAGGTGCCGACGATGTTGGTTTGTAAAAAAGGATCCGGCCGATCGATCGAGCGATCGACATGCGTCTCGGCGGCCAGATGCAGGATGGCGTCCGGCTGCGCCTCGACGACGATCTCCATCATCCGGCTGGCGTCGCAAATATCGGCTTCAATCAATTCGAATTGCGGATCCTGATCCAACGCCGCCAGCGCCGCGCGGCTGGCGGCATAGGTCATTTTGTCGACGCCGATCACACGGGCGTGATTTTCGCCGCGCAAAGAACGGCATAAAGCCGAACCGATAAATCCGGCCGCGCCGGTCACGATATAGGTTGGCATCAAGCGGCCCATTCGATCAAAGACAGATCTTTGAGGCACGGCAAATTGGCATCACGCAGAGAGAGAATGGCGCCATGCGACGGAACCGGCCAGTCAATCGCCAGCGCCGGATCGTTCCACAAGACGCCGCTCTCGCACGCGGGTTCATAACGATGCGACATTTTATAGAGGATAACCGTATGATCCTCCAGGGCACAAAAACCGTGAGCAAAACCGGCGGGAATGAATAATTGCGTCAGCTCGTCGCTGGATAAAATGGTCGTTACGTGCCGGCCGAAGGTCGGCGAATGGGGGCGAACATCGAGGACAACCTCGAAAGCCTTGCCGCGCAACAGGCGCAGCAATTTGGCCTGCGCCGCAGGAGGTTTTTGGAAATGCAGGCCGCGAATCGTATGCTTCTTCAGAGAGAGCGATTGGTTTTCCTGCACGAAATGAATCGGCAAGCCGAGATTACGCAACCTTTCTTCCTGTAGGATTTCAGCCACATAACCGCGCGAGTCGTTGTGCTGTTCCGGCAGCAATAATTTTACTTCTGGAATTTCAAGGTCCTTGATTTTCATAGTGTTGGCATCCGGCCTTAAACGTCTATATAAGGGTTCATGAGAAGCAGGGAAGAAAGATTTTTCGGCCGCGGCAAGCTTAGAGGTTTGCTTTGCGGACTCTTTGGTTATAACCGGAACCGCACACTAGCAGACGTAAGGATGCCAATTCAATGACGGATGCCACCCGTCTTACTTCGGTCGTGATGGTAAGTTATCACACCGGGCCGGTTTTGTTCGAGGCCATCGAATGCGTGCTCGCGCAGGCAGCACCCATCGAGCTTATTCTCGTCGATAACGGCAACCCACCGCATGTGGCGGCCACGCTGCAGGCCATGATGCAACGGGACCCACGGCTGCGCGTCCTCGGCGGGCACGGCAATATCGGTTTCAGCCGCGCCTGCAATATGGGCGCGCGCGCGGCCGCTGGCGATACGCTGCTCTTTCTCAATCCCGACAGCGTCATGCCGCGCGAAGCGATCGCGCGCTTACAAGAACATGATCGGCAGATCACGCGACCCTTCATGCTGGGGGCGCGGCTGATCGATCAGCAGGGATGCGACCAGCGCGGCTGCCGACGGGCCTTGCTGACGCCGCTCTCGGCTTTCATCGAAGCGCTGCATCTGGGTGCGCTCTTTCCCAATCTGAGGCTCAATCGACACCATGAAGCCGTGCCGGCTTCCATCACGCCCATGCCGGCGATCAGCGGCGCTTTCATGTATCTGCCGCGGGAGGATTTCTGGACAATCGGCGGTTTCGACGAGGATTATTTCCTGCATGTCGACGATCTCGATCTGTGCTTACGTTTCCGCCGGGCGGGCGGCGAGATTTATTTCGTGCCGGACGTCATCGTCATGCATGTGAGCGGCACCAGCCCGGCCACGCGCGCCGTCATCGAGCACCATAAGGCGAATGGTTTCACGCGCTATTTTCACAAGAATTTCAGCGCCCATTATCCACGGGCCTTTTTATGGCTGCTGGACGCGGCCATTTGGGTGCGGCTGGGCTTGAAGACGGGCTTATCCTTGCGCGCCCGGCCAAATAAGGTACTATAATACCGTAATTAATATTCCCGCTATTGATCGCATTTTTCTTGACATCGACGCCATCAAAATCATAGAAAACGCCTCCCGCCGATGCGGGTTAGAGGAGAGATGGATGGCCGGTAAAATTCGCCTGAGCGGACGTAGCGCGCAAACGAAAAGCTTCGAACTGCGGCATCAGGATATCAAAAAACACTGGGTGCTGGTGGATGCCGACGGCATCATTCTCGGCCGCCTCGCCGCCGTGCTCGCGCAGATTCTGCGCGGTAAGCATCGCCCGACCTATACGCCTTCGGTCGATTGCGGCGATAACGTCATCGTCGTCAATGCCGAGAAAGTACGCATGACCGGCAAAAAGGCCGAGGACAGCATTTTTTATTATCACACCGGCTATCCCGGCGGCATCAAGGCGCGCACGCGCGCGAAAATGCTGGCGGGCAAACACCCCGAGCGGGTAATCGAGCTTGCGGTGCAGCGCATGATGCCGCGCGGCCCTCTGGCGCGCCGGCAGATGACGCATCTTAAAATTTACAAGGGCGCCGCCCATCCGCATGAGGCGCAGAACCCGGCCGTGATCGATGTCGCCGCGCGCAATCCGAAAAACAAGAGGGCCTGACGCATGCCAACCCCGCCCCGTAAACCGAGAACCACCTCAGCTCCCCTCGCCGGCATCAAGGCCGCCGTGAAGGAAAAAGCCGCCGACGCGGAAAAGCCGGTGCCTTCCGTCGCGCCCCTCCCTGCGCCAGCGTCCGATGCGACGCCCGTGCATGTGCGCAAGGTGGATGAGCGCGGCCGCGCCTACGCCACCGGCAAGCGCAAAAACGCCATCGCGCGCGTCTGGATCAAGCCCGGCAGCGGTAAAATCACCGTCAATGGCCGCGCCTGCAACGTCTATTTCGCGCGGCCGGTTTTGCAGATGGTCGTCAACCAGCCCTTCACGGTTGCCAACCGCGCCAATCAGTTCGACGTCGAATGTTTGGTGGATGGCGGCGGCTTGTCGGGGCAGGCGGGTGCGGTCAAGCACGGCATCTCCAAGGCGCTGACCTATTTCGAGCCCGAATTGCGCGCGCCCCTCAAGAAGGCCCTCTTCCTGCGCCGCGACGCCCGCGTGGTCGAACGCAAGAAATACGGCCATGTGAAGGCCCGCAAGAGATTCCAGTATAGCAAGCGGTAAAAAAAAATTCGGCATTTGGCATTCAGTATGCGGGGGTGGTATTTTCTTGTCCCCGAATGCCCAAGGCTGAATACCGAATGCCCGATCCCCTCATCCTCCCCTACCGCACCATCCTGCCAAAGATTGATCCGCGCGCGTATGTGGCGCCGGGTGCTGTGATCATCGGCGATGTCGAGATCGGCGCGGACAGCTCGATCTGGTTCGGCTGCATCGTGCGCGGCGACGTGAATTACATCCGCATCGGCGCGCGCACCAATATTCAGGACGGCACCATCATTCATGTGGCGAGCGGCCAGCAGCCCGCGCGCATGGGGGCAGGGAGTAAAATTCCGAAAGACGGTTATCCCACCATCATCGGCGACGATGTGACGGTCGGCCATGGCGCGCTTTTGCATGCCTGCCGGCTGGACAATAACAGCTTCGTTGGCATGCGCGCCGCCGTGATGGATGGTTGTGTGATCGAAAGCTTTGGGATGCTGGCGGCCGGCGGCTTGCTCACGCCCGGCAAGACGATACCCAAAGGCCAGCTCTGGGCCGGCAGCCCTGCGAAATTCTTGCGCGATCTAACCGACGCCGATCGCGCCCAATTCGACTTGCGCGCCAGCCAATATGTGGCATTAGGAAGGGAGTACCGGGAAGGATAAACGGGCTTTTCTGGGCCGGTGTTAATCGGCCTGGGACGCGGGCCCGCGGGCGCGCTCATCGGCCAGTTCGTTCACGGCCCCGACCACGACGGGGTTCCGGGCCAGCTTGGGATCGTAGGCATCAAGCGCGGCAAAATTGTTTATGCCCAATTCGCGCAACAGCGTCTTGGCCTGTTCCTTGCCCGAAGGGCCGGCATTGGCATCGCCCACCAGTTCAGCGTGAATTTTACCCTGATGGGCGGCGATGTGCGCTTTTTCTTGTGCCGTCAGCTCGCGGCTATTGCCACTGCCCGGCTCAAGGGCGGCCATTTTTTCGAGATCGCCTTGCATGACGGGATCAATTTTGGCTTCGGCCCAATTGCCATCGGACGATTGCGCCAGCACGCGCGAGGTGGCGACCCGGTTGCCTTGCAAAACGGCTTCGTATTTATGGGGTACGCAATTGTCGTAGCCGAGGCAGAAATTGTAGGACACGGTTCGTACCGGCGCGGCGGCATTCGCCAGCGACATGGCCTGCGGCTCCTGTTTCATCGGCGCAAGGGTCGCGCTTTTGACGCCGGATTCCATTGTGCCGGAATTTTCCGTATGCGACGGCAACACGTCCGCCGGTTTGTGCGTTTTCTTACGCGCGGCTTTCTTGCCCGGTTTTTTTGCCGGCTTGTGATGGTGCGGGACGGCTTTTTTCATTGGCCTTTTGTGATGCGTTTTTTTCGCGGCCGTCTTAGGCGCGGTTTTCTTTTTCCGTTGCGCGTGCGTGGTACGGGCATGATTGGCCGCGCGCGGCGGCGCAAAAGATTTGGCAGGCGCCTGAACGGAAGGCTGGGATGGCGCGATCAATGGCTCGGGTTGCGGTGGCAATTGATCGGTGTTTTGCGCGAAGGATAAGGAGATCGAAAAAGAGAGCGCGCATACCAGAGCGGCAAGAAAAACGGTGATAAAAGATGTTTTGAATCGAGCCATGAATGCACCGGCGAGCCGCTCATCGGGCCGACGGCCAGATCGAAACGGATACCCAACAATCTAGGAGCCGCCGTGCGCCAAGACAACAGCGTTTTATGGTAAATTTCTGCGTCGAAAGCCGTAATTGCAGGCGACTCGGGATCGCGTGCTTACTTTTTCTTCTTGTCGAACGCGATCGCGACGAATCGCAAATCGTCCTTGCGGTTCACCAGCAAGAGCAGCGGTTTACCTTCTTTTTTGGCCTGTTTGACCTGCTCGATGAAATCGGCCGGCGTTTTCACATCCTGCTGCGCGGCTTCACCGATCACATCGCCCACCTCAAGGCCCTGATCGGCGGCGACGCCGTCGGGCGTAACCGCTGTGACGATCACGCCGTTCACGTCCTTCTTGACTTCATAACGCGCGCGCAAGGCATCCGTTATCGGGGCAACGCTGATCCCCAGATCCTCGACTTTTTCGGCGCTGGCCACGGCCGGCGTTTTTTCTTCTTCCTGATTGTCAGCGGCGTTTTCCGCTTCCTCTTTGGCAGCAAGCTCGCCGATCTTGACCTTCAGCGTCGTGTTCGAGCCTTTGCGGAAGACGCCGATCTCGACACTCTTGCCGACTTCCGTCTCCGCCACCATGAGGGGCAGGCGGCGCATCTCGGGTACGTCCTTACTATCGAAGCTAAGGATCACGTCGCCCGGCTGCAGGCCGGCCGTGGCGGCGGGCCCGTCCGGCGTGACGCTGGAAACAAGCGCGCCTTTGGCTTTATCGAGGCCGAGGCTATCGGCGATATCCTGCGTTACCATCTGGATACGCACGCCGAGCCAGCCGCGCTGAATATGGCCGTGTTCGCGCAGCTGATCGATGACGTTCTTGGCGAGCGAGGAGGGGATCGCAAAACCGATACCGATCGAGCCGCCGGAAGGCGAAAAAATTGCCGTGTTCACGCCGACCACGTCGCCATCCATGTCGAACATCGGACCGCCGGAGTTGCCGCGATTGATCGGCGCATCGGTCTGTAAATATTCGTCATAGGGGCCGGAATTGATGTCTCGCGCGCGCGCCGAAATGATGCCGGCCGTCACCGTGCCGCCCAGACCATACGGATCGCCGATCGCCATGATCCAGTCGCCGACGCGTACTTTATCGCTGTCGCCCCAGCCGACGGCCGGCAACGGCTTTTTGCTCTCGACCTTGAGCAAGGCGAGATCGGTTTTTTTATCTTTGCCGATGACCTTGGCGGAAAGATTGGTGTCGTCTTGCAAAATGACGGTGATTTCGTCGGCGTCCTGCACGACGTGATAATTGGTGACAATGTAGCCGGTTGGATCAATGATGAAGCCGGAGCCGAGCGAGGTCGCTTTATGCTTTTCGCCTTTATGCTTTTCCATGAAGTCCTTGAAGAATTCCTCGAACGGCGAGCCTGGCGGTAATTGCAGATCGGGCGGCAAATCCGGCATATCCTCGCGCGAGGTAACGGTCTGCGTCGTCGAAATATTGACGACCGCCGGCAACAGCTTCTCGGCGAGATCCGCAAAGCCGGGTGGCCCGCTATGCGCGAAGGCCGGAGTGAGGGCCGATACAGAAAAGGCGATCAGGGCTAAGGCAAAGAGACCGGAACGAAGACAACGCGACATATCTGGCAACCCTTCGATGAGATTTCGAGGTGAACGAATCGGATATTGGGGAATAGCGGGGGCTATTCAAAGGTGGGACTTGGGCCATTTTATGGCATATTGATCGGCATGCCGCAACTGACTGAACAGAGTATTCTCGACGCCTTGCGCCACATCAAGGCGCCCCATGGCGCCGATTTCGATGCGTCGGGTATGATCGAGGGTCTCAGCATCAAAAACACGCCCGCCGGCGCGCAGATTAGCTTTGCCATCGCCGTCGATCCGCATAAGGCCGAAGCCTTCGAGCCGTTATGCGAAGCGGCCGAAGAGGCCGTGCGGCGCGTGCCCGGCGTTGCCTCGGTTTCGGCCGTCTTGACGGCGCATAAAGCAGCCCCCCAAATGCGGGGCGGAAAGCCGGAGAAAATGGCCGTGCCGGGCGTCCGGCATATCATCGCGGTGGCCTCGGGTAAAGGCGGCGTCGGCAAATCCACCACCGCCGTCAATCTGGCCGTCACATGGGCGCGGCAGGGACATAAAACCGGCCTGCTCGATGCCGATATCTACGGCCCCTCGATCCCGCGCATGATGAATCTGAAAGGCAAGCCGGAAGTCGATGACGATAAAAAAATCATCCCCATGCAGCGATACGGGCTTGCCGTCATGTCGATGGGATTTTTAATTCCGGAGGACGCACCGATGATCTGGCGCGGGCCGATGGTGCATGGCGCGCTCACGCAACTGTTCCGCGACGTAAAATGGAACGCGCATCATGATCTCGATGTCCTTGTGGTTGATCTGCCGCCCGGCACCGGCGATGCGCAGCTGACGATGGCGCAATCGGTGCCTCTGGCTGGCGCGGTTATTGTCTCGACGCCGCAGGACATCGCGCTGCTCGATGCGCGCAAGGGGTTGGCGATGTTCAAGCGCGTGGATGTGCCGGTGCTCGGCCTGATCGAGAATATGAGCTATTTTCTGTGTCCCCATTGCGGCGAGCGCAGCGAGATTTTCAGCCATGGCGGCGCGCGGCGGGAAGCCGAAAAGCTTGGCGTGCCCTTCTTAGGTGAAATTCCGCTCGATGGCGCGGTGCGCGAAACGTCCGATGCCGGCGAGCCGATCGTGCGCACCGAGCCCAAAGGCACGATCGCGAAGGCTTATGGGGATATTGCAGAAAAAATCTGGGGGCAGATTGGTTAGCCTTTTAGGGCTTGACCGCTTTAGTTCTTCACGCCGCTCGCCTGATCGTAAATTTCTTGAATCTGCAGGCGCAGCTTAACCCGGAGAGCCATACGGTCCTGCACCGCTTTCGGCATATCGGTCAGCTTGAGGATGTTTTTCTTGAGCAGCGCCATAATCACGTCCTCGATGGCGCGCGACATTTCAGCGTCGGTCCGGCGCAATTCGGTCAAGGCTTCTTCGACCTGCTTCGGATCCTGGCCGCGCAGGCGCAGGAATTCTATGACGTCCGGATTGTTATGAGGCACGAGTTCAGCGCCATGAATAGCGCGCGCGCTGGCCTTCAGGACCTTGCCGTGCTCATCGCGAAAAACATAAGGCATCAGAAAGTTCCGCAAACGGGGATTCGCAAGATTTCTATAATCTAGGCCGGTTGCCGATTTGTTAACAGCCCTCTTTGACGCAGCTATTTTTGGGCTGGATTCACACCATGGACTGCATTAGAAAGCCGCTCCCGTAACGATTTCACAGGAAAGGGATGGTCATGTCGAACGCAGCCGGCGGGATTTCCGCCGAGCGGTTGCGCTCCTTTGTCAAGCGCATCGAAAAACTGGAAGAAGACAAAGCGGCCGTAGCCGAGGATCTCAAGGAGGTCTATGGCGAAGCCAAAAGTGCCGGTTTCGATACGCGGATTATGCGCAAGATCGTCTCCCTGCGCCGGGTCGAGCTCGAAAAGCGCCGCGAACAGGAAGAATTGCTGGAGCTTTACATGAGCGCTCTGGGGATGGATGAATAGAGGGGATGCCGGCTTCCACAAATTTTCTTCGTAACCTTTGGTACTACGCGCTGCCCTCGGCAGCGTTAAAGCAAGGCCGCATGACGGCCAAAATCCTGCAGGGCGAGCCGATTTTGTTCGGGCGCGCGGGCGACGGGTCGGTTTTTGCCCTGCGCGACATCTGCCCTCACCGGGCGATGCCTTTATCGTATGGGCGCTTCGATGGCAACGAAGTGGAATGCTGCTATCACGGCTGGCGTTTCGATCAGGCTGGTACGTGCACGCATATTCCGTCTCTTGTCGGCGGAGAAGGGATCGAGCCCGGCAAGATCCATGTGCACGCCTACAAGGTGCAGGAAGCACAAGGCGGCATCTGGATTTTTATGGGCGACGCCAAAGACGCTGTATCGCCTGCGCCGCATCTGCCCGATGTCAGCGAGGATCAAAAGCCGGCGATTTGCGAGATCATGCGCTTTCCCTGTCACATCGATCATGCCGTCGTTGGCTTGATGGACCCGGCGCACGGGCCTTTCGTGCATACGTCCTGGTGGTGGCGCTCGCGCGCCTCGATTCACGAAAAGCAGAAGCCCTTTGGCCCCTCGCATCTTGGTTTTACGATGCGGCGGCATAAACCGTCGAAAAATTCATTCGGCTATAAATTGCTCGGCGGCGCGCCAGAAACCGAGATTTCGTTTCAACTACCGGGCGTGCGCATCGAGCATATCCGTGCCGGCCAGCATCGCGTGGTTGGCCTCACATGCGTGACGCCGGTTAATGAGAACGAAACCGAGATTACGCATTCGATTTATACGAACAGCTTAGGCTTGCGGATTCTAGCACCTCTGGTACGGCCCTTTGCACGGCGATTTTTAAAACAAGATCGCGATGTGGTGGTGATGCAGCAGGATGGCTTACGTTACGAGCATAATCTCATGCTGATCCGCGACGCCGATACGCCGGCGCGCTGGTATCAGCAATTGAAAAACGAATTTATCCGGGCGCAAGAGGAGACGCGGGAATTCGTCAATCCGGTGAAGGAGACCGTGCTGCGCTGGCGAAGCTAGGCCTTACAACGCGTACATCACCCCATCCACCGTTACCGCGCCGCGTTTGTAGTAATTGGCGCGCGCGCCGATCACGATAAAACCGAAATGCTCATAAAGCCTGCGCGCGGCGATGTTGTCGGCGGCGACTTCGAGCATGATTTTGGCAACGCCGGCGGCGCGGATTTCGTCGACCGCCCGACGTAAGATCAAGGCCGCAATTCCCTTGCGCCGCATCGCCGGCTGCACGCACAGCGTAAGAATTTCGGCGTCCGCGCCGGCCAATTGGCAAAAAATAAGCCCAACCGGTGTTTGGCCATGATACGCGATCCAGGCCTTGGTGGTCGTGAGCGCGAGGCTGCCGCGAATCTGGTCGAAGCTCCATCCTTCGGCGCCGAAACTTTCGGCATGCAAAGTGGCAAGCACGGGCGCGAGGGGCAGGGATGCCGGGCGGATGGAAATTTCGCTCACCCGCGCACCTCGCGCGCGAACGTGACATCCGGCGGCCGAATGTAAAGCGGGCGCGGCAAAAATTGCGGATCTTTCGGATCGGCAAGCGACGCCAGCGCGGCGCAGGTGACCGCTTCATTCTCTTTGATCGAATGAAAATCAACACCGGGTATCGTGATGTCGCCGGCCACGACCGTATTTCTCTTGCGCGCGGCGAACATGGCGCTTTCCTCCGCCGTCATCGAGAGCGATTCCATCGCCGCGCCATCGGCTGGATAAAAACGACCGAACAATTCCTTTCGCCGGGAGTTAATGACCACAAGAAGATTTTTGCCCGACACCGGCACCAAATGGCGATAAATCGCAAAACGATCGATGCCGATAACAGGTTTGCCGGCGGCAAGACCTATACCGCGCGCACCGGCAAGACCAATACGCAAACCCGTGAAGCTGCCCGGCCCGCGCGTGACGGCGATGCGGTCGAGATCGGCAAAATCAACGCCTGTCTTTTGAATGACCTCGAGAATAAGCGGCATCAGTCGTTGATCCTGCCCGCGCTCCATGGATTCCGCGGCCTGCGCAAGAAGAGTTCCGTCGCGCCACACACAGGCGCCACAGCCGGCGCCAGCGCTATCGATGGAGAGAATGAGCATGTTATTTTTTTATGATTTCAACGGGCGGCGTTGCGGCACCGGCTCCCAGCGGACGCTCCATAAGCACAATGTCGAGCCAGCGATCGAATTTCCAGCCGCAATTATGCAGGGTGCCGACAAGGGCAAATCCGCATTTTTCGTGAATGGCGATGCTGGCGGTATTTTTGCTGTCGCCGATAATGGCGACCATCAACCGGTAACCCAGCGGGTCGCAGCGAGCGATCAAGCTCTTGAGCAATTCGCGGCCAATACCGCGCCCCCGGCATGCCTCATCGACATACACCGTATCCTCAAGCGTAAAACGGTAGCCGATGCGCTGATGATAAAATCCGGCATAAGAATAGCCAACAATCTTTCCCTCCCGCTCCGCGACCAAATAAGGCAGGCCCTGCGCCAGGATTTTCTCGCGGCGCTTGGCCATTTCAGCCTGATCCGGCGGATCGATCTCGAACGTACCGGCAGCCTTACTCACGGCATGCGCGTAAATCGCCATGATGGAAGGAAGATCGCCGTCACGGCTATCGCGAATGAGAAGGCCCGGTTGCATGGCCACAATTACATCCCGCTTGCATATTTCTTTTCATAAAGCGCGCCATTTTCGCGCACGGTTTTCAGGGCTTTCGCATAATCAAGCAAAACACGCAGGGCAAAATCGGCGCGGTCGCGCATGAATTCATCGTCCTTATTGGCGGGCGCATCGCCAGCGAACTTGTTGGTCGCTTCGCGCACGATCAAATGCTCGGGAATGTAGCAGAGGCGGTTGTTCTTGTAGCTGCTCATGCGCAACTCGGCGACGGGGTAACTCCCGCCGCGGCTGACGGAAACGGTCGCAATAAGCGCAGGCTTATGCCCGGTATCCTTCACCGAACAATAGAGAAAGAAGTTCTTTAATCCCGCCGGAACCATCCCGTGCCATTCGGGCGAGGTGACCACGAAGCCGTCGGCTTTTTGCAGACGGTCGCTGTAGGGCTGCCACTCCTTCAGCAAAGTAGGCGAGGTGCTGTACGAGCCGTTTTCGTCATCCCACAAGGGCAGGGGATTGCCGGTGAGATCGATGATGTCGGTGGTGGTGGTGCTATCAAGAACGGGCAATCGTGCCGCGAGATATTTTGTCACGCGCAGCGATTGAGAATTTTGGCGGTGAGAACCGCTCATGAAAACAATGTGCATGGGAACCTGCGAAAAAAGAAAAATTTCTGGGATGACGTCGTTTATTTGACCGCGACCTGTCGAACTTCCTTCACTTCGGGAATGTAGTGCTTCAGCATATTCTCGATGCCGGCTTTGAGCGTCGCGGTCGAGCTCGGGCAGCCGGCGCAGGAGCCTTTGAGGTTGAGATAGACCACGCCATCCTCAAAACTTTGGAAAGTGATATCGCCGCCATCCTGCGCGACGGCGGGACGGACCTTCACATCCAGAATTTCGCGGATTTGTTTTTCGATCTCGGTTTCATCGATCGCGATAGCTCCTGACGCGTCAGCAACGTTCAGAACGATCGGGCGGTTGTTGGCAAAATGATCCATG
>Ga0181537_10002999_pt1 | contig 14673 bp, 15 predicted proteins | sample PEATcosm2014_Bin_39_FD_119765 | JGI IMG/M metagenome (GOLD analysis project Ga0181537, IMG submission 119765) | Peatland microbial communities from MTU Mesocosm Facility, Houghton, MI, USA - PEATcosm2014_Bin23_10_metaG | ecosystem: Environmental > Terrestrial > Soil > Wetlands > Peat | place... | reverse complement strand
TGCTCACACTCGTGGACGCTGGTTCGTATCACCAGGTCAGCAGAGCTGCGACAGCGGGGTCGCTCTCAAAGTCGACAGATTATACACGGTTGCCGATCAAATGCCGCGCGGGACGCGGGAAAGCGACGAAGAGCATTCTTAGGCACGGGCATGTGCCCGGTTAACGGAAGCTATGCGTCAAGCTTCTTGCCTATTTCGCGAATGCGGCCATTGCGAGCATCACTTCCAACGTCATCAATGCAATGGCTGTGCAGTAGCAATACAGTCTGTCGTTCATGGCCGATAACGTTAGTCGCGGCTGGATTTACCCGCTGTGATTCACGTCACGGGTGGGAGTGACGAGAGACAAGCTTGGCAGCGGTCCGCCCACCGACGTCACAAGAAGATGAGAGCATTTGCTTTAGGGAGGCGAGAGATGCCGTATTACACCGGCAGCTGTTCCTGCATCCAACCGGGCGTTTCGAGTTTGGGCTCGGTGGTCAGATCCATCACCAGGCGTTCGAGAACCATGCGCTTGCTGACGGGATTCGAGCGCAAGGCCAGATCGGCTTTCGCTACGAGCCGGATGGCGCGAGTGAGTTCGCGGCGATTCTTGTAGCGTCGGGCCTGCTTGATAATGTCATCGGCGGCAAAAGGGGGCACGCGAAATCCCTGCCAGAGCGCCGCCCACAGCATGCGCTGGTCGCGCACGTTGCGCTCAAGAATCACCAGCATCTGGCGGAAAGTCTTGGCCAGCATATAAACGTGTCCGATGGCTGCCTCTTCCCCTTCACCAGACATCAGAATCGCATCGAGGATTTCCAGCGCACGCACGCGATCCTTGCTGGAAATCGCGTCGGTCAATTCATAGAGAGAGCGCTGCTTGGCCGCCAGCACCATCGTTTCGACATCGCCCAGCGTGATGCGCTTCTTCTCACCGACATAGAGAATCAGCTTTTCCAGTTCGTTGGAGATCATCATCATGTCGCCGCCGAGCGCGTCGACGAGTTCTCGGGCACCGTCAGCCTCGATCTTTACGCTTCGGCCAGTGCAGTAGTCGGTGATCCATCGGACGGCTTCACCTTCCTCTACACGGGCCAATTCCACGATGCCGCAGTACTGGCCCATGGTCTCGCGAATGCGCTGGTAGCGTTCCTTGTCCTGCATCTCCATCTTGCGGACGTCGGCGGGAATGCTGATGTGGTCGGCGACAAAGACGATCAATGCGTCGGGATTCGGACTCTTGCAATACTCCTCGATCGCGGCGAGCTTTTCTTCATTCGATCCGCGGCCGAATAAATTCTTCACGCCTCTGACGAAGAAGACTTGAAAGGGCGCCATCAGCGAGGGCGTGCGGGCGCGGTCAAGCACTTCGGCTAAATCATTTTCCGACAGATCAAATTCGAAGATACTGAAATCGCGCAGATCAGCGGGAACAAGATGCTCCAGAATGGCGTCGCGAAAACGCTTGCGGAAGAAGGCTTCGTCGCCCACGAACACGTAGGCCGCGCGCATCTTACGCGATTCGAGTTCGCTCACGAATCGCTCGGCTTGGGCGAAAGCTCGCATTAAGATTTCACTCTCACGGCAGGGCTCACCGATTTCGACTTTAGCATCGAGTCTGCCGTACGCCTAGTGACCCGCTCGGGACTTACAACCTGCTCAGGAACTGGACGATTTCCGGCTCGTTCCAATCGACGGCCCCAACGAATTTTCGCCGCAGAACTCCCTGTCGATCGATGATGTAGGTTTCAGGCCATCCTGTAGTGCCGTAGAGTCCGGCAACTTTCTGTTGCGGATCTCGGACTGTCAAGAAATTGATTCCTTCCTGCTTCAGGAAACGATGGTACGCATCCTGATCCACATCGATGCTCACTCCCACTACAACCACGCCGCGTCCGCGCATTCGCTCCTGCATGGTCATCAGCGACGGAAGCTCTTCGAGGCAAGGCGGACACCAAGTCGCCCAGAAATTCAGCACGACAATCTGCCCACGAAATTGATCAAGGCTCACCTTGCGATCAGAATCCTGCACGCTGAACTCTTTCGCTGGATTGCCGATACGCGGAGGGCGCGTTCCGGTGTCGCAACCGGTGAGCAGGCTCATCGAAAGCAGCAGCAAGCAGACGAAGCGTTTCACTCTTAAAATCCCTCCAAATTAAAACCCCTCCAATACATTCGCCACCAGAGTGCGGGCGAAGTCTTGCGAAAGGCGGCGGAATGCGGGTGAGTCTTCTTCAAAAAAGCTCGACAAGTCCTGCGAAACTTCATACTGTTCACGAAATAGGTACGAAGGATTCTGATATAACACCTTGCCCTGCCGGTCCGTCAGCGTGACTTTCATGCTGACCACCACCAGCACGCTGGCAGCCCGACCCGTGGCAGTATCGTAGGTCAGCGGCGACGCCGTAGTCGAGAGCACAGTTCCGAGCAAGGTTGCATCAACGTCATCGCCGGGTTGGCTCACGATACGATATTTCGTGCGCGTGGTGAATTCCCGCACCACAGAAGCGGTGAGCATCTGCTCGATGCGATAGGTGAGCGTCTCGTTCTTGAATGACGGAATGGCGATCGTCTTAACACTCTCGGGAAGTTGTACCGCGTGGCCGACGGTGTGGTAGCCACAAGCGAGGGTGAAACAGATGAATATCGCGGCGACGCCTGACAGATCCCGGCGTTGCAGTTTCATTGAATCTTCCCAGTCGGGCGAGTCGCCGTCATACTCTCGGCGCACTCTACCGCGGTCACAGCCGAGACCCGGAGATTATCAACCGCTGCCCACAGCCAAACTCCATTCGGCTGCGCCGGATCGGCTTTCAGAGCGAGCTGGATATCTGCCTGTCCGGCCGAGCTTACGTTGCTGGGAAAGTCGTCCTCCGAGGCAATGGTCACATGATCTCCGGCCAGTGTTTTCGTGAGATACGGGATGTCAACTGAGCCTTCCATCTCCAGAAAAACTGTCAGCGCATGACTGTGGAAGATAGGCGCTTGCAGAACGAAGAGCGAGGGCGCCGTTGCTTCCTCGGCCACAATTTTCCGAAAATGGCGAAGAACACGCGCCTCGATCGAATCAATCGTCGGCTGCGATTTCGGTCCGTAGCGCGCGATCATATTAAACGCTACCTGCGCGTCGAAAACATCTTTAGGCAGTGGCTGAAATGACAGCAGGTTTACTGTCTGCTGATGCAGTTCATCCATGCCCCGCTGTCCGTGCTCGGAGGCCGGCTCGAAAATGGTGGCGACGGCGCGGCGCACACCTCCTGCCTTTTTTGCGCGCAGCAGCAGCAGAGCTAAAGTCACGGCCACCGGGTGCGCTGTCACGCACGGTCCGGGCTGCAATTCCGGAGGCGCGACCTGCCCACGTTCGCGTTCGATCCATAACGAGCGCACCGTAGCTCCGGGCTCGTTTTCCAGAACCGACGATAGATCAATGATCGCACTGCCAGCATCACGCGCGTCCTTCCAGCTTCGGCGGGTGCTGTCCTGATCGGAGGCAAAAAATGTGAAATCCACGTTCTCAAACTGCTCGGCCCGCACTCTCTGGATAAAGCTGATCTCGTCGCCCATTGCCTCAAGCCGGCCCATTGCTTCGTCGTCGTCGAGAAGTCGAATGTCAGCGGCTGGAAAATTGCGCTCGTTCAGCACTTCAGCGACCTCTTTGCCTTTGAGCGATCCGGCACCCACGATCGCGGCGCGGTAGAGCTTTCCGCGCGGGACCAGGGTCTGAGAGGCAGGCATGGTTTTTGCGGACTCGCTCATGACGGTTGCGAAGCCTCCTTGTAGGACGGAGGCGGAGGATCAGGGCGCCGTCGGAAGATCCATTGCAGTCGCCAGAACACACCCGAGATCATGTAGAGCAATGCAATCCCGAATAGCATCCGGCGTGAAAAGAAAAAGATGAGGGCAAAAAGAGCTGCTAGCAGAACAATCAATCGGAAGGGATGCCGCGATCGGAAATCGATGTCTTTGAAACTATAGAAGCGCCAAGTGCTCACCATGAGATAGCCCACCGTCGTAACCATGGCAGACCACGCGAGAGCCATGTACGACGACACAAGCGGCTCTCCGGCTGTGAAGTGTACGACGGCCGCGATCACTCCCGCTCCGGCAGGAATCGGCATTCCAACGAAATACTTCTTTCCGGGGCGTCCTGGGTTCGATGGCTGCGGGTTATGAGTGATGTTGAAGCGCGCCAGGCGGCTTGCTCCTGCGATCAGAAAGAGAAAGCTGGCGATTGCTCCGAGTTGCGCGAGTTTGATATGCCACTGCCCTTGGGTCAGCCATACCGGCGGCATGAGGTGAAATCCCCAAGTCCAGGCAAGCATTGCCGGAGCCACGCCAAACGTAATAGCGTCGGCGAGTGAATCTAACTCGCGGCCGAAATCGCTGCTCGTTCCCGTCATCCGTGCGATGCGTCCGTCGAGCCCATCAAAGAGGACTGCAAATCCGATGGCCACGGCTGCATTGTCGAGGTGCCAGAAATCGATGGCGCTGGCGTGCATGACCTCGAGAATGGCGTAGTAGCCAAGCGCCATGTTGGCGGTCGTAAACAACGACGGCAAGATGTACATCCCCTTGCTCATCCTGCGGCTCGGCCTGGTTATGCCCTGATTCATGAGCGCGATTTCTCTCCGGCCGACGCGGTTCCGGTGGAGGCGAGCGCCGCCTGCGGATCTAGATAAGCGAGCACGCTCGCTCCGCCCTTCACGCGATCACCGACCTTGACGTTGACGCGGGCCGATGCATCGAGGACGACATCCACGCGCGATCCAAACTTGATCAGACCGACGCGTTGGCCGCGCTCCAGGCGATCCCCAACCTTGGGATGAAAGACGATGCGGCGGGCCAGCAGGCCAGCAATCTGTTTGAAGACCACCGTCTGGCCGTCGCCTTCCACGGTGACGATGTTCTGCTCATTCAACTCAGCAGAGGCCACATTCATCGCGTTCAAGTATTTGCCACGCTGGTAGCGCACGTCGCGCACAATTCCCGTAATCGGAGACCGATTGACGTGAACATTGAATACGCTCAGGAAGATGCTGAATCGCAGGCACTTTTCGCCTGCGACCGTCACTTGAGCAACTTCGGTGACTTTGCCATCGCCCGGGGAGACAACAGCGCCCGATTCAGATGGAATCGCACGTTCCGGGTCGCGAAAAAACCATAAAAAAAAGAACGCAAGGAGAAAAGGAATGATCGCCCACGCCGGCGCGGTCAGCCAGCCCAGCACAATGCCGGCGGCGATTAGCGGTAGCGCGTAATAGTATCCATCGCGAACCATGGGGAAGTAGATCAATTATAGCTGGCAGAAGTAACGCGAGAGCGCCGAGCCGCCAGGGACTTGCAAGTATAAATAAAAAAAGGCGCTCGTTCGCGCCCTGCGGTAGGTACATTTCTCCCGGGCGGCCTAAGCCGCCGGGGCATTGGCCAGAATCCAATTACGCTACGTTAACGCCGTACTGTTGCCGATACTCGCGCTCGATCGATTCCATCTGATCCTTGAGGCGGAGTTTCAGCTTCTTGAGGCGTACTTCCTCAAGCTTCTCGTCTTCGCTGAGATAACGTTTTTGGGTGAGTGTTTCGAGACGTTGCGCGTACTGCGTGTGCTCCTGAGCCAGTTTGCGGAACTCCTCGTGGCTCGTTAGGAGTTGGTCTTTCGAAGTCAGCATCCAGCAGACCTCCAACCGGGATATGGGCTCACGTTAGCACAGCCCTTAGGGCGGTTCAATGCCAAAAAAAGTGTGCAATCTCACTATGAGAAAGGTTTAGTGAGTACCAATCGGTACAGAACCGCGTCTTCCAAAGGATTGCTGTAGTAGGACTTCCGCCGGCCCGACTGCACGAATCCGGACTTTTCGTAGAGCAGGCGGGCTGCGTGGTTCGACTCGCGAACCTCAAGAAACACTGCCTCGCTGTTTGTTTTCCGCGCGGCGTCGAATAGCGCCTCCAGAAGGCGCATCCCGACTCCCGTTCGCCGCGCGTCGCTTGCAACAACGACATTTTCGAGTTCCCATTCGGGCGCGACTTGCAACGCGACTACAAAGCCGAGGAGAGGCTCCTTGATAGCCGTCGCAGCTGGCTCTTGTTCGCGGGATGCCACTAACACCAAGCGTTCCGGCCTGAGCAGATTTCGATACTGAGGCTCAGTCCAATGGGCCGATGTCGCGGAAGCTCGATCCAGTTCGAACATGAAAGGAATGTCGTCGGCGGTGGCCTTGCGGATCTTCACGGGTGGATGAGTTACGCGTTCGGCTTGGCGAAGATCTCGGCGTCTGAACGGCGACCGTAATTCGCCTCCAGTTGCTCCGGGGAGACGATTGCGCCCTTCGATAGCTTTCTCACGCCGAGCCGAGCAATCATTGCGGGAGTAATGTTCTCGAGCAGCGAAACGGAAATGCCGGCCGCATGTGCAATCTCCGCCAGGGCCGCATCTGGAGTCGAGATCACAAAGCCCTTCGCCCCAGCCATCAGGTCATCTCTCGAAAGCAACTGCTCTCGGAGCAGGTGAGCCGTGTTCCCCGCAATCTCGTACTCCCCGGCATAGAATTCGCCTCGTCCAGCATTCAACGCTGCTAGAACTTTTCCTTTCGCGCCTGGTGCTAGGGCAACCACTTCCAGAAGTGAAACTGGAACGATAGGTTTGGCAAGGATTTCTGCAAGCGCCTTGATGGCCGCCAGTCCGACGCGGAGACCGGTAAACGACCCGGGGCCGGCGACCACGACGAAAGCCCCAATGTCCGACTTGGTCAGCTGATGCTTCTCCAGCAAAGAGGCAATCTGCGGGACTAGCTGTGCGGAAAATGTTCCACCTGTGAGCGGCGCAGCGTCGATGACTTCCACTCCATTCGGATCGTCCTGGGAACGCGCCAGTGCGATACTACCTTGCTTGCCCGAAGTGTCGGTGATGAGAATCAGCATCTTAATCTGTGAGAATCCGCGAAGAAAGTGGATAGCTCTTACGACTGCACAAGCTCCAGTAGCACGCCGCCAGTGCTTGCGGGATGCACGAACACATATTGATGCCCGCCTGCACCAGTTTTTATTTCCTCGGAGACCAGCCGGACACCGTCTTTTTTCAGGCGCTCAACTGCTTCGGGCAAGTCCGGCACCTTGAGACACACGTGGTGCAGGCCTTCGCCCCGCTTGGCGATAAACTTCGCGATCGCTGAATTCTCCGATGTAGCTTCGAGCAGTTCCAACCGGCTCTCCCCGACAGGAACCATCACGAGACGAACTTGCTCGTGCTCTACGGTCTCCTCGGGCGACACGCTCAGGCCCAAAGTTTCGTAGATGAGCTTCGCCGCTGACAGCGACTTCACCGCGATGCCGAGATGATCAATTTGGGCCATGTGCCTCATTTCCTGCTCACGTGGCGGGCGCACGAATGCGTCCGGACTACGTGATTTTTGCCCGCCCCGCGATTTCTTCCACCAGCGTATAAGGATCGCGCTTGTGTTCGGCGACTTCTCTCGCCATCCCTGCCAGATTCCCATTCCCGAGCTGCGCCCGCGCTTTTTCGAGCATCACGTCGCGAAGCATTTCGATCAATCGCTCCTGCCAGTTCTCAACGCTCTTTCGGAGCGCCCGGTTCTCTTTCTGCAAATAGCTCTGATATTCACGGACCGCCGCGGCCAATTCCTGCACGCCTTTTCCTTCGCTCGCTACCGTCTTCACGATCGGCGGAGTCCATCCATCGTGTCGCATCGCAAGCGACTGCAAGGCGCGGATCTCCCGCTCGACGCGCTCGGCTCCTTCACGATCCCTTTTATTGATCACGAAAATATCAGCGATCTCCATGATACCGGCCTTGATGGTCTGCACGTCGTCGCCCATGCCGGGCACGAGAATCACCACCGTAATGTCGGCGAGGCGCACAATATCGACCTCATCCTGTCCGACGCCGACTGTTTCGATCAAAACGACATCGCGGCCCGATGCATCGAGCACCGTAGTGACGTCTGCCGTCGTCCGCGCCAACCCGCCCAGAGCACCACGCGTCGCCATACTGCGGATGTAAATCCCTGGGTCAGCAAAGTGATCCTGCATGCGAATCCGGTCGCCCAGAATCGCTCCGCCCGTGTAGGGACTCGTGGGATCCACCGCGACGATTCCAACTGTGCGATCTTCTTTGCGATAGTGACGCGCCAGTTGATCGACCAGCGTACTCTTCCCCGCTCCGGGCGCACCAGTCATACCGAGGATGCAAGCTTTGCCGGAGTGAGGAAACAATGCCTTAAGAAGATCGGACCAGCCGGGCGCGCGATTCTCAACCGTGCTTATGGCACGAGCAAGTGCCCGTGCGTCGCCGGAACGGAGCGTTGAGATCAGGTCTGCGTGATTGGCGTCCAAACTTCTAGTGTAAAGTACGCGCCCCGGAAAGACATCTGAGGCGGTACAGTTCTTTGAACACGGGTGCAGAATACCGAAAAGACTTCCACGAAAGACTTCCACGACAGATAACTCGAGAGTGAAATCCCGCAACGAATGAGTACCGGGTTTATTTTCGGCGGGGAGTGCTCATTGTTGTTCGGGGTCATACAGTGGTCCTATCTTTTCAGCATTAGGTTTTTGTGGTTGCTCTCACTCGGTCTCCTGCTGGGCAACGCCAGCGCGCAGGACGGGCGGGAACCGATTTCTCACGACATCGCTCTGCCCGACGCACCCCAGTCTATACAGCAACCCAACTCACCTGCGACGAATGCTCAGGGAACTGCCGTCATCACTGGAACCGTTTTCGATGCGAGTCAAGCGGTGCTGCAAGGTGCTCAACTGACGCTCGCAGATCGGCACTCCTCGACGGTCCATACCGCTATATCTGGCAGCAACGGTCAATTCGCTTTTATCGGATTACCGCCGGGCGTCTACAGGTTGACCGTAACAGCTCCAGGGATGAGCACGTTCAACTCTGCCGACATCGCTCTGCAGGCGGGGGAGAACTACATCGCTCCGTCTGTAACGCTCTTGGTGACGGGAGGGAACACCACCGTGACGGTAAGCGGGAACAAAGAGGAACTTGCCGAACAGCAGGTACAAATCGCACTGCAACAACGCATCGGAGGCGTGATTCCAAATTTCTACAGCTCGTATGACTGGAGCGCGCCACCGATGGAAGCCAAGCAAAAATTCCACCTGGGCATTCGCTCCGTCCTCGACCCAGTTGCGTTTCTGAGCGTCGCCGGTCTGGCGGGCGCGGAACAGTACGAGAACGTCTTCCCTGCTTACGGCAGCGGATTCGAGGGATACGGGAAGCGCTACGGCGCGGCCTTCGCCAACCATGCAGCCGGCACGCTGCTAAGCAGGGCTGTTTTCCCGTCCATCTTTCACCAGGATCCACGTTACTTTTACAAAGGAAAGGGCAGCGTGCAATCTCGTGCATTTTATGCGATTGCTGCCGCCGTGATGGCGCGCGGTGACAACGGGAACTGGGAGCCAAACTATTCAGCGGTTCTTGGCCGCTTCTCGGCAGCCGCGGTCTCGAACCTGTACTACCCGGCGGCCGATCGCGGCGCTTCGCTCGTCCTTTTGAATGGCCTGGCTGGTACGGGCGCGGATGCTATGGCGAATTTGATCCGCGAGTTTCTGCTGAAAAAGTTCACTTCGCACGTTCCCACCCAGGCCAACGGAACGCCATAGTTCGTCAATCGCGCGAGTTAGTCCTTCAGCAACTGCCGTGCGATTACGAGCCGCTGAATCTCGCTGGTTCCTTCGCCGATCGTGCAAAGTTTCACGTCACGGTAGAACTTCTCAGCCGGATAATCTTTGATGAACCCGTATCCGCCGTGAATCTGCACGCCTTCGTTGGCGCATCTGACCGCGACTTCGCTGGCGTAGAGCTTCGCCATCGACGATTCCTGAGTTGTCTTCATCCCAGCGTCTTTCATCGATGCCGCACGCATGGTGAGCAGCATAGCTGCGTCGATCTCGGTTGCCATGTCAGCCAGCTTCCATTGGATCGCTTGAAAGTCGCTGATCGCCTTTCCGAATTGATGGCGCTGCTTGGAATATTTCAAGGCTGCTTCGTACGCACCCTCGGCCATGCCGAGTGACAACGCCGCAATCGAGATGCGACCGCCGTCGAGGACACGCATCGCATCGGGAAAACCCTGCCCTTCGGCTCCAAGAAGGTTCTCGGCGGGAATCACGCAGTCTTCGAAGATAAGTTCGGCAGTGTCGCTTGCTCGCAATCCCAGCTTGTTCTCTTTTTTCCCGGGGCGAAATCCCTTCGTATCCTTCTCGACGACGAACGCGGAAATTCCGTGCGTGTGCGCCGCGCGGTCGGTTACAGCCAGCACGACAACGACGTCGGCATAGTGCCCGTTCGTGCAAAAGGTCTTGGTACCGTTCAGCACCCAGTTGCCGCCTTTGCGAACGGCGCTCATGCGCGCGCTACCTGCGTCGGACCCGGACGACGGCTCGGTCAATCCCCAGGCGCCGATGAACTCCCCGGTCGCGAGTTTGCTGACATATTTCTTTCTCTGCGCCTCGTTGCCGGCAAGAAAAATGTGATTCGAGCAGAGCGACGTGTGCGCGGCCACGATGATGCCGACCGATCCGTCGACCCGCGAAAGCTCTTCGATCGCGGTGACGTATTCGACGTAACCCATTCCGGCGCCGCCGTACTCCTGCGGAAAGACGACTCCAAGCAGCCCCATCTTGCCCAGTTCTTTGATCGTCGCCAGCGGGAACTCACCAGCTTCGTCCCATTTCATGACGTTGGGCTTGATTTCGCGCTCGGCGAATTCACGCACGCTTTTTTTCAACTGCAATTGCTCTTCGTTGAGTTGGAAATCCAAGATTCCTCCGGAGGGTACGACTCATGGCATCACGGCAGCCCCAACCTGACATAGAGGCCTGAAAGTCGATTAGAACATAGCGTCTACGACAGCAAAAAGTTACCTCCGGAGAAGGAACGAGCAAACGAGACAACCCCCATGAACACTGGCGATTTCTCTATTTTTGGTCGGCTGCCCGACCGACCGGATGGTCAGGCAAAATGCGCGCTCAGGCTTTGATGGGGACATCGGACAGAGCAATGAAACGTTCGAATACTTCGTTGGAGAGCAGCCGCCCGCGAGGCGTGAGCCGGACAAAATCCCCGTCCGTCTCCAACAATTCGTCCGAGACGAGGTCTGCGATCGTGTGCTGCGCGCATTCGACTTCTTCCGGACCGAACTGCTCCGCGACTTCGCGCAGATCGACCCCACGGTTTAGTCGCAGTCCAAGAAAGAAGACTTCCTCGAGCGCGTCACTTCGGGAAACAACACTTTTCTGCAGCGGAGAACCTGCAGTGTATCGCTCCAGAGAATCCGCAGAGCTGAAGCGAACAGCAGCCGTAGAGCCATCGCTCGAAAGCAGCATGGAGTGTGCGTCCACGCCGAAGCCGAGATATGGCTGGCGAATCCAATATTTCAGGTTATGCCGCGATTCGAATCCGGCCTGGGCAAAATTGGATATTTCATATTGCGCGATGCCTGCCGCAGCCAGCGCTTCGCACGCCGTCACATAAAAATCGGCGGTCGCATCTTCGTCCGGGACAAAGTGCGCGTGATACCGTGTGCCGCCCGCGATCAACTCACGTCCCAAGCGTGAATCGTCATCCACTTCAAGCATGTAAACGCTGACATGAGGCGCGCGGATCGCGATTGCATCGTCCAACGACTGCTTCCAGCTTTCGGCGGTCTGATGAGGCAGCCCCGCGATCAGGTCGACGTTAATACTCGCAATTCCGCCCGCGCGCAATCGCGCGATGTCATCAAGAACTGTGGAACGCTTATGCAATCGTCCTACAGCGGCGGCCTCCGCGTCCACAAACGATTGCACTCCCAGGCTCACGCGATTCACGCCACAGCGCAGTAACCCCTCCAGCACCGCGGGAGAAAGCGTCCCGGGTGCGCATTCGACCGTGATCTCCGCCTGAGGCTGCAGAGAAAACTGCTCCCGGACCGCCTCGAACATCCGCTTTAGCTGCCCCACATCCAACAGCGTCGGAGTGCCACCCCCAAGGTAGATAGAGTCCACTTCCCTTTCGATCCGCCCGCCCATTTCGACAGCTTCGATCCTCGCATTGGCGATGTCGAGGCAGACTCGATCCACATACCGCACGAACACTGCCCGCGAAAACACGTCGGAAGCGAAGTTGCAATAGCTGCACTTCGTCTTGCAAAACGGCACCGAGATGTAGATTCCAAGCGGCACTGGATCATTATCCCACTCAAAAGCTTTTCCATCCGCGTGACCGGTCGGGCCATCTATTTGAGGTACCCTTATGGATGGACGGTGCGCGCTGACCGCGCGTTCTACTCGGCTGACTAAACTCATTTAACACCGACTGATGGCTCAAGAAGAGGAAGTACTCGGTAAAGCGTATGACAGTCGCCTGATGCAGCGACTGCTCACCTACCTGCGCCCATATCGCTGGCAGGTGACGATCGCGATTGTCTCCATCGTCCTCAAGTCGTTCGCCGATGTTCTCGGACCGTACCTCGTCAAAGTGGCGGTCGATCGTTACTTGGCGCCAGTTCCAAGCGCCGCTTCGGGTATTTGGAACTGGCTCAGCCCGAGCCCTCTCCACGGGATCGCTCAGATTTCAACCATCTACTTTGGGCTGCTGATTTTCACTTTCGTCCTGGAGTTCCTGCAGACCTATTTCATGCAGTGGACCGGACAGAAAATCATGTTCGATCTGCGCAGCCAGATCTTTCGCCATCTGCAGCGTATGCACGTGTCTTTTTACGACAAGAATCCTGTTGGACGCCTGGTCACGCGCGTGACTACCGACGTCGACGCGCTGAACGAAATGTTCACATCGGGCGTGGTTTCGATCTTCGAAGATTTCTTCGTGCTCACGGGAATTCTGGGAATCATGCTGTGCATGAACTGGAAGCTGGCGCTGATCACCTTCGCCGTGCTGCCCTTCATCGTGATCGCAACCAAACTCTTCCGCGACAAGGTTCGAGACTCTTACCGGCGCATCCGTACCGCCATCGCGCGCATTAATTCCTACCTGCAAGAGCATGTCAGCGGCATGGTCGTGCTGCAGCTCTTCAACCGCGAGAAGAAGGCCTACAAGCGTTTTTCGGAAATCAACCTCAGCCACATGGACGCGTACAAGGACGCAATTCTGGCCTACGCCATTTATTATCCCGTCGTCGATTTCTTCTCGGCCATCGCGATCGCCTGCGTGATCTGGTGGGGCGGTCAGGACGTAATCCGCAAGCTCTCGGTCACGACGCTCGAGATAACGCACGAACCACACTTCGGCCTGCACAAGATCGCCGCCGTCGCCTCGCTCGGTGTGCTGATCGCCTTCACGCAATATGCGATGCGCTTCTTCCGACCGATCATGGACTTCAGCGAGAAGTACAACATCCTGCAGTCCGCGATGGCCGCCAGCGAACGCATCTTCAAGCTGCTGGATACCCCGGTCGACGTAACATCACCCGCGGTGACGAAGAAGCCCGAGGGGTCGGGACGAATCGACTTCGACCACGTCTGGTTCGCATACAGAGAAATCACCGAGGAGGGCGAAACTGTCGAGACTGGCAAGAGTCATGTGGGTACGACCGCCTCGGCTGTCCGGCCAGCGCAGAGCGCGGCCGCTTCGGGAAACGGCGATGCGGGACGCTCGCAGCCAGACTGGGTCCTCCGCGACGTCTCGTTTTCGATCGAGCCCGGGGAAACCGTCGCAGTCGTCGGTCATACCGGTGCCGGCAAGACCACGCTGATTTCCCTGCTGCTCCGTTTCTACGATGTCCAGAAAGGCGCGGTGCGCATCGACGGCATCGATGTCAAAGACATGGACCTCGCCGATCTCCGCAGCCGTTTCGGCGTCGTCCTGCAAGATCCGTTTCTGTTTACCGGCACCATTGGCGGCAACATCCGGCTGGGCACCGAGCGCATACAGGACGAACTTGTGCACCAGGCTGCCGAAGATGTGAACCTGGCCGACTTCGTCCGCGGCCTGCCCAACGGATTTGACGAAGAAGTTCGCGAGCGAGGATCGACGCTTTCCACAGGCCAGAAGCAACTCATCTCGTTTGCCCGCGCCCTGGCCCACGAGCCGAAGATTCTGATCCTCGACGAAGCCACTTCAAGCGTCGATACCGAGACCGAGTTCAAAGTGCGGGATGCCCTCGGCCGCATGGTCGAAGGACGCACCTCGCTGATCATTGCTCATCGACTCTCCACCATTCAGCGCGCGGACAAGATCATCGTCATGCACAAAGGCCAGGTCCGAGAAATGGGCACTCATCAAGAATTGCTGGCAAATCGCGGTATCTACTACAAGCTCTACCAACTGCAGTACAAGGATCAGGAATCGATGGTGGCAGGTTCTCCGCAGCCTCAATCCACAGTCAGCGCGGACGACTAGACTCGTCTCAATCTCGATCGCCGTTGCTACAATCATCGCTTGCGAATCTTGATCTCGGCCGGGGAAGCCTCCGGTGAAATGTATGGCGCCCAGCTGATTGAAGCGCTGCGCCGCCTCGATCCGTCGCTGGAATTCTTCGGCGTCGGCGGAGATCGCATGCGCGCGGCCGGCTGCGACACAGTCGTCGACGCCAAAGACTTGGCCGTCGTTGGCATCACCGAAATCCTCAGCCACCTGCCAAAAATTCTTGGGCTCTACAAACACTTGATCCGCGAAGCCGACCGCCGCAAACCCGATCTCGCCATCGTCATCGACTCCCCGGC
>Ga0181537_10002998_pt1 | contig 14674 bp, 7 predicted proteins | sample PEATcosm2014_Bin_39_FD_119765 | JGI IMG/M metagenome (GOLD analysis project Ga0181537, IMG submission 119765) | Peatland microbial communities from MTU Mesocosm Facility, Houghton, MI, USA - PEATcosm2014_Bin23_10_metaG | ecosystem: Environmental > Terrestrial > Soil > Wetlands > Peat | place... | reverse complement strand
GCACAATGCCTGGCGTGAGTAGCCGTCGGGCCCGGTCACTTGATAGTTGGCCTGGATTTCGGAGAAACCCTCGTTGCTGCTGGGCCCGAGCCAGGTGGCATAAGAAAACTGCAAGCCGGAGAAGACGATGTGATCGACCGGCGCGGCAGCGCTGCCGCCGGCGTCGATCAGTTTTTCGAGCACCGGCATCTCCACATCCGCCGTGCGCATGTCTTCTCCGTCGCGGGGCACGTAGTACACCACATGCGCGGCGCGATCGAAGTAAAACTGGCCTGGATTCCCAAGCAATTCGTAGGCATTCTCTACATACTCCGGCTGTTTGCCGACACTCATGGGACCGACGAGGTTTGCCGTGCGCTCGCCGCTGGGCAGCATCACGCGCTTGGTGGAGTTGTCCCAGCAGGGCTGCGCCATGGTGATGACGTTCCCGGCGATCGAAGCGATCGGGCAGCGCGGCTCGGTCCACGAGCCCAATCCCTCGGAATGTTCCGTCCACAAGCTATTGCCGCCGGTGTAAACAAATTCCATGTCAGCCGGATTCTTCCACGAAGCCAGGGTGTCGCTGGTTGCGGTGTAGCCGGTCGGAGTCATAGTGAGCGCGGCCGGCACGCGACCTCGCGTGCGCGTGGCGCGCCAGCCGTTGATGTACAACTGGCGGGTGTTCGTCACCGATGCAGGAACCGGTGCGCTCCATAGATGCCGCGCAGGATCGGCCAGCTGCCAGTGCTCGATGCGCACGGCGCCACTCAAGATCGCATGCTCGCCGGGAGCAGCCGTGAAGACCAGATCGTGGCCCGCGGTTCCTGAATCGGCCGCCGTCAATTGCAACGGTTGCGCCATGCGATAAGTTCCTCCGCGCAACACGATGCGGCGATCCTTTGCGGATCGGCTTAACCCCACGGCGCGTTGCAATGTGCGCACGGGGCTGGCTGTGGTTCCCTGGTGCGTGTCGTCGCCCTTCGGCGAAACATAGATCTGGCCTAGCGCAATTGGCGCGGCAAGAAGGAAGGGAAGAGCCAGGAGCCGGCAATTTCTGAGAGCGATTCGCATTTCATATCCTTTTTTTCAGTGGTTGAGCGTGCTGCAATACACCGATGCGTTTGCCGGCGCTTAAGACCGGCATCACGCGTCAAAAGAAAGCCTGGCCGGATGTCCGGCCAGGCCTTCGAAATAGACCGATGGTGCGCTCAGAAGTTGAAGCGCGCCGAGATCTGCAATTGGCGAGGCGTGTTGTAGGAGCTGCAAGCCGAGGTTCCCGCAGACACGCAAGTCTCGCCCGTGGTCGAGCTTGGGTTGGCCAAGCCCTGGTTGTTGAAGGTGTTGAAGGCGTCCACGTTAATGCGCAAGTTCATCCGTTCCGTGATCGGAAAAACCTTGAACAGCGAAGAATCGACGCCCCAATTCATTGGCCCGTTGAGGATGGTGTGGCCGTATGGGTTGGTGACGTCGATGGTGCTCTCCGAAGCGCCGTTGTCGTTGTTGGAGGGGACGTCACCGTAGCCAATCACGGTGCCATTGGCCTGTGCCTTGGCGCCGGGATAGGCAAGTCCGGTGACGCCGCTCATGGCGACATCATTCAGCCCGTAGTACTTGTCTGTGGTAGGGCTAGAGCCGTTTGCCGTGCAATAGACGTCCATAGGCGCCTCATAAGGCTCCCAACTGCCAGGCAGCCCGCTGACGGTCTTTGTCGATGTCCCTGCGCAGCCTGGAACACCGTCGACCGATGAATTACTGGTGAGAGTCGTTGGGGCAATGTAGCCATTGAACCATTCGTACTCTTTCACGCACTGGCCGCTGGAGCAATCGGTGATGGGCGCCGACTTCTTGTACTTCACAAGTCTCGCGGTTGGTCCCCAGTTCGTGGTCAGGACGGCGAAGTCCAACACCTGAATCCGCCCTGCGGCGGCAAGCTGCCACCCGCCCACCAATTCGTTCATTGGCTTGCTGACACCGCTCAGCCAGCGCTTGCCGCGCCCGAAGGGAAAGTCGATCAGGGCGTTGAACTGCAAGTGCTGCGGCGGCGTGTTGGTGTCGACCATGTAGTTCTGCCAGCGATTCAGGGCTTTGTAGTAACCCCAGACCGGTGTGCCGGTGGGCGGCGGCGGCGGAAGATTCGGCGGGGCCGGCAATACCGATTCCGCATCGGCTTGCGCCACGGTTACCGTATTCGTGCCGGCCAGGCCGTAGTTTTGACCGTTGCCGACACCGCCGCCGGTGCCAAAGTAGGTGTTGACGTAGTTGACGTACGGATTGATGGCGTCGCCACTCTCACCGCCGTAGTCACCGCCCGTGCGCAGGTTCTTCTCCCACACGTACATGACCTGCCAGGCTGAACCGTTGTGGTAGAGCTTCTGGAATACGGCCTGGAGGGCGTTGTAGTTCGACCAGCCGGACTTCTGGATCTGGTAGCTTCCGCTGCCATACGTCAGATTGTCGTACGGGCCTTGACCCGTGCTGGAGTTATAGGGTGAGACCGCGCTGCCTGGATTGGCAGGTGTAGGCGCGCCCTGCTGGATCTCCCAACTGTACGCCGACGGATGGTCGTTGTAGTAGAAGGAGTTGTTCAGATTCGTGCCGTGCGTGTAGAGGTAGCTGACGCGCAACACAGAGCCGCCTTTGATCGGTTGCTCGATCGTGAAATCCCCCTCGTCAACGTAGGAAGGCGGGTTGTCGGGATTGATGTTGACGATGCTCAGACCAGGCGTAATCGCGGTGGTGCTGGTGGTGTTGATTAGGCTCGTGCTGTTCAGGCCTATGATCGGCCAGCCTGGCGAGCCGGGAACATAGGGCGAGCTGGCGGAACTGCCGGGTCCGAAGGTGGAAGTCGGAGTCACCGTGCTGTTGGTGAAGGTTGGAGAGTAGTTCGGCCCGGAAAGCATCATGTAGTTGGTATGCGGCGTGTACGTGGAGCTGGTGTAGCTTTCCGAGTAGCCGGCAGTGAAGGGGTTGTTGCGGTTGATTAAGCGGGCTTCCTCGCGAACCGGGACAGGATAGATATACCGGCCGACCGCTCCGCGCAACACGGTGCCCCATTTGCCGAAGGGCTGCCAGGCTGCGCCTATGCGAGGGCTGAAGGTAGCGTCGTAGCTGTTCACCAGCATGGGCGGGAGGTTCGCCTGCGCCGGAGTTTCGAACTTCACACCGTCATTCATGTCGTTGGTGATGATCGCGGCGGTGGTCAGATTTTCCGCTTCCAGTTGCGATGGCGGACCCGACGTGACGATGGCGTCGTTCTTAATGTCGAAGCCCATCATCGCTCCCTGTCCTTCGTACATGGCCGGATGCGCTTCCCAACGCAGACCAAGGTTAAACGTCAGGTTACTGCGCCAACGGTAGTTGTCCTGGATATAGCCGTCCAACTCCATATCGTGCAGGTGCTGATAAGGCGGCTCGATGTTGTTGCTGTAGGTGTAGGCCGCGCCCAGGAACCAGTCGGCGTTGGCATTCCCAGTGTTCGTAGCGGCGGTAGCAGCCGAAGCGCTGTAGGTGGAGGGATTGAGGATTGCCGTCGCGTAATCGCCGGCCTGGAAGTTGTCCTTGATCTCGTCCGGGATCGAACCGATGTGCTCAAACCGATAGCGGGCTCCGAACATCAATTGGTGCTTGCCCAGCGTCTTACTCAGGTTTTCGTCCACGTTGTACGTTGTTGTCGTCACGCTGTACTGAAATTGCGTGCCGCCAAATTCGGAGAAGGTGCCTTGAATCTCAGGGAAACCCACCTCGCCAAAGTTATTGGGCATCCCCAGTTCCTTCTCGAAATCTGCGTTCGGCGTTCCTCCGGCGAAGTTGTGTTCGCCGTACCAGCTTTGGCTCAGGACCGTTTCCGAATAGAACGTGGGTGAAAACACGTGCGTGAAACCGAGTGCGGCGGCATACACATTGGAAGGTGTGACCGACACACCGCTGGCCAAGGCCGGAATGCTCGCCCCGCCCGGCGCCGTCGCAGCCAGCGTGTACCCTGCCTCATTCGGGTCGTTGCGTGGGGCAATGCTGGTAGTCAAGTTCTGCGTATACCGCAAGTAGGCCCGGTTGTTCTCGTTGAACACCTGGTCGAGGCGCCAGGTAATCTGCGGCTCCACGTTCAGTTCCTTCACCGGCCCGGTAAAGTTGTTGGTCGCGTCCGGGCTGATGGTGGGGTACAAAACACCGTTGGGGCCCGTGGTATTCGCCTGCATGGCCATCAGCGTCTTGAATTCGGCGGCTTGCTGGCTGATCGGCATGCAATTTGTGTCGCCGTTGCAGTTGGTGGGCCCGGAACCAGGGCCTTCGGTGTACTCCGCTGTGTAGCTCTCTCGGCAAAAAGCATTGGTAGAACCGGAGCAGGCGTTCGTGCCCTGGCCATACGTGCCGGTGGTCGTCGGGTCGTAGAGCGTCTGCAGGACCCCCGAACTGTTGGTCAGCTGGCTAAAGTCGCCATTCACCATCGCCGGGGTCGCTACCTCCTCGTTCTGGTTGGGAGCTTGTGCCAGCGAATACCGCTCGTATGCGAAGAAGAAGAAGGTTCTATTCTTTCCGGAGTAGAGGTGTGGAATGGTGATAGGGCCGCCCACCGAAGCGCCAAACTCATTGCGGATTAATTGCGGCGCGACATAATTGGAGGGATTGTTGCGGCCGCGGGCGATTCCGATGGCGTTGTTACGCGCGGTTTCAAACAGCGAGCCGTGCAGTTGGTTGGTTCCGGACTTGGTGCTGAGAACAACCGTCGTCGGGGATGCGTATTGCGCGCCGGCCGTGGCATCCATCACGCGGACTTCCTGGACCGCATCGGGATCGATCATCTGGTTCTGGCCCTGGTGGACGCCGCCAAACTCGCGGTTGGTCAGGGTCGCGCCGTCGCTCTCATACTCCGTCGACGGACCCTCCTGGCCGTTGCCGCACGAACTGGACTCCGGGCAGCTTTCCAGGCCTGGCGTAGTTTCATTCACCAGGGAGACGATGTTGCGCCCGTTCATCGGCAACTCGTTGATTCTGGCATTCTCAAGCGTGGACGTAATGGTGCCGTTGTCGGTGGTTTCCAGTTGCACAGTGTTCGCGGAGACGTTCACCTGCTGGGAAACGGACCCCGTCGTCAAGGAGACGTTGACCTCCGCGCTCTGGGCGACCAGCAACTCGATGGATTCGGTAGTGGTCTTCATATTCGGTGCGGAGACCGATACCATGTACGTCCCCGTATTCAAACCCGGGACCTGGTAGAAGCCGACAGCGTTGGCTTTCGTGTCGATCGCCACGCCTGTGGCTTGGCTAGCAACGTGGACGGAAGCGCCGGGGATCACGGCTCCGGTGGAGTCGGTGACTGTGCCCTGAATGGATCCGGCGCCGCTCTGCGCAAGGGCGACGGAGCTCAAGAGCGTCCCTGCCAACAGGACGGCCATTGCAGCGATCATCGGTACTCTTGTGCTCAGCGTGCGGGTAACGCAAGCCGCGAACTTGTTCATCAGATTTCCTCCTCTAAAGTGTTAAGCCTGTTTTTTGAATCGTTGATTGTTGTTCTTTCAGGTTTGTGTTTGACCGGTCTCTCCGCGCCGGCCTCCGAAGTCAATCTTCATTGCAATTGCGGGCAGCGAATATTGCTGGCTCTGTGCAGGTTTATTTCGCGCGCCCCTTGGGGCATATGCACCCGCGACGAAAAAGGTTGCCTGTCCGGAGTAGAAAGTGAGTCGAATGCTGTATGTTAACGCTAACGGTCTCGTTTTCATCCTACTCCCTAAAAACTGGCTCAATTCGGCCGCCAGGCCGAACGGGCCTAACTTGTTGAACCGGTATACATTCCAGCCTAGGCGCGACGATTGCGATCAAAGCTTTCTGCTTCCGGGGAATCAGAAGCAGCACCGCTCCCAGCCCGACCTCTGAATTGCTTGACGAGGCTACACAACTAAAACACACGAACCGCTGCGTTTTTACGCGAACGCAGGGACCGAGTGTTTCCCTCCGGCCAACCTTCTAACAGAATTGCAGGTAGACTTGGCAAGTGACTCACCGTTTGGCACCGAATAAATCTATGAAACTGAATGGAATGTTTTTGTTACGGTGCGTCATTTGGTTGTGTCAAACGTCTTGCGTGACGTAGAAAAGTCGCGTATGATTCGTGAAAATTATGAATCGAGCCCATGCAACTCGGGAAGCATGGCACCCGCAATCCAAGCAAGACCGTGATGCGATCCTGCGTGAGTTAGAGGCGGTCCTGGCCAGCCCGCATTTTTGCAACAGCAAGCGCTATCCCACGCTGTTGCAATACATTGTGGAAAATACCCTTGCGGGCAAGCTCGATTCCCTCAAAGAGCGGACCCTTGGCGTGGAGGTCTTCGACCGCCCGCCCATGTACGACACCAATACGGATACCGTTGTGCGCTACACCGCCGGTGAAGTGCGCAAACGGCTCCTACTCTACTATTCGGAACACGCCAGCATTTCCGGGATCCGGATATCCCTTCCTGCCGGCTCCTATGTGGCGGAGTTTCTGCATGGGCACGATGGCCATGGAGAGATCCCCGACGACGCGGAACTTCGCGCGGCCTATCTTCACGAGCACGAGGCAGAACATTTTCCGCATCCGGGGGCAGAGGCCGACGAATTGGGCCTGGGCGTACCGGCGGCGACTGCGGACGAAACCGCCCACGCTGGCGCCGGTGAGCACGCGGCATCCGAGCATACCGCCGGATCCAGGAAACTGGTGTGGTGGATCGCTGCGGCGGTGGTCCTTTTACTTGCTGTGACAGCTGGTTTCTTTTGGAAGTACCGCGCAGCGGCTCCGCAAACGGCGATCGACGCCTTCTGGGCTCCCGTCATTCACGATCAACACTCCGTCATTCTCTGTACGGGAAGTTCGGCATTTGCTCCCAATAACTACTCGGGCGTGATTACGGCGGATAAGACCATTGAGTACCCATTCGTCTCCATCCAGGCAGCCTCGGCAATTTCTCAGATCAGCAGCACTCTGGAGCACTCCGGAGTGTCGACAGAATTGTTGCCTTCGGCCACTACTTCATTGCCGGATCTGCGCGAACACTCGGTCATCCTGCTGGGCGGCTACAACAACGACTGGACGCTGCGGTTGTTGCAGCCTCTGCGCTTCCATTTCCAACCCTATGCGCTCAATGGAAGCGAAAGCATTGGGGACCAGACGCAGCCGCAAGCGCATTGGGAACGCGATACTTCGCAGCCCTACTCGAGCGCCGACGATTACGCACTCGTCGCGCGGTTCCGCGATCCAACGATCGACGGATGGGTGGTGGTGCTTGCGGGGGTCGGCCGCAACGGCACCGAAGCCGCAGCGCAATTCGTGGCCAGCCCCCACTACATGGAACTGCTCAAACAGAGTATCGGCAGCGGATTTGCTAACGGCAACCTCGAAGCCGTCCTGAAGGTAAGCGTGATTGAAGGCAAGACCGGAGCGCCGTCGATTCTGACTTACTACAGCTGGTAGCACAAAGAAAAGAAGGTACGCAGCCGGTAGATTTGCCGGCAATTTCTGTTGTTTGCATCCGTATACAGAAAATAGAAAATCACGATAGTATTCTCCGTGATGAAAACTCAGGTTTTTCCCAACGGGATCTCGCGGCGAGAGCTATTGCGGCGATCCGCGGCCAGTGCGGCCGCGCTTGCCGCCGGTGTCACCTTGCCGGGGCTTGCCTCCATCGCGGCGGACGCGCAAAGTGCGGGCAACGCAACACCGGAACAACGCCTCTACGCCGAAACCCTGAAGACATGGTGTGACGGACTGCTGGCGCGGCAGGTAACCGAAATGCGCGACCCGGCTTTCTACGGCGGCCTGCTTTGCCCTTCCTGCGTATTCATCCACGGCCGTTGCGGTGACGCGGTGTATCCGCTGCTGCGCATGGCGCACACCACCGGCGAAGCCAAGTATCTTCGCGGGGCGATCCTGGTGCACGAGTGGTCGCAGGTCCAGGTGAGCCGCAGCGACGGCAGTTGGATCAACGACGTCACGCTGAGTAACTGGCAGGGCATCACCGTGTTTCATACCATCGCGCTGGCTGAGGCTCTCGAACATCACGGCGAAGTGCTCGATGCGGCCACGCGAGCCAAGTGGAAAGATCGCCTGGTTGCGGCGGCAAAATTCCTCGACGGATTCATCACGATCGAAACCGGAAATGTAAATTATCCCGTCACGGCGACGCTGGCCTTTCAGCTCTGTGGGCAGGTGTTGGGCGATTCCCGCTACTTCGATCGCGCGCGCGCCCTGGCGCACGAAGTCCTGAGCCAGTTTGCGGCCGATGGATTTCTCGCCGGCGAGGGCCATCCCCTCACTGGCGTGTCGCCAAAGGGTTGCCGGCCTGTCGACATGGGCTACAACGTCGAAGAGTCGCTGCCGTCGCTCGCGCTCTACAGCCTGCTGGCCGACGACAAACCTGTGCAGCAGCAAGTCGTGGCTGCCATGAAAACCCACATGGAGTTCATGCTGCCCGACGGCGCCTGGGACAACAGCTTTGGCTCGCGCAACTACAAGTGGAGCTGGTGGGGCAGCAGGACCAGCGACGGCTGCCATCCGGGATTTGTATTGATGTCGAAGTTTGATCCGCGGTTCCGCGAAGCCGCGCGGCGCAACTTGGAGTTGATGGCGGCCTGCACCCATGACGGGCTGCTTTACGGCGGACCCGACTTCTTCGCGCACGGCGATCTGCCATGCATCCATCACACGTTTACGCACGCCAAAGCGCTGGCCGCGGTTTTGGATCGCGGCACATTTGCACCCGAGTCTGCCGAGCGGCCGAAGTTGCCGCGCGACGAAGTCTACACGGTCAGAAGCTTCTCCACGGTCGGTACGAAGCTGGCCGCCATCGGTCCGTGGCGCGCTACCGTCACCGAATATGACTGGGAATACGTGGAGCACGTGCAGCCAGGCGCGGGCAATCTCGGCGGCGGGCATGTTTCAGGCGGAGCGCTGTCGCTGCTTTATCACCAAAAGCTGGGGCCGATCTGCACCGCCAGCATGACCGAGTACCTGATGGTCGAGATCGCCAACCAGCAGCAATTCCGCGAAGGTCCGCAAATGGCGCTCACGCCGCGCCTCGAGTACGTTGACGGCGAAACGTACACCAATCTCAATGATTTCAAGGCCGCGCTCACGGCAAACCAGGCGAACGGCGACATCGTCTTCGACGCGCAAGGTCGCATGCTCACCGCGTCGCGCAAACCCGTTTCTGCTGGCGAGATTCTCTATCACATGGTTTACCGGCTTAGCGAAACGGGTGTAGAAATCGAGGGCAGCGCCAGCGGCCGACCCTCCGCGCCGATCAAGCTCATCATGCCCGTGATCGCGCGGGAAGGCGAGCGCGTGGAGCAGATCGACGCGCAGACGGTTCGCGTGATCAAGGCCAAAGGTGCTTTGATCGTGAGCACCGACCCATCCATCAGCTTCGACCCGAGCTTCAAAGAAAAAACCTTCAATCTCGTTCCCGGCTTCGAGGCCTTCCCGTTCAGCGTGACGCTAACCCCCGGAAAGCCAGCGCGGGTTCGCTTGCAGGCGAGCTGAAAGCGGAACGGTCGCTTCGATAACCGCGGCTGATCGCAGAAGAATCTACGTCGCGGGAACAAAATGTGAGCTCAGGGTGTCTAAATGGAATAAGCTCCTGTGGCCTTATCCCCTGGTGTTGAGCTGCGCCAAAATGCGAGGTCACCTGTGTTCATGGATCGATTGCAATGCGGCGGAAGAGTTTTACAGAACGCGACTTTGCTTGCGGTTGCTGCGACGATTGCGTCTGGCTTGAATGTCCCGCTGCATGCGCAAGGCGCCGCGCCGGACTGGGAGAAAGCGGCCGGCGGCAGGCAGGAGTTCGATGTCGCTTCGGTGCGGGAAGACAAGACGGGCGCGCCGTCGCACAGTAATTTTTCGCTCGACAACGGGAATGCGTGGTTCGCGGTGAGCCAGAAAGATGTGCTGGCCCCGAACGGGACACTGTTTTCCGCGAGCAGCTTTCCGCTGCTGCGTTACGTCACCTTCGCCTACAAGTTGAGCGGCACCGAGGAGCTGGCGCTGCGGATGGATTACTGGGCAGGCCTGGATCTTCATGTGCCCGATTGGGTGCGCAACGACCGCTACGATATTGAAGCGCGCACATCGGAGCCCGCGACAAAAGATCAGATGCGGCTGATGATGCAAAGCCTGCTGGCTGAGCGCTTCAAGCTGCAAGTGCACCGGGAGGCGCGCGAAGTTCCCGTGTTTGGCCTGGTGCTGGCGACACCCGGGATACCGGGACCGCAGCTCAAGCTGCATCCGGCGAGCGACGATTGCGCGACGACAGCGCTACCTGAGAGCTCTGACAACAGCGCCAGCGGGGTTGGGCAAGGAACGCATGCCGCGACACCGAATGCAGTGCTGCCCATTCCGTGCGGCATGATTGCGCGTTTGCCGGCGAACGCGCAGGGAACGCATCGTTTCGGCGGACGCAACGTGACGATGGCGATGCTGGCGGAATCGATGCCCTTTCAGACCGGCCTGGCTACGCTCGAGCGGCCGCTCATCGACGAGACAGGGCTTACAGGCGGATTCGATTTCTCGATCGAATGGACGCCTCCCGAAGACATGGGCCAACCGGGCGATGTGGGCTCATTTGGCGCCCCCTTTCGCGAGGCACTGAAGAAGCAACTCGGACTGAGGCTCGAGCCGCACAAAGGACCGGTCGAGGTACTGGTGATCGATCATGTCGAGCAGCCATCGGCGAACTAGCACTGCATGGCGGAAAGGCGCGGCCAATAGCGATCAAAAAGCACGGAACTTTGGAAACAATGAGGACGTACATCCGTCTTACCGCTGTATCCTTCTTGAAACTGGAAAATCAACAGGTGGCGTCCTCTGGTTTTGCCCCCGTGGGAGCAGAAAGGGAATTTTTGTAATGAATACAAGAGTTGTCGGCACAAACTTGCGGTCGAGCTGGAAAAAGTTGTCTTGGCTGGTGGGACTCGCAACAGGAGCGATGATTTTGCTGCTTGCGGTGAGCGGGACCCGGGCGAGCGCGCAGGAGGATGCACAACCAGCTGGTCAGACGTCGGCGGGAGGAGCACAGATGCGCGGGCTGGGCGGACCGCAGCCGACGCCAACTTCGACAACGGACATTTCAGGTATCTGGCAAGCGACGGTTGCCGGGCCCAATGGGCAAAAGGGCACGCGCGTCGTGATCAAGGTGACGAAAGATGCGAGCGGAACGTACAGCGCCTCTCTTTTTAACGCCGACCGAGGTGGTCCGCCGCTCAAGTTCGCGACGGTGACCGTGCAAGGCGTCGATGTGAAGTTCGCGACGCCGATGGTGACCATTGAAGGCAAGCTCAGCGCGGATGGAAAGACGATTGACGGGAGCTTTAATAGCGGCGGTCCCAGTCCGGCGCCGATCTCCTTCGCGCTGACCGCGCCGGACGCGGCGTGGCCGATTCCGGAGCCGATCAAGCCCATGGCCGCGGATGCCAAGCCGGGCTTCGATGTAGTCACCGTGAAGCCGAGCCCTCCAGGCCGGCAAGGCAAGGGCATCGGATTCGATGGCCGTCACTTCCGGCTGATGAATGCAAATTTGAACGACATGATCGCTCTCGGCTACGGCTTGCATACCAAGCAAATCGTGGGTGGGCCGGATTGGGCAGGCCAAGATTTGTTCGATATCGATGGCGTTCCTGACGTGCCCGGCATGCCGAGCCAAAAGCAGATTCAGTACCTGCTGCAGAATCTGTTGGCCGACCGCCTCCAGCTTAAATTTCACAACGAGCAGCGCGAGCTTGCGGTGTATGCCATTACGGTTGCTCCTGGCGGCCCCAAGCTGACCAAGACCACCGCTGGGCCCACCGATCCGCCGGGGTTTGGATTCCGCGGCCCGAATGCTCAGGGCGTCACCGTAATGGTGAGGAACCTGACCATGGCCGATTTCGCCATGTGGATGCAGGCGTCGGTCACGGACCGGCCCATGGTGGATCTGACCGGACTCAAGGACCGTTACGATTTTCAGTTGAAGTGGACGCCGGACGATTCACAGTTTGCGCAATTCCGGGGCGCGGGCATGACCATGCCGGCGCCAAGTGATGCTGCCGATGCGCCGCCGAGCCTCTACACCGCGGTGCAGGAGCAACTCGGACTGAAGATCGATGCCACCAAAGCACCCGATCAAGTGATGGTCATCGATCATGTGGACAAACCGTCGCCGAACTAAAGGCAGCGAGCGAGGGAGCAAAGGAAGCACGGAGCTATGAACGAGGGAACGATTCTCCGCAATGAGAACAAAATGGGGAGGGGGACAAGATGAATTTTGACGGAAGGCGATTGCCTGTTGCGATGTGCCTCGCAGCTGTAGCCATGATTTCGCTGCTTGCAGCCAATCGGACTCGCGTGAGCGCACAGGCCGCAGGGCAAAGCGCCGCGCCGGCGCCGGCAGCCACGCCCGCCCCGGCCGGGCAGAGTGTATCCGTGCCGCTAACGGCGGTTTCGCCGATGGACATCATGGGAGTCTGGCAGGGAACCCTGCACGCAGGCCGAGATCTGCGGATTGAGTTGAAGATCACGCAAGCTGCCGCCGGCGAGTACAAGGTGAATTTTTACAGCATCGACCAGGGCGGACAGCCGTTTGCGGCGTCGAAGACGACATTTCAGGATGGCACGCTGACCTTCACGTTGGACGCAGTTGGCGGCAAGTACGAAGGCAAGATGAGCGCCGATGGAAAAACGATCACGGGAACGTGGACGCAGGGGCCGAACCCGCTGGCGCTGAACCTGGAGCGCACCACCCCGGACGCTGCGTGGCCAATTCCGGAGCCGGTGAAGCCGATGGCAGCGGATGCAGACCCGGGTCTGGATGTGGTAACTATCAAGCCGAGTCAACCTGGCAGGCAGGGAAAGGGCATTGGTTTCCAGGGCACGCACTTCAGGACAATTAACTTCGACGTGAATGACATGATTGCCGTGGCGTATGGGCTTCATGCGAAGCAGATCATTGGCGCGCCCGACTGGCTGGGCACAGATCTTTTCGACATTGACGGAGTGCCCGATGTGCCAGGAAGGCCGAGCCTCAAGCAGCAGGGCTTGATGCTGCAAGAACTGCTGGCCGACCGGTTCGCGCTGAAGTTTCACCATGAGCAACGCGAGCTTTCGGTGTACGCGATCGAGGTGGGCGCTGGCGGCCCCAAGATGAAAGTGACGACGTCGGGACCGAACGACCAGCAGGGATTTGGATTCCGCGGATTGGGAGACCTGATCGTTATCAACATGAGTATGAAGGAATTTGCAACGTGGATGCAGTCAAGCGTGATGGATAAGCCGGTGGTGGACCAAACGGGGCTGACTGCCAAGTACGACTTCACCTTGAAGTGGACGCCCGACGACTCGCAGTTTGCCCAGTTTCGCGGCGCCGTGACTACGCCGCCTCCGGCAGCGGGCGACAATCCCAATGCGCCGCCGAGCCTCTACACGGCGATGCAGGAGCAGCTTGGGTTAAAGTTTTCGGCGACTAAAGCGATGGACGATGTGATCGTGATCGACCACGTGGAGAAACCATCACCGAATTGATTGCGACTGATTGGATTCGGCGGCACAAAAAGTGCACGACACACCGAACAAAATGGGGGTTCGCTGCGTCTTACTGTTGACAACCCCCTGACGCAAAGCATGAATGTGCGTGCGCCTCGCTCAACCCGCACCGAATCTCGTAGCGCGGCAAATTTCAAGACGGAGTGCAAGCGACGATGAGCGAAGCCGCACCGCACCGAAGACGACCAATCCGCGGTCTCGGTTTGGCTTTGGCGGCATGCGGATTGCTGGTGGCGTCTTGCGCCATGGCGCAGACGGACGCGGCCGCAACACCGGCAACGAATCCCGCGCCACCGCCTGCGCCCGTCGCTGAAGGTGCTGCCCCCGTCGCGTTGCCGGCGTGGGATGTTTCAACGGTCAAGCCCAGCAGCCCCGACGCGCGCGGGTCCATGATCCAATTCACATCGGACGGCATCAAGATTACGAACGTGTCGCTTTGGGCGATTGTGCGCGAGGCGTTCGGATTAAACGACGATCACTTGTTTGGCGGGCCGGGGTGGTCAAAGACAAGTATGTTCGACCTCGAGGCCAAGGTTGCGCCCGACGACGCGCCCAAGTTGAAGGCGCTGAAAATGGACCAGATGCGGCCAATGGTGGTCGCGCTTCTCGAGGAGCGCTTCGGTCTCAAGTACCATCACGAAACCCGCGATCTACCCATGTACGAGCTGGTCGTCGCCAAGGGCGGCGTGAAGATGCAGGCGTCAAAGCCCGCAGATCCGGGGGACGCACCACCTCCGGCGCCGGGCCAGCTTCCGAGCCCGGGAAGGCACATGTTGATGATGCATGGCCGCGGCCACGTTGAATCAACCGGAACGGACATGCCGGTCCTGGCGCGTGTCTTGTCGAGCCAGCTTAGTCGGACGGTTATCGACAAAACAGGTTTGACCGGCGAATTCGATTACAAGCTGGACTGGACTCCTGACGATACGGCGGCTGCAATGACCAAAGGCGGCAATCCGGCGCTGGGCGACAACGCGCCCTCACCGGACGCTGCCGGGCCGTCGCTGTTCACGGCGCTCGAAGAGCAACTGGGGCTGAAGCTCGAGGCAACGAAAGGTCCCGTCGACGTGATCGTGATCGATCAGCTGGAGCAGCCGACGGCGAATTGATAAAGACAGGTTTCAGGTGTCGGGTGTCAGGGGTCAGAAAGACGGG